>Ga0315277_10012451_pt1 | contig 10664 bp, 7 predicted proteins | sample YL17G05_15_MG_FD_203695 | JGI IMG/M metagenome (GOLD analysis project Ga0315277, IMG submission 203695) | Sediment microbial communities from Yellowstone Lake, YNP, Wyoming, USA - YL17G05_15 | ecosystem: Environmental > Aquatic > Freshwater > Lake > Sediment | place: USA: Wyoming | collected... | reverse complement strand
TCTCAACTGCACAGAAGTTCTGCACGCTGTGGTAGACGATATGAAACTCAAATCGCTCATAGGCCTCCCTCACCCTAAAGATCAGTTTCTGGAGCCGGTGGAGAGCCCATCGGTCAATCTCATAGAGCTCCTGATAGGGGATCCGGTCTTTTTCAGGATCAAAATCGTAGAGGTTTCCGAGGAGGAACCGGTAGGTATTCCGGATACGGAAGTAGGAATCGGCCAGCCGTTTCAGAATCTCGTCGGAAATCTTGATATCATCCTTATAATCCTCTGCTGAAACCCAGAGCCGCAGGACATCCGCTCCCAGCTTATTGATCACCTCTTCGGGAGCGATCACATTTCCCGCGGACTTGGACATCTTCTTGCCCTCTCCATCCACGACAAACCCATGGGTAAGGACCGAACCATAGGGGGCATGGCCTCTTGTCCCCACAGAGGTGAGAAGGGAGCTATGAAACCATCCCCGGTGCTGATCGCTCCCTTCGAGGTAGAGGCTTGCCGGAAACTGAAGCTCAGGCCGATTTTCAAGAACAGCGGCCCACGAGACTCCCGAATCAAACCAGACATCTAAGATATCCGTCTCTTTTGTAAACTCGCTCCCTCCGCATCCGGAGCATCGGGTTCCTTCCGGCAAAAGACGGACCGCCTCCTCTTCAAACCAGACATCCGCTCCTCTTTTCTCAAAAAGTTTTGCCACATATTCAATCGTCTCCTGAGTGGCCAGCGTCTGTTTGCAGGAGGAGCAATAGAAGACCGTGATGGGAATTCCCCAGGCCCTCTGCCTGGAGACGCACCAGTCCGGACGATTTTCGATCATCCCGTAGATCCGGTCCTTGCCCCAGGGAGGGATCCAGGTCACCTCATTGATCGATTTAAGGGCATTTCTCCTCAATCCTGTCTTCTCCATCGAGATGAACCACTGCTCCGTCGCCCGGAAGATGATGGGGTCGTTCGTCCGCCAGCAATGGGGATACGAGTGGACCATCACCTCCTCTTTCAGGAGCGCTCCTGCTTCCGCCAGTTTCTTATTTACGGCGGAGTTGGCATCGAAAACGAACTGTCCCGCAAAGAAAGGGACATCCTTTGTGAACCGTCCGTCATCATCCACGGGGCTGTAGATCTCAAGTCCGTATTGGACCCCGGTCTCATAGTCCTCCTGTCCGTGGCCGGGCGCTGTGTGAACACATCCCGTGCCGGCATCGAGAGTGACATAGGGCGCAAGGATGATGACTGAATCCCGTTCATATAGGGGATGCCTGGTTTTGAACCCTTCCAATCTTTTGCCTGGAAACTTTTCCAGTACCCGGTAATTCCCAACTCCGAACTTCTCCATCACTGTTTCGAGAAGGCCTTCGGCCAGGATATAAACCTCTTTCCCGATATCGACAGCCACATAAGTAAAATCAGGATGGAGCGCAATAGCCAGATTGGCGGGAATCGTCCACGGCGTGGTCGTCCAGATGATGACAGAGACTGGCTTCCCTTTCAGGGCGGGAAATTCATTCCCGATCTCAGAGATCATCCTGAACTTCACATAGATTGAAGGAGAGCGGTGATCTTCATACTTCACCTCAGCCTCGGCAAGTGCTGTCTTACAGGTAGGACACCAGTGGACAGGTTTCTTTCCCTTATAGACCGAACCATTCAGGAGAAACTTGCCGAATTCCCTGACAATTGTGGCCTGATAACCGAAATTCATTGTCAGATAGGGATTCTCCCATTCTCCGAAAATGCCGAGCCTCTTGAACTCCTCCCTCTGGATATTTACAAATTTGCTCGCATAATCCCTGCATTGCTTCCGGATATCCACGGTGGAGAGCTCCACTTTCTTCTTTCCGAGACTCTTCTCAACCTCATGCTCAACAGGTAGTCCATGACAGTCCCAGCCCGGCACATAAGGGCTGTTAAAACCGGCCATAAACTTCGACTTCACAATGATATCCTTCAGGATCTTATTCAATGCTGTTCCAATGTGAATATTCCCGTTCGCATAGGGCGGGCCATCGTGAAGGATATATTTTGTCCTCTCCTTTGCCTGCCGGATCAATTTCCCGTAAATTCCTCTGGCCTCCCACATCTTCAAAAATTCAGGCTCTCTTTTGGCCAGATTGGCCCTCATGGGAAAGTCAGTCTTCGGAAGATTGAGCGTGTTGCGGTAATCCATATCTCTATCCCCTCATTAAAAGTCTTTCATTAGGCAATCTTTACTGCTGGAGCCTTTCCCTTGAATGTTGAAAATACTCCGGTCGCTTGGGTTAAGGTTACGGTTACGAAGCCCGTTTCGGTTATCGGTTAGGGTCATGTGCAAAAAATAAAGAGACGATAAACGTAACCTTTCATTAACGATACGGGCCTCGTTACCCTTACCGTTAGACTTTTATTTTTTAGGCAATCCGTCTATTTAAAATTGTTTGCAAAATCCTTAATTTAAGATTATTTAATTAACACAAAAAATGAGGCTAAGCAAGGAAATAGAGGGCTTTGTGAAATAGAGGGCTTTGACTGTGATTCAGACATTAGACCATAGACTCCAGACATCAGACCGAAGGGGAGGAAATGGCCCGAGATTACACAAAAGGGTTTATAAAGAAATTTAAATACTTAGCCCCCAATAGACATGAAGAATTATGAACAAAAGCTCAAGAACGTTTGAGAAGACTGCAAGACTTAATTTCCTATATAGAAAAGTCTGGTGTCTAAAGTCTGAAGTCCAGTGTCTGAATTGCGGAGGGCTTGAGGAGGGGGAAAAAGTTGACTTGTAAAAAAACGACTAAGCGAATCAAATCAGTCAACCCCGTTAGAAATTCCAGCGGGGCATTAAACCCCGCCCTCCGGGGTGGAACCCCCTATGGGGCGGAACCCGGAATTATTTTGAAATGTAACCCACACCCCCCCTGCAGCCGCCGGCCCAGGCTCCGCCCAAGAGGGGCTTCTGCCCCGGAGGGAGGGCCTCTGGCCCGGAGGGAGCAGCGGAGCATTATTTCTAACGGGGTCAACCAACTTCATCATGGAAAAACCCGTTCCCTTCTTAACGGGATACCAAAAGATCTCCCTTCGCTCTCCCGGGCTGAACGGATCACCCGTAGGGTCTCAAGTGCGGGGTTCGATTGGCCGGATCTGACAGGGGTCTTGACCAAGATGGATGAGGAGATGAAAGAGCTTGGGGAGGCCCTTTCTTCCGGGGACCGGAGAAAAATTCGCGAAGAGATCGGCGATCTCTTATTCGTCCTGGTCAACCTGGCCCGGTTTCTCAGAATCGATCCCGAAGAAGCATTGAGAAGAACGATAGAAAAATTTATTTCCCGGTTCCATTATATCGAGACATCACTTCACCAAAAGGGGAGGTCCGTCTATCAATCCAACCTCTCTGAAATGGATTGCCTGTGGGAAGAGGCAAAAGTCAAATCACCAAATCCCAAGCACCAATAACCAGATAATGACCAAAATTTCAATAACCAAAATTCATCCCCACCTTTTCCCTCTCCCCTCAGTGATTGTGTTGTAATTGGGGATGTTTGGTGATTGGATATTATTTGGAGTTTGGAATTTGGTGATTGGAATTTCACATTCAAATACAATGGAAGGCACGTTCTCTCAAACACTAAAATTAAACTGTTACATTAAGAAAATCGGGGGGGGTTAAATCAGATATTCGGCGACATTGATGCTATACTCATTCGGGTCAAGGGTTTTTACAATAGTCCACTTATACTGACCGGTGGTTTCATCCTTCTCCGAGAGATCCGCCACCTTTCCTTTCTGGTATTGTCCCTCCTTGTAAAAGAGAAGGTTCACCTTCGGCCGGTCAATGAGGTCAGACTCTTCCTGGCTCTGAACTACGATGCCCATCTCATTGGTATTGAGGAGGACAAGGGTGCCCAGAGGGAAGATGCCGATCATATTGATAAAGACCTTGACCAGGATGGGGTCGAAATCCTTTCCGCTCCGTTCCATCATCAACCCCAGGATCTTCTCCGACACATAGGGGAACCGGTTGTAAACCCTCGGCCTCCCCAGGGCATCATAAAAATCGGCAAGGGTGATGATCCTTCCGAAAAGGGTCACCTTCCTCTTTCGCGTCAGCTTGGGGTATCCGCTCAAGTCATACCTGAGATGATGTTCAAAGGCGCCACTGATCATCCGGGTGGAGAGCTCTCCCCACTCCTTCATCCTCATCACCATCTCTGTCCCAACGACCGGATGAGCCCGTATGATCTCCCATTCCTCTGCGTTCAATTTTCCGGCCTTATTCAGAATCTCCTTGGGAACTCTCGTTTTCCCGATATCGTGAAATAACCCTGCCATGCCAAGATGGGAGAGATGCTTCTTGGGGATGCCGACCCTCTGCCCGATGGTGATGGCATAGATCGCCACATTGACTGAGTGGTTAAAGGTATACTCATCATAATTTTTAATGTTGGCCAATCCCAGCAAAGCCGAATCGTCCTGCATAATCGCGTTGACTGCATTCTGCATGAGACGCTTCGCCTTACGGATATTGACGGCCTTCTGATTCTTAACGCCGTCCATCACCTCTTTGACCACATTGATCGACTTAAAATAGATCTCCTTGGAGCGCCGCTTTTGGTCCTCGGAATCAACATAGATCTCCTCGTCTTTGAAAAACTCCAGTTTCCCCACATGGATATGGCCGATACCCCTGTATTCGAGTTGTTTCTTCACATAGAGGTAGTTGCTCTCGTTATTCTCCTCCAGCCCTGAAAGAAGAAAGATGAGGTCTTTCAGATGCTCCTTGCTCACCTCCTCCTCAAACTCCACCTCTCCGATCCACCGCTTCTTCATCTCATTCAAAAAGCCTTTGAAGATGGGATAATTATCCGCCCTCACCTGAATCTTCACATTATTGAAGAAGCAGTTGTCCCGGACGATCCTTAAAAAAAGGTGTTCCTCCGATTTGACCACGGGGTTGATGGCCTGGAGACACTCCTGGGCGTACTGGTCCATGACGACATTATTCCGGTCATAGATCGCAGTGCCTTTGACCATGCGATAGAACCGGATGACAAATTCTGTCCCCATCTTGGTGGAAAGGTCATCCTGTGAGGTCAGTGGTTTTCCCGGCATCAGACGGATGGCTCCTTGGCGGAAATTGTTCTCAACGCCTGCTGGCAGGCATTCCGGATTGATTCCTCTTTTGAATTTCTCCCCTTCTCGAGAATGGCCCTGGCCTCCGGCGTCCCGATCATGGCCAGCGCATTGGCCACCCCGGGCCGGGTCTCATCTTTTTTTCCCATTCCAAAGAGACTCTTGCGCTCTAACATCTGGTGAAGTACGGGAAGGGCCTCATTGGAACCCACCATTCCGATTGCATCAAGAAAGGCCTTCATCTCGGTCGGTTCCTTCTTCTGAAAGTCCTTCGACTGGACCACTTCGAGAAGAGCGGCCAGACCGATATTCTTCCCTATTCTTCCGAGATTGATGGCAGACATTGCCCGGATACGGGCATCTTTGTCTATGAGGGCTTTGATGAGCAATGAGATGGCCTTCGGACCGCCAATCAATCCCAGAGCCTGAATAGCCTCCCGCCTCACCCTGAGTTCTTCATGATTAAAGGCCTTCTGGATATGGGGAAGGGCCTTCTCTTTTCCGATCCGGCCAAGGATATAGGTGATATTTCGCACCAGATACCACCGCCGGTCGTCGATGAAGGGAGTAAGGAGTTCGATGGCGTTCTTCCCGATTTCAGAGAGGGCGTCACAGATCACTCGCCGGGTCTTCGAATTCTTCAACTCTCCTAATAATTTGATGAGGGGTTTGATCGAGCTCTGCTGAAGAAGGATGAGGTATTCGTTTACATCCTCCAATCGGATCCCCGCTTCTTTTTCGAGAATCTTACCGATCCTTTCAACCCTCACCTCATCACCGCCACTCTCAATCAACTTATGAATGGCTTCGGCCTGCCAGTCCTTGAGTTCATAGGTCTTGATAATGATATAGAGGCGTTTTAACAGATCGCTTGCCCTTTGGAACTCGCCGAGAGTGAGAAGACCATCCAGCATCTTCAGGAGGAGATTGACGGCATCCTGATAGGGTTCTTGCTCTTTCTCCAGCCCCAGAACCTCGAAGAGGATATCAGCCGCATTGAAGACAAAGATGGGATCGATCTCATTCTCCACCTCGCTTCTCAATCGGTCCAATTCCTCGGAGGTGAGGAAATAGACATTTCTGTCCTTGAGTGGCGTCTCGCTGACGGTCTGGGAAAGGAGCTTGTCCAGGTCGGGTTCTTCCTCCTCAAGGAGGTCCACCTGAACATTATAGGCGAGGGGCTTGAAGATCAGATTACTTCTGAACTGATCCACATTTTCGGGGATGAGAATGGGGGTGTCTTCGAGGAATTCGTCTGTGGCAAGGTAGCTGATGTGCTCGAAATCCCTCTCCCATAGCAGGGTGACGAGGTCGTCTTCCAGTTCGTTGATATTCTCACTTCCCCGGATGACATCCATCAACCCCTGAACCTCCCACTCCTCCAATCCTTTCGCAAACCGGAGCTCCCTCAACCCATCTTTATAAAGGAGAAAGGCAAGGCTTGACTTCGGATCTCGGTTTTCGTAAAGGACTCTGTCTTTAAATGAGAGTGCGAATTCGCCAACCTGAAGAATAAAGGAAGGGTATTTATTTAAAAAATACTGGAATTTTTTGAACAGTTGATCTCTGAAACCCTTGACGGTAGGGTTATCGGGCGGATAAAACCGGATGGTCTTAAAGGTCTTTAGGAAGAAACTGGTCAAATCCCTGGCCAGGAGGAGTTCCTCGTCCGTCTCCATCCCTTCGACCATGACCATCTCTTCGGCCAGATCAAGCGATTTCTTCTCAAGAGAGATTTCTTCGGGCACGTTTTTTCCCAATCTTAACTTTCTGATTACACTTCTATTTATTGTTTTTGCCATCAATTGTCAATACTTTTTTTTGAGAGCTCTGAAAAACGACCCTACGCTCTCTATTCGCCTCTTGATCCATCCCTTAAGAAGTGATATTGGACAGTGTATGACTTCTTTTCCATCCGATTCGAAGAAGGGAACCCTCTATATTGTCTCCACTCCCATAGGGAATCTCGAAGATATTACCCTGAGGGCGCTCCGGATATTAAAGGAAGTGGACCTGATTGCAGCGGAGGATACACGGCACACAGGGCTTCTTCTTAGGCATTTCTCCATCCATACCCCGCTTACCAGCTACTTCGAAGGGAATGAAATGAAGAAGAGGGAATTTATCCTCTCTAAATTGAACCAGGGCGATCGAATCGCCCTGGTCTCAGATGCAGGGACGCCCGGCATCTCTGACCCGGGATACCGTCTCGTCCGGCTGGCCATTGAACATGAGATACCGGTTATCCCCATTCCAGGCCCTTCTGCAACCATTACGGCTCTCAGCGTCTCCGGCCTTCCCACCGATGCCTTTCTTTTCAAAGGTTTTCTCCCCAATAAATCGAAGAAAAGAAGAGACCTACTGAAACAATTGGAAGAGGTCAAGGAGACCCTCATTTTCTATGAATCTCCCCACCGCATTCAGGAGACCTTAAAGGATATCTTTGAGACGTTAGGAGATCGTGAGATCGTCCTGACCCGCGAGCTGACCAAGCTCTATGAGGAGATCCTGAGAGGAAAGGTGAGCGAGATTCAAAACGCACTCGGAGAGAAGAAAATAAAAGGGGAGATCACACTGGTCATCTCCGGCAAAACCCGTAAGAAGACGGATCCGGAGATAGGGTGATAGGGAGATAGAAAGGCAATGAATCATTGAAAAAATAGGAAGGGCAGAAAGGACTTTTTTGTTTTATATAGATTCTGACACGTAAAATTCTGAGAATTTATCTTTAACATCTTGAAACCCATTGTTGTCATGCTGAACCTTGTGCTGAACTTGTTTCAGTAGTGGTTCAGCATCTCGATTTGTCCAGTGGGTGAGATCCTGAAACAAGTTCAGGATGAAAGGTCTTGGAAATTTCAAATATTTTTGACTAGGACTATGGAAGAGACTCTTCAAAGAGAGATTGTCCTGCGAACGCATGGTTTGAGCAAGAGGTTCGGGAAGCGCTGGGCCGTCAGGAATTTAAATCTTGAAGTGCACCGCGGCGATATCTTCTGCTTTCTTGGGCCGAACGGAGCGGGGAAGAGTACCGCCATACGGATGATCCTTACCCTCCTCCGTCCGACTTCCGGCTCGATTGAAATGTTTGGGAAGGATCTCCATCAGAACCGCCAGGATGTTCTCTCCCGTGTCTGTGGCATTGTTGAAAAACCTGATTTCTATCTTTACCTTTCCGCTTATAAGAATCTCCAGATCCTCGGCTCGATGAACCGGAGCGTCCGAAGCGATGAGATTATGGAAACACTCGATGTCGTAGGATTAAAATCGCGTGCCTTTGAAAAGGTCAGGACGTTTTCGCACGGAATGAAGCAGAGACTCGGAATCGCACAGGCCCTTCTGACCAAACCGGAATTGATCATCCTCGACGAGCCAACCACAGGGCTCGATCCCCAGGGAATGAAAGAAATCAGGGGGTTGATTAAGAGACTTTCGCACGAGAGATCCATGACCATTTTTCTCTCTTCCCATCTTCTTTCCGAGGTTGAACTGGTGGCCACAAGAATGGGCGTGATCAATAAGGGCGAACTCCTTGCCCAGGGGACGGTCTCCGAGCTCCTGGGCAAGGAGACCACGGATTACACCCTCCAGGCCTCCCCTTTTCATCCCGCCCTGGAGTTGATGGGAAGTCTCCCCTGGGTGAAGGTCCTCTCGGTCGGAAATGGCACGATGGAGGTCCGGGTGGAGCCCGGCCAGGCCCCTGAGCTGAACAAGTATCTCGTGACCCATGGGATCTCGGTTTCATCGTTCTCTCCCCATCGTTCCCTTGAGGACTTTTTCCTGAAGATCACCGGAGGGAAATCGGAGATATGAAACTCGTTTGGTTTGAAACGGTCAAGACGTTCAGCCGATGGCGGACCTATATCGGTTTCAGCGTCATTGCCCTGATTGTGATCATCACAGAGGTCGTGATGAGATTGAGCGCCGATGAGATCCTGTATCGCATGTTGCGGTCCCTCGAGAAAGATTTCCTCATCTCCGGGAATGTCTTAAACGGCTGGTTCGTCACCACCTTTATCATGAACAGCCTACACATCCACATCCCTTTCCTCATCACCCTCGTCGCAGGAGACATGGTTTCAAGCGAGGCGACTTCGGGCACCGTGAGACTCCTTTTGATACGCCCTCCTTCCCGCAGCAGGATCATTACAGCCAAATATATCACGACGCTTTTCTACACGGCCGGATTAGTCCTCTTTCTTGGGCTTTTATGCATTCTCCTCGGGGTTACCCTTTTTGGCAGCGGCGATTTGATCATCCATCACTATGGCCGGTTCGGCATCATCTACCTCGAGGAAGCTGAAATTCCTATCCGGATGCTCTTTGCCTTAATGGCGGCAATCTGGTCCATGATGGTGGTGGCTTCCATCGCCTTTCTCCTTTCAACCCTGGCGGAGAACTCCGTCGGTCCGATTATCGGCACGATGGCGGTCGTCGTGGTTTTTCTTGTGATCGGAAATTTCCCGCTCGATTTTTTCCGATCTTTAAAACCCTACCTCTTCACCACCTACCTGACATTCTGGCAGCGATTTCTGGATGATCCCATCCCCTGGCAGCAGATCAGGAACTCCGCAGCGATACTCGGCCTTCATTCGATCCTCCTGTTCCTCATTGCTTTGGGAGTCTATACAAGAAAGGATATCAAAAGTTGAAGAAACGTGTGTGGTTCATCTGGGTTCTTTTGTTGTTTTCGGCGGGTTGGGCCTTTGCCCAGGACGATACGGTGCGCTATCTCGACGCTCTGGAAAGAAAATATTCAGCGCTCAAGGATTACACCGTGGATGTCAAGGTTCATTTTGACATGGAGGGATTCAACGCCCCCGACATGCAGGCCAGGCTCTATTTTAAACCTCCGGACAAAATGAAGGTGGAATCAAAAAAGGTCTTTTTCTTCCCCAAGGAAGGCGGCATTTTCAATCCCTTCGTGTTCAAAAAGGAGGCCTTTGACATTCGTTTGCTTGAAGAGATGACCTATGACAACCGGAAAGCGGTCAGGCTGAAACTCTATCCAAAGGATACGAAAAAGATAAAACAAAGTTTTGTTTTGATCCTCGACATTGAAAGCCATCAGATCCGGGAATTCCATACATCCTCCGAAGAAAGGGAAGTCAAAGGAGTGATTGACTACGGGAAATTCAAAGAGTTTGACCTCCCCACACGGATCGAGCTCCATCTCGACCTTCCCTTCAAAGAACCGTTTGAAATGAGAGAGTTTGGCCAGCCTGCGGCGGCTCCTCAGCGGGTCACCGGCAAAGTCGAGATCTCCTATTCCAACTACAGGGTGAATTCCGGACTTCGAGACGACATGTTTGAAAGTCCCAAAAGGAAAAAGTGAGAGAGATTCAAAATGAGGTTGCCGAAAAGAGGCTGGACGGGGAGATTACACTGGTCATCTCCGGTAAAACCCGCAAAAAAAATTGACGCCTTGCAGCTTGCATAATCCCTTGATTTCTTTTTCTGAATTCTTTATCTCTTTAAAAAGGAGAAAAGAGGATGGGTGCTTCGGTGAATCCCTTTTTGAGCATCCTCGTGGTGGATGACGAGGTTAATATCCG
>Ga0315277_10012443_pt1 | contig 10667 bp, 5 predicted proteins | sample YL17G05_15_MG_FD_203695 | JGI IMG/M metagenome (GOLD analysis project Ga0315277, IMG submission 203695) | Sediment microbial communities from Yellowstone Lake, YNP, Wyoming, USA - YL17G05_15 | ecosystem: Environmental > Aquatic > Freshwater > Lake > Sediment | place: USA: Wyoming | collected... | reverse complement strand
CCGAGAATCAGGAGTCGGGAAAGGTCGCAGCAGGATGGTTGCCAATGCTTCGAGGAAGGGGTAGGATTCTGTTGCCCGGTTACTTCCGTTCTTCGGGCGGCAGGGGCAAGGGCAAAGGGGTACGCCGTGGTCACGTTTTATTGTGGGGGCTGCGGGCACATGCTGCATCTCAAGGATGGGTACGCTGGCAGGAAGGGCAGATGCCCCAAGTGCGGGCTGATCGGTACGGTGCCTGCGAACGCGGATTCAACTTTGAAATGCGACAATGACGGCGCTACGGCCAAGACAGCTCCCGCAGCATCTCAAGGGGCGTTCGATAGCCCAGGGTCTTCCGCGGCCGGGTGTTGAGCAAGTGCTCCACCCGCCGAACCTGGGCGTCCGTCACAGCGCCCAGGTCCAGGGAAGGGATGGAGAATGGTGAATATCCGTGGTGTGCTCCGTTCTTGGGTCTCGTGCTGTGTGCTGCTTGGTGTTGCGCGGGCCGATGGCGCCTCCGATCCCTCGACCATGCCGAAAGGTGGTGATGCCGGCGTGAGAGCCGCAGAAAAGGCCGTCCCCATTCGCCCTGGAAACCCGGAATGGCCGGTCGCCTGGTGCACGTATCGCAAGGTGGTCTCGCTGGAGGAGGACATTGCCGACCTGAAGGCCCACGGTGTGGGACTGATCGACCGGGGTGTGCGGGACGCCAACGAAGCCCGCTCGGCCCTGGAGGTCGCCAGGCGGTTGGGGATCAAGTACCACGTCGAATTCGGCGAGGTGACGGAGAACGCCGGCCTGGTGAAGTCCGCCGGCCTGACGCCCGTGGAGGCGGTGATGATCGGCGGGGTGTATCGCGGCAAGGCGATCGACCGGCACCTGTTCAGCTTCACCGCCGGCAGGCAGGAGATCGTCATCGAGCCGCCGGTGTACAATAAGGGCTTCGCCTACACCCGCGGCAGCGGGGGCACCGGCGCGCCCAAGGCGGCCGAGAAGATCGGCCACTATTATCCCGACGTGCCCGCGCCTCTGCGGGCCGAGGTGATCGTGCCGCTCAAGCCCTTCGACGGGCAGCAGCATCTGAGGATCATCCCCGCGACGATCACCGAAGCCCCCGCCGACACCAGGCTCGACGCCGACAGCGTCACCAGCGACATGCCCGAGTCCGGCGAGACGAAGAACCGCAAGCTCTACCGCCTTTCATTCGACCTGACGGGCCTGGACGGTGCGATGCTTGACCGGGTCGGCGTCGCCGTCTATTGGCCGTACAAGGGGTCCACCCAATACTGGATGTTCGGCCGCGGCAGCGTCTCCGCCTGGGCCGACAGCACGCGCGAAGCCCTGCGGGTGCACGTGCAGAAGACGCTCAAGGCGTGGGTCGAGGCAAATGGCGGAACGTTCCCGCTGGACGCGGTGCTGGCCGCACGCTTCGGGGACGAGTGCTTCTACATCACCGGCCACGTCGGCGCACCGGTCGTGAACTATCCCCTCTGGGAGTACAGTGAGCCGTCCGTCAAGGCGTTCCTGGCGCACGCCGGCCAGATCGAGTATCCCCGCACGTGGGGTTTCCCAGAGGTCTATGGCCCGGACGCCTACGCCTGGTGGCTGTACGCCCTGCACGAGGGGTGCGCCCAGCTCTGCGGGATCGTCCGCGAGGAGATCGCCAAGACCGCCCCGGGCCTGCTGCTCTTCCGCAACACCACGCGGATGGGGGTCTTCGACCTCTCCAACGACCACGACGGCAGCGGGCAGGAGCTGCTGACCAGGAACCTCGACGTCGTCCACTTGGACCCTTATCCGGTCTCCGGCGGCGGATACGGGCAGAACATCCCCCGCGACATGAGCTACTGCGCGGGCCTGGCGCGGCGATATAATCGGCTCCTGGTCCCCTGGATGCAGGCCCACACCTACGGCGGACCTGGCGGGCTCCAGGACGTGTCGCCGGAACAGGTGGACCGCATGGCCAAGGAGCAGACCGCGCACGGTCCGGACGCGATCATCTGGCTGGGGTACGGGTTTACGTTTCCAAAGGTCAAGCCGGAAAGCTGGGAACGGGCCGGGGCGTTTCACAAGCGGTTCGCCGCCTCGCGCCCCGCCAAGCCCAAGGCGCAGCTCGCGGTCCTTCGGCCATACCGGGTGTGGGCCCTTTCCAGCCGGTGGGAGGACAGGATTCGCAACCCCGCCGACTGGCTGCTTCAGCAGTTGCTGGAGGTCTGGGCGGTGAAGCAGGGCAAGCCCTACGACGTTTTCGAGGTGCCGCCCGCCTTGACGGCGGCAGAGAAGGGCGCGCTGGAGGCCGCCCTGAGAGGCTACAGGTTCGTCGTCTCCACCGAGCCGCGGGAGGGCGCGTTGGTAGTCGGGGAAGGGACGACGGGAAAGACCGCGGACCCCGCCACGGCAGGGGAGGTCCGAAAGACGTTCGAGGACGAGATGAGGAAACGCGGCTGGTTGGAGTGAAGGCACATGCAAGGCCAGGAGTTCTTCCTTCGGATCGCCAAGCGCCCGCCGTTCTCGAAGCTGCATCCCAGGGTCGGGGAGTTCTTCAAGGATTACCTCTCGGCCGAGAAGGCCGTTCCCTTTGACGGCCGGCTCGTGGTGAATACGCAGTTCCCGCCGTATCCCGGCCGGGCGTTCGACGCAATGGCTGAGCACTTCATCCACGCCGACCTGACCGAGCGGCGGCTGTACTCGGTGACGGTGGCGGCGACCAACCGCTGCCGGTTCCACTGCTGGCACTGCTACAACGCCGGGCGGAGCCGGAAGGACATCCCCCTGCCGGTCTTCCGGAAGCTCATCGCCGAGCTGAAGGACCTGGGGGCGGTCATGGTCACGCTGACAGGTGGAGAGCCGCTGCTGCGGGAGGACCTGGAGGAGATCGCGGGACTGTTCGACGACCGGTCATGCGTCAACCTGGGCACCACCGGCGACGGGCTGACCCCGCGGCGGGCGCGGGCGCTCCGCGGGGCGGGCGTCTTCGCCGTGGGCATCAGCCTCGATTCCGCGCGCGAGGAGGAGCACGACCGCCTCCGCGGCCGCCGGGGCGCGTTCCGCATCGCGCTGGATGCGATTCAGACCGCCAAGGACGCGGGGCTGTACCCGTACGTGGTCTCCGTGGCGACGCGGGACTTCCTGGACCGCAAGCGATTCGAGGGCTTCCTTCGCTTCGTCGCCGGCTGCGGCGCGATGGAGGTGCACCTCCTGGAACCCAGCGCGACCGGAAGACTCGCCGGGCGCAAGGACGTCCTGCTCTCGGCGGCGTACCGGAAGCGCATCCTCGGCTACCAGAAGGCCGTTGCCGGAAGACCCGACCTGCCGATCCTCTCGACGTACGCGTACCTGGAGTCGTGCCGGGCGTTCGGCTGCGGGGCGGGGCTGACGCACCTCTACATCGACGGCAGCGGGGAGGTCTGCCCGTGCAACCTCGTGCCGCTCTCCTTCGGGAACATCACCACCGAGCCGCTGGGGAGAATCCTTGACCGGATGGGCTGTCACTTCCGCCTGCCGCGTCCGGGCTGCGTGGGGCGCCTGCTCTGTCCGCACGTGCCCGCCGGACCGCTGCCGACGAGGCCCGAGCTCTCAGAGGCCATCTGCCGCAAGCACCTGCCCCGTTCGCACCCGCTGCCGCGTTTCTTCCGCGTTCGCCGGAGTGCGCGGGCGGAGGCCGGGGCCAGGGAATTGAAGGCGGCTTACGACCGCGTCCACGCGGACTACGACGAGTTCTGGCTGACGCAGGCGGGCAAGGCCGTGCGGGAGCTCGTGCGGAGGCTTCGCTTCCGCGGCGACGAGAGGGTCTTCGAGGCAGGCTGCGGCAGCGGGTACGGCACGGCCCTGGTCGCCCGCGCCCTGCGGAAGGGCGGGAGCGTGCTCGCGGCAGACCTGTCCGCGGGGATGCTGCGGGAGGCCCGGCGGCGGATTCGATCCTCCGGCCTGGCCAACGTTCGCTTTCGGAGAGGCGACGCGCTGAAACTCCTTGACGGGGCAGGACCGTTCGATGTCGCCTTCACGAGTTGGGTCCTGGGTTACATCCCGCTCAAGCCGTTCTTCCTCGCCGCCGCGAGGGCCCTGGCAAAGGGCGGCAAACTTGGGTTCGTGGTGCACAGGGATAACTCGCCGCGGGAAGCGATGGAGATCTTCTCCGAACTGGTCGCAGCCGATCCGTCAGTCCTGCGGAAGCGGGTGGCGTTCGACTTCCCGCGCGACGCCCGCCACGTCAGGAGCCTGCTTGAGGCCGCGGGTCTGGAGCCCACAAGCATCTGGGAAGGCCGGGCGGTGTTCCATTACCCGACGGCGGCGGGGGCGTTGGAGCACCTGCTGAAGTCCGGCGCGGGGACGGTGTTCTACGACGCCATCGACCCCCGCAGGCGCAGCGAAATGAAGCGGCGGTTCGTCAAGGCCCTGGAGGCCAGGCGCCGCCGCGGCAAGGGCGCGCGGCCGTACAAGGTCATACACGACTACATCGCCTGCGTCGCGACGAGGGCGTAGCGCGGGCCGGCAGGGCGCATCAGCGTTTTGGTGGAAACCCTCTGGGCGCCCTTGTTCGGCCCAACCCCAAGGGGCCGACCGATTCCCATGTTCCGGTCGTGTAACAGGCCACCGCTTCAGCGGTGGTTTTCGGGGCCCCCTCCCCTGCCCCTCCCCCCGCGGTCTCGACTCCTTCGGGCAAACCTGGACCTTGCCCGCGGGGGGACGGGACGGGGGTGGGGGGCTCGCGGTACCACGGCTGAAGCCAATGGTATCTACACAAGTGCTGGCCGGCCCCAGCAAGGCCCGCGGCGCTACTGAGAAAGGCCTTTTTTCGCAACCCCTCGCGGCTCGAAATGACGTTTTCAGCCTCTTCCTGGCACCCTCGCAGACTTGTGTAGATACCAATGGCTGAAGCCGTGGCCTGCTACACGGCGCCTGCCCGGGGTGTTTCCCGTCTACACGGCGCCTGCCCGGGGTGTTTCGGGTCTGCCGGTCTGTGCACCCCTGCGCCAGGTTGCCCACACGGGCCGGCGGGGATGGAACGACCAACTTCCTACGCCCGACCAAACGCTCATGCACCCGGGCCGGCATTACCTCTTGCAGCAGGGCTCGGCCCCGCGCAGGATATACGGGCCATGTCGGCGCCGGCCTGGGCCTCGCAGGGCGCGGGTCGTGGCCGGGTGGCGCCTGTCAACTCATCAGACTAAGGGAGCAAGGACCATGAGGAAGGCGATCTCTCTTCGGGCGTGTCTCGGACTGGCGTTTCTGACCGGGTGCGCGAATATCCAGGTCAAGGACCTGCCGTGGTTGAGCAAGCTCAAGGAGAAAGAGGACTTCCGGGGCTGGTATCTGACCGTCTGGGTGGACGGCAAGCAGACCCATGAGGGCGAGAAGCTCGGAAGGGACCAGACATGGGAGGGCGGCCAGGTCTCCACCACGCCGACGATCAAGGTGGCGATGGACACGGCCAGGCTCGGGTCACTGAAATCGGCCGAGATCCTCCTCAATCCCGTCAGCGCCCGGGGGGGCGTCGATGGCAGCGACATGTGGCAGCCGAAGGCGAAGCTCACTGAGGTCGGCAAGGGGATCAAGTTGGGCCCGTTCGATCACATCGGCGGGGGGAAGATGGTGAAGGCAGACGCCCTCCCACCGGGCAGATACCGGCTGTCGGTTCACATCGACGGGGAGAAGACCTGGGATCGGCAGTACGTCATGATCACGGTGAGATAGGCTCCTCAGGCCCTGAGGGCGTTCCTGCGCCGGGGCCCTGCGACCGGGCCGGGGACGGAGACCCCCTCCGCCCGCCGAGCAGCTTGAGGGCTTCGAACCACAGGATGCTGACCACTCCGGCGGCCAGGCAGATCGCCAGGTCGATCGCGTGCAGGTTGGCGAAGTGGAACAGCCGGCGCAGGAACGGCACATAGAGCACCAGTCCCAGGAACGCCGCCGCCCCGCCCAGGACCCACCACAACGCGCTGTTCGGCACCCTGAACATGCCGACAATGGTGCGGGACCATGAGCGGTTGGTCAGGATCAGGCACACGTTGGCCACAACCAGCGTGGTGAAGGTCAGGGCGCGAGAGTTCTCGTGGGTTTGGCCGAGGAGTCGGGACACGCCGAAGACCGCCAGGAGTATCCCCAGCACGCTGGACCCCTGGATGAGGCTCAGCCAGATGGACCTTATGCCGAACAGCCTCTCCTTGGGATTCCGAGGCGGGCGCGTCATCACGTTGGGTTCGGCGTTCTCCGCCTCGAATACCACCGAGCAGGCCGGGTCGATGATCAGTTCCAGGAAGACGATGTGGACCGGCAGGAGGATCAGCGGACAGTCCGCGAAGAACACGGGGATCAGCGACAGCCCGGCGATCGGCACGTGGATGGCGAAGATGTAGAAGACGGCCTTCTTGATGTTGTCGAAGATACGCCGTCCCAGCCGGACGGCCTGAACGATGGCGGAGAAATCGTCGTCCAGCAGCACCAGTGCGGATGCCTCGCGCGCCACGTCGGTGCCTCGCCCGCCCATGGCGATGCCGATGTGGGCGGATTTCAGGGCCGGGGCGTCGTTCACGCCGTCCCCCGTCATGGCCACGATCTGGCGGTTGGCCTTCAGCGCGTTGACGATCCGCAGTTTCTGCTCCGGCGCCACGCGGGCGAAGATGCTCACGTTGGGGATTCGCCGGTGCAGGTCCTCATCGCTCATCTGCTCGAGCTCCCGGCCGGTGATCATCTCCTGGACGCTCTTCAGGCCGATCCGCCGCCCGATGCTCTGTGCCGTGCCGGGATAATCGCCCGTGATCATCACCACGCGAATCCCCGCGGTGTAACACTCCTTGATGGCTTCCGGGACCGTCGGCCGTACCGGATCGGCCAGCCCCACAAGCCCCAGGAACTCGAAATGGAAATCGTGCTGCCGGTCCGGCAGGTCGTCCCCCCGGAAGTGCGCCTTTGCCACGCCGATCACCCGCAGTCCGTCGTCAGCCATCGCGGCGACGTGCCCGGCCAGTGCCCGCCTCTGAGTCTCGTCGAGGTGGCACAGGTCTGCGATGGCCTCCGGTGCGCCCTTCGTGGCGACCACGAAGTCCTTCCCCTGCGGGGATTTCCAGACGCGCGACAGGGCCAGCAGTTGCGGTGACAGCGGGTATTCGTGCACCAGCGTCCAGTTGGCGTGAAGATGCTCGGTACTGGCCAGGCGCTCATGGCCCACCTGTCTCAGGGCCTTCTCCATGGGGTCGAACGGGTTCCGCTTTCCGGCCAGGATGCCGAACTCCAGGATTTCGTGGAATGCCTCGGGCAGGGCCTTCTGCGACGGGTCGTCGGTGTCGAAGGACTGCCCCCCGGCCAGGAGCCTGCTGACGGACATGCGGTTGAGCGTGAGCGTGCCGGTCTTGTCCACGCAGAGGACGGTGGCGGCGCCCAGGGTCTCGATGGCGGGCATGCGGCGCGTCAGCACGCGGCGCTGGGAAATCCGCCAGGCGCCCAAGGCCAGGAAGATCGTCAGCACGACCGGGAACTCCTCCGGCAGCGTCGCCATTGCCATGGTGATCCCCGCGAGCAGCCCTTCTTCCCACACCGTCGCGGTGTTCCCGCGGGTCAGCCCATAGACCACCACGACCAGGGCGCAGAGCGACAGGCCCAGGATCGCCAGGTTGCGGACCAGCCGCCCGGTTTCCCTCTGAAGCAGCGTCTGCTCCGACCCCAGCGTTTGCAGGGCCTTTCCGATCCTGCCGATCTCGGTCCGCATCCCGGTCGCCTGCACCTCCGCGACCCCCTGGCCGCGGGTGACCAGGGTCGCCGAATAGACGAACGGCAGGTCGTCGCCCCCGGGCCGGCCCATGACGGTCTGCCCGCTCGCGGCGGCCTTTCGCACCGGCACCGACTCGCCCGTCAACAGCGATTCATCCACGGAGAGATTCATGGCGTGCAGGAGGGTTCCGTCGGCCGGTACGCGGTCGCCCTCGGAGAGGATCACCACGTCGCCGCGGACGACCTCCCGACCCGCGATCCGCATCTGCTGGCCGCCGCGGATGACCAGTGCCCGCGGGCTGGACAGGTCCCGCAGGGCCTCCAACGCGCGCTCCGTCCGGCGCTCCTGGACGATGGTGATGCCCATGACGACAAAGACGAAGCTCAACAGCATCAGGGCGTCCCCGACGTGTTCCCGGCCCATCAGCAGGTAGATCGCCCCGCAGGACACCAGCAGCAGGAACATCGGCTCGCGCACCACCTCAAAGGCGATGGCGAAGACGCTGCGGCGCCGGGTGGAGGGCAGCTCGTTGTGCCCGTCCTCCTTCAGCCTCTGGGCGGCCTGGGCCTCGGACAGTCCGGACACCTTGCGTATGTCGAACGCTTCCGGCACTGCTCTGCTCTCCCGACGGGGACATCGCCCGTCATGGCCGGGCTTCCACTTGGGTCGCCACCGGCCCGAACGCCGGCCGACAGGTTGCCCCACCGGCCAAGCCGGCCCGGTGTATTGTGTCGGCCAACCGGGTCGCTTGGCATGAGGGACCGGGCGGACCCGTGCAGTCAATCATACGCGCCCGGATCAGGCTCGAAGAGCGGCTCAGACCCGAAGGGAGCGCTTCGAGGGCAATCGATCTGCGGGCAGGTTCTCATCGGGGGCTGGTCGCCGGATTCGCTGTCAGTTGCCCTTTGCGGGCGCCGTCTGGGTTTGAGGCGCTGCCCGCGCACCCAGCGCCATGCACAGGTCATCCAGGATCTTGCGTTCCAGGTCGTGCGCGTAGCGATCGGTCCGCCAGGCATCGTTCTGCTCGGCGGAGGTCGCGGCCTCACCCTGGGCAGGGGTCTCGTTGGGGACCGTCGAATAGTTCTCCCCGGTCCGCGGCATGGCGCTGTGGATCTCGCCGCCCTGGGTCTGCACTTCCACGCAGACCTGCGCCACGACCTGGTCGCCGGACCTGCGCAGGCGCATCACGGCGACCTGCCGCGCCGCCGAGCCGCCCAGCAGGCGGTTCTTCTCCATGTCGAGGCTCTTCGGCCGCGACTGGATCAGCCCCGTTTCGCGGTCGGCGGATTCCACGGAGAAATACTGCGACAGGACTTTCTGGGCCGTGTCGAAGGCCAACTGGTAATCCACCGAACCCAGGGCCCGCTTTTCTCCCGGCGTGGCCTGGGGGCATCCGGCCAACGCGATCGCCGCGATACACGTCGCAAAGAGGCAAGCGTATTGTTTCATGGGACCGTTCTCTCCTAATGTCCTGTGGCACGGTCGCGTCCGGCCGCGCAAGCTGCGCCATTCAGATCCGGGCACATCCGATGTCTCATTCCTCAGCCGTTTGCTGCACGGTGTAGTTCGGCGCCTCGTGGGTGATGGCGATGTCGTGCGGGTGGCTCTCGGTGAGCGAGGCGGCGGAGATGCGGATGAACTTCGCCTTGGTCCGCAGCTCCTCGATGGTCGCGGCGCCGCAGTAGCCCATTCCGGCCCGCAGGCCCCCGACGAGCTGATAGACGAAGTCGCCAAGCGACCCGCGATAGGGCACTCGCCCCTCCACGCCCTCGGGCACGAGCTTGTCCCGGTCGGTCTGGTCCTTCTGGCCGTACCGGTCCGCGGAGCCGCTGACCATCGCGCCCAGCGAGCCCATGCCGCGGTACACCTTGAACCGCCTGCCCTTGAAGATCACCATCTGCCCCGGCGACTCGTCCAGGCCCGCAAAGAGGCTGCCCATCATCACCGCCGACGCGCCGGCCGCGATCGCCTTGGTGATGTCGCCGCTCTGCCGGATGCCCCCGTCGGCGATGATCGGCACGCCCTTCGGGTCGGCGGCCTTTGCGGCTTCCCTGACGGCCGATATCTGCGGCACGCCCACGCCGCTGATGATCCGCGTCGTGCAGATAGCCCCGGGTCCGATGCCCACCTTCACCCCGTCCGCGCCGGCAGCGATAAGGTCCGCCGTCCCGGCGCCCGTGGCGACGTTTCCGGCGATCACGTCGATCTGGAAGTTTGACTTGATCCACTCGACGGTCTGGATCACGTTCTGACTGTGCCCGTGGGCGGTATCGACCACGATCACGTCCACGTCGTTGTCGATCAGCGCCTTTATGCGATCGTTATCGTGCACCCCGACGGCCGCCCCCGCCCGCAGCCGCCCGCGGCCGTCCTTGCAGCTTCGCGGGAACTGGCGCATCTTGTCGATGTCCCGCATCGTGATCAGACCCGCCAGCTTGCCGTTCCTGTCCACCAGCAGGAGCTTCTCGACCTTGTGCCGGTTGAGGATCTTCTCCGCCTCGTCCAGCGAGGTCTCCGGTGGGGCGGTGACCAGGTTCGTCCTGGTCATCACGTTCTCGATCTTCGTCTCGCGAGACAGGAACTTCATGTCCCGCCGCGTCAGGATGCCCACCAGGTGGTCCCCGTCGGTCACTATCGGGACTCCCGATACGTTGTGCTCGGCCATCACCCGCCGGGCCGTCTCCGTCGATTCGTTCGGCGGCAGCGTGATCGGGTCGGTGATGATCCCGTTCTCGCTCCGCTTGACCTTCTCGACCTCTCGGGCCTGCGCCTCGATCGACAGGTTCTTGTGGATGATGCCTATCCCGCCCTCCTGCGCCAGGGCGATCGCCAGCGCGGCCTCGGTGACGGTGTCCATCGGCGCGGACAGCAGCGGGATGTTCAGGCGGATGTTCCTCGTCAGGTGCGTGGAAGTGTCCACGTCGCGCGGAACGACCGAGGAACGGGCCGGAACCAGGAGAACGTCGTCGAACGTGATGCCTTC
>Ga0315277_10012442_pt1 | contig 10668 bp, 8 predicted proteins | sample YL17G05_15_MG_FD_203695 | JGI IMG/M metagenome (GOLD analysis project Ga0315277, IMG submission 203695) | Sediment microbial communities from Yellowstone Lake, YNP, Wyoming, USA - YL17G05_15 | ecosystem: Environmental > Aquatic > Freshwater > Lake > Sediment | place: USA: Wyoming | collected... | reverse complement strand
TTCTGGGTTGGCTCGGCAACAGCGGGTTTTTCCAACAGATAGCGTCAAAGAGTTCTATACCATTCTCTTTGTAGACTTGGGTCAGTTTTTCTGCTAATGCTTTTCCAATGAGCGATTTGCCGGTCCCAGGGTCTCCCAGCAGGAGCAGGTATGGTCCTGGGCTGATGACGTTCTTAACCCCAGGTTTCGATCTATCCGCCGTGCTCCAGCTTTCATACCACTTGTTCTCCTCCAGCCATTTTAGCTTATGCACCCATTCGTCCAGGCATAAGAAGCATTCTTTGAGGGCTTGTTCCTGTCCTATCGCCCAGTTTATGAGATTATCATCCACTGGAAAGCTTTCGGTGCTCTTGAAGTTTCCCCAATCCCATTGTACCCTGACCTTTCTCCCGTCAACGTTCTTTTCAAGCGTTTCAACGTCGTTCCCGAAACCGTCAAGAGGCAACCAAAACACCCTCTATGGCCTTTCTCTACCAGAACACATCGTGATGGAGAATTAAAGCGGTTATTTCAGAATCCGCTATATGAAGAAACTGATAACATAATCCTCTCAAACAGCAAAAGTGCGACTTCTCACTGACATCTTGAACGTGTTTCCGATTGGGCTGTTTTTCTGTTTGGCCAGTTTTTTCTGCCCTTTTCGCAGCAAATGCTGTGTTTTGAAACTGATGTTGTTCGAAAGCCTTGCTGTTAAAAACTTGGCCGGTTTTGTTCGTCTGAAACAAAATGGAAAGGCTTGAATTGGGCTTTGATTTCTGAAAGGAGCCCTTCCCTGCCCGTTCCGTCAAGTCTTTTGAGCTTGGGCATGGAGTTGACCGTGGCCTTATAGAAAAACCGACGAAAATCTCCATGCGAAAGCTTCTCCTCGTACTTCGGGATTGCTTCGAGCTGCCGACAGCTTTCCCGCGCATAGGAAAGTGACGCCCATGTTGACAGCTTCGCACTTAATCTCTACCTGTGCAGATGGGTGCGGGATGGATTGCACGTAACAAGCGAACATTGAAGTTTGATTGATATACTTTAGCGTTTTTGGATGGAGCCCAAACTCGGTCTTGCCTGTCCGGCGATATCGAGTTTGCTCTTATTCATAGTGTGTTTGACAAAATGGTTACATGTGGTTAACACTTTTGTTGATGCTACTGTATACCTGGGGCTGGTTTTGCGTTTTCACCGATTTCGCATGTGATAATCTGTGGCCGGATAAGCTTTTTTCTTGGTTGTTTTCCATGAGTGCATCAAGTTATATCGTCCACTATAGGCCGTATGGCCGATGTTTTGGTTCTCTTCAGATGCGAAACTTACTGTTTGGTGATTATGGTTGTATCAGTATTACTCAGCGCCTTTACGTTTCACCAGCCCTCTTCCCTAAGAGAAAGAGCGAGTTGCCGAATACGAAAGCATCAACGGAAGTCCTAGTTCTGAGTGCTCCGCTCGCAGGGGGAGCTGAAAAGTATTAAAGTGGTTTTGTCCTAAGTCTGACTTATGAAAACAGGGCAAGTTTTGCAGGAGCTTTCTGACAAAGACGGGCGCGAGGTCGTTTTGAGAACGCCCCGGTGGGAGGATTTGGATGATCTGCTGGAACTTATCAATTCGCTCGTGGACGAGGGGGCAGAGATATACAAGGACGAGAAGACTTCTAGGGATGAGGAGATTGATTGGCTGTCAGAGGTTCTTGCTCGGTTGGAGAGAGGCCTGACCCTTTTGCTAATTGCTGAAGTCGATGGCAGGGTCATTGCGTCTTCGGACATTAGCCTGCAAAAGGGGTATAAGAAGCATGTGGGAGTGGTTGGCATAGTCGCTAAGGGGGGTTTCAGGGATTTAGGCATTGGAACGGCTATAATGCGTGTCATGCTTGAGCAGGCGCAGAGAATGGGGCTGAAGGTTTTGACTCTTTCCGCGTTTGCAGGCAATAGGCACGCACTTCACGTTTACGAAAAGGTTGGGTTCGTGCAGACCGGCCTGATTCCAAAGAAGCATCTGAAAGAAGGAAAATACATAGACGAAGTGATAATGACCAGATTATTGGAGCAAGGCTGTCATGGCGAACTTTAAGGTTTTCAACACGAACATCAGCCTCGCCACAAAAGGCGAGATAGAATTCATAGACTTAACCAACCAAATTCAGGCGACCGTTGCCAAATCCGGAATCAGAAACGGCATGGTGCACGTATTCGCGCCCCACGCTACGGGAGTGCTTATTTTAGCGGAGAACGAGTACGGCCTGTTGGAAGACATCAGAGCTTTCTTGGAAAAGATGATCCCAAGAAACCGAGAGTATTCGCACCCCTCTAACGCGCATGCACACCTGAGATCTGTGCTGCTGCCTCCAGACAGAACACTCCCATTGGTTGATGGCCGAGTGGAGTTTGGAACGTGGCAGTCGCTCATGTTCGTGGAAACAGATGTTCACCCGAGAAGAAGAACGGTGATCATACAAGTAATTGGTGAGCAATAGGATGGCTCACGAAGAGATGGAAGACGAACTCCTAAAGTGGGCGGTACAGAGCGCCTTTTGCCTCAATCCGACGTCTATGCCTGCAAACATCGTCATTACCCCTCTAAGGATTGCAGAGACTTTCCCCTATTTCCCTGCGACTTTAGAGGGTAACACGGTGACGTTCAAGAAAGCGGGCAGCTGCTATTTGGTTTGGAACAATAGTCAACGGGTGTTATTTTGCGAGGGAGGACTGGGTGCATCGAATTTCGGAGATTCAAGCTTCGTTTTGTCATGCAGGAACATTGAGGAAATAGTAGTTCGTTGGGACTGGTGGCTGAATAGGGAAAAATGTTGAGAGCGCTGACATCAATCTGCCTCTTTCGTGTATTCGGTTTGACAAAATAACTGAGGTATTCTTTTCCGCCGAAGTCCTAGTAGGAGCAGACAATCACCTGGTGCAATAGCTAAGAGTTGAAATCAAGAAACAGTTGCAGATCCCGGTGTTGGAGTTAATCGCGGCATGTATACAACCGTGCCGTTCTTCCTTGCAGAAACAAAAAAGGTTCTAATCAGCCTACAAAAGCAGGATGCATTGTCCGTTGACTTGGAACTCAGTTCTGTACATCCTGGCAAACCATTATCGCAAGAAGGTGGCAGGCGCACTAAGAATAGGTGATCTTCCCCTTGAGGGGCTCCAAACACTGAAATCGCGCTCGTACAAACTGCAGTTGAAAAAAGAAGTGCACAAACGAATCATTTAGGCATCGTCGACCGTTTTTTCAAGCCCCAATACTGCTACATGTCATCTGCTTTCGATTGTGGACGCTTTTCTGGGGCGTAGATCTCTTCTTTTTTGAGTCTTTTGGTTCGTATCAGTTCTGTTTCTCAGGCGGCGCAGGCCATGTTCAGATTCACGGTTTTGGCGCATTTTCCAAAGCACGTTAGCTTAAACTTTAAACATTTCTGCAACTTTTTACCTATTCGATTATGTTTCGTGGCTCCTAAGGGATGTGATTCTGTTAAGTGCTTGCCGAAATTGCGAGCATTCAACCATAGAGTACAACTCTTCCAAACGTCTCTATTGAGAAGGAACCGAAACAACGTTATTGTCATACGAGAAGAGACAGCGCTACTGGCAGTAACCTATGTATTTATAAGTTTCGACAAATTTCGAGTTGCTTCTCTTGCGATACCACGAGCCACATAAGAAAAACGGTTATTAATGTGCCTCTTTCTTCACTTCGCCCTTGGGGAAAAGCTCGCTTGTCATTTGAGATACAGGGAATTGCGGGACGTTATCAGGGTGATTGTGCTGATAAACCTGAGCAAAGGTACTAGGTTGCAGAAGTCTTTGCTCAAGCGAAAAATTGGACGCGCGCGCTAGAATAGTTAAATGCTTATTGCTTTGCACTCCAAACCACGAAAGACTCACGCGCTGGAGCTGCAGTTGCTGGCGACGAAACCGCAATCGTTCAATAGTGTGCATGCAGAGGAAGCCTACCCTTCTTCTAAGAGCTCTCAGGAAAGATGATTCTCATCTGCTCATGGCGCACATATCTTTTATATATTGAAATACATTGCTGTTATGTGCGTGTCTGTATGAGTGAGGATGTTTTTGAAAAGCCGTTGGTAATGAAGGATTTTGTGAAAGAAAGGAGGAAAACAACGGTCAAGAAACCCAAGTTATATGAGAGGGTAAAGAAGCTGCCTGAGTCAAAGAGACATAAACGGCAGAGTAAATATTCAGAGTTAGTCAACGCGATAGCCAAAGAGAAGAAAGGAACCTACAAGGTACTGTTGAATTCCATCAAAGAAGACCTTACACCCAAGAGTGCTTATCCTTCCATTGAGAAAGTGCTTATTCAAATAGCCAAACGTAATGGGGTAGACTTCGGTATAGCAGTTAGAAGACAAGTACAGACCAAGAATGGAGTAAGGACCTATGTTGCTTACCCAGAATACTTTAAGTGGAAAGAAGATAACATCAGACTGAAAGTTGTTAATAACGAACTCTTCATAGAGAAAAGGACAGATAGACCACTTTGAGCAATCGCATAGCAACGCGCGCTAAGCGAAGAAACAAAAGCAAAACGCTAGAGAAAGAAGGGATATCGCGCGCGAATTGATACGAGTAGCTGCTGGGAAACCAATACCGGACTTGTTTCTGGGCGAACGTCGAGCGGAGTGCATGCGTGACCAGAATATCTTACGATTGACCCTTGATCTGGTCGAAGCATGTGTGAAAAAGATTCCTGGGGGTACTCGATGAAGTAGAGGATTGTTCCGCAAGCAATAAAAAGGTCGGCTGCAAGAATCTCTTGTAGCGTCTAAGGAGAGAAAGATGAGCAATCCATATCGTTCACTGGGCAGTGCCTCACTAATCAGGTTTGCTCGTGGGCGTATGGTGGTAAGGAAAGGATGAATCAACAATGAGAAACAGACTGAGTGGATTTTTGGCGATGTTGTTAGTCACTGTTTTTGTTCTGAGTGTTATGCCAGCAATTAAAGCTCAGCCACCACTACCCGCGATGTGGATAACGCCTACAACCCTGAACTTTGACACAGGCACGACCGCCGTGGGGGCGTTGTTCAACGTGACCCTGTATGCTGGAACAGCAAGCGACGTCTACGCCTACAACTGGTATGTCTTGTTCGACACTTCGCAACTTGCGGCCATCACTGGCGGTTACACAGGACCAGGCAGGAGTCAATGGTTCAGTAGCCACAGCACTTCGGCGTCAGGTCCATATGTTGACAACACAGCAGGTGAAGTCTATGGAGGTGAATCACTCTTGGGTTCAGATATTGTTCACGCCAGCAGTGGTAGTATTGCATGGTTGGAGTTCCAGATAATCGCTGCTCCTACGCCTGGCAACACTCTTACGAGCACCATCGACCCGAACTCTCCGGATTCGTACTTCCTAGACTTCGATTTGTTCCATATACCAAATGTCAGCTTTGGCCTTGCAGCATATACCTACAGTGGCGGCGTTACGCCTCCACCGAGGCATGAAGTTGTTGTGAGTAGCGTGACTCCTGCGAGTGATCATGTGACTCAGGGCAACCCGTTATCTATTGAAGTTGTGGCTTTGAACAATGGAACGGTGACGGAAACGTTCAATGTCAACGCTACGTACGACGGGACTTTGATAGGGACACAGACTGTAACCTCGCTCGCGGCCGGCAACACGCAGACCTTAACCTTCAGCTGGAACACGACCAGCGTGGCGGCTGGAAACTACACAATAACTGCGACTGCGACCCCCGTGACTGGACAGACCGACCTCAGCAACATCTCCAAAAACGCAGAAGTCCAAGTTCTACCGCCAGGGCCGTCCCAAAATCCCTATGATTTTGACGGCAACGGCAAAATAGACATCACGGACGTTGCAGTCGTAGCGAAGGCCTTTGGTTCCTCACAAAGTAATCCACAAGGCAGATGGAATCCGAAGGCAGATGTCTATGGGCCAAACGGTGTACCAGATGGCACAGTTGACCTCTTCGATATTGCAATTGTAGCAAAGAACTTCGGGTAGCCCGAATAAACTCCTTTTTTTCTATTCTCATAAGTCTTTCTGAACAATTTTCCTTAACGCCGCTTTTTGTATCCGCTTTTTGTATGCTTCATGACGACTCTGGATCTTGATCATCTTCATTCTTGTGCTTGCGGACACTGGCAATCAAGCGTATCGAAAACGAGGATTTCGTCGTGACGTGGGCGGATTTTCATACCATGGCCAAAAAGGCTTAATAAACCAGTTTGCATTAGGCTGAAATAGGTGATAGAAATATGAGCCGGGTGGACTGTTTCAAGAAGATACTGGTTCCCGTGGATGATTCGGTTCCTTCTCTGGCGGCCCAAGAACTGGCAGCTCTGATAGCCAAGAAGTACGGTTCAGAAATTACAGCCCTTTACGTTGTGTCTCACGCGTTCATGAACCCTTCAGTGTTGAACATGGTTGGAGAAACCGGAGTACAGGAGTTCGCGCCGAGCCAGATTGCCAGAGGGGAGTATTCTATGCCAAGGATGGCAGCGCCTCCCGATGAGGGGAGGCCGATGCCTAAGGGTGTGATTGGCGAGATTAGCGATTGGTACCATGAGAGGGGAGAAGAGATTGCCGATGAGGCGTTCAGCCTGTTCAAGGCTGAAGGTGTTTCGGTTGATAAACGTGTGATCGAGTATCATGATCCAGCTTCTGCCATCATAAGGCAGGTTGAGGATGAAGATTATGACAGTGTGATTATGGGACGGAGTGGTGAAAAGGGAAACCAGTTGCACCTCGGGAGCACGACCGAGAAAGTGGTTCGCCATGCGAAAGTTCCGGTTCTCGTTGTCGTGGAGCCAAAGCGAGTATCGAAGATTTTGGTTCCAATCGATGGATCCAAGGCAGCTGAGAAAGCGTTGACGTACGCGGTTGACCTGGCGAAGAAGATGAGTGCGAAGATCACTCTTCTCCACGTTCAAGAATCTGGACTCTCAAGGGTTAGGCCCGAGGTAATGAGAAACATCGGGAACGCTATTCTTTCACAGGCCGCGGGCAAATTCAAGGACGCAGAGTTTGACAAAAGACTAGAGTCGGGCAGTCCTGGGAGCGTGGTTACGCAAGCGGCAGAACAGGAGAACTATGACTTGATAGTCATGGGCGACAGGGGTCACGGTAGGGCTAGAAGATTCTTACTCGGGAGCGTCAGCAACCACGTTTTACACTATGCGAAATGTGCAGCCTTGATTGTAAAATGAAACTGCCAGCTAGTTGGTACACGCGAGTGCGGCAGAAAAGAGGACTTCACTCAGACTGTGATGATTGCTTCCCAAGCTGCGGAATACTGGAAGGCTGACTGCCTCCTCGTGCATCGCAAGCGAAAAACTCCACCCTGACCTTCCTGTGAAGGTTCCTGGTGGTTGAAGCAACCCTGAAAGATGATGGAATTCTCGCCAGAGAAAAGGCAGCAATTTGAGTATTCAACCGATCGTACAGTTGTCGAGGGAACTGCGGGTAGAGGGAAGAGGGAACGACATAGAGCGATTGCGAGTAGTATCCCGAGGCTAGAATGCTAGAAACAGGAATTGATTGAAGGAAAACTCACAGAAATCCTGGAATCCTTCCCACAGTCTCCTCTTCCCAACGGGACACTTTCTCCTCCACGCTTCCAAAGATTTGAGCACGTGACTCGGACTCGGTTGACACTGATGAGAGCTCGTATTGTAAGAGAACACTTATTTACTCCTGAGAAATATGTTTTACACCAATCGCAGGATGTTGAGGGATGAAGGTTGCACTTCAAGAAAGAGATCAGGGCAATTTCGACTTTTTCGCTTGTTCTGATTGTTTTCGCTTCGTTGATGATTGGTGGACTCATAGCTTACTTGTGGGTAATGTCCGGCTACTATAACATGCCGGAGAACTCTTCGTCGCTTTCGGTGGAAAATGTAGTTTTTCCCCGAGATGATTTTGCATACTTCAACGTTACCGTTCTCAACCCTTCAAACTCGGTTTCAGACTTGAACATAACGGGTTTTCATGTTATCGTTGAAGGTCAGAATGAAACCTTCAGCTTTGGAACCGTGGTACCAGAACTTCCTTTTCTGCTGAGGATAGGAACCAAGCAGAATTTCAAGTGTTTGAAGAACTGGAGCGGTTTCGCTGGGCAAACGGTGACCGTTGAACCTTTGTTCGATGCTAACGCATCGGTGCGGAGTCTACGTTATGTCACTCCAATGGTCAAACTGGTTGTGTCCGGTTTCGACACTTCAGAAGACGTGGAACACTTCAACCTGACTGTGCAAAACCATCAAGCATCGGCGATAAACCTGACAGTTACTGAGATAAGAGTTTTCGACGTGCCAGTGAACTCCACTCCATCAATGCCCACTGTCTTAGGAGTGGGCCAACAGCAGGTGTTCAGATGTGCTTATAACTGGGCCAACATGCCGGGACAGAACCTCACGATAACAGTGTTCACAGACGTGGGATTTGAACAAATTTATGAGACAAGCCCGATTCAAAGCGCCTTTCTCAGCGTAGATAATGTCTACTTTAATACGGCTGATGCGGCATACTTCAACATCACGGTCAAGAGTCTGCCACCCTCCGCGACCTTGGCCACGTTAAGCGACGTGAACGTGACTTTGGCGGACAAAACTACGCTTGCTCTCAGGACGGTTCCACCGTTAAGCGGCTCACTCGTTACAGTGGTGCCTAATGGGACTCAGAGCTTAAGATGCCTCTGGGATTGGAGCGCGCACCGTGACGAACGAATCGTAGTCCAAGTTTTCACCAAGCAAGGTTTCACCGTGCAGAACATCACAGTCACGACTCCCACTGCGGTCATATGGAGCGTGAATAATGTCCAATTCGACTTGGGCGATGTAGAGCATTTCTCGGTTAATGTTACGAACGCGCCTGCTTCTCTTGGGGAAATCAACATTACGGAGGTGGACTTCAACCAAAACACGACCTCGGTGAACCCTGTTGTTGTCGCACCAGCCAACTCGAGTGTCGTGGTTTGTGGTTTCAACTGGACGAACTTTGTTGGAGAGAATGTCACAGTCACAGTTCACGCCTTCTATGGTCAGAACGAAACAACAACCTCGCAGACTATAGCACTACCGTACCTCAAAGTTACGAATGCCTCGTTTTCCAGTTTTCCCACTGGAAATCCGTACGTTAGCTTCACAGTCTCTGACAGCCAGTACTCACCGTTTAACGCTAGTATCACACAGATTTCTGTCACCGCGAACAACGTAACGAGTTTGATCGATGGAACCTTGGCAGTTCCGATGGTGGGTTCAAACGGATATTTGCTTTCCATCGGGACGGAAGTGACTTTTGTCTGCCCGTGGGATTGGAGCCCATACTCTGGGCAGAACGTGACGTTCACTGTTCAGACCGCTGAAGGACAAACGTTTTCAGCCACGTTCCAAGCGGGATAAGTGCTCGTACGTTCTAACGTTTCATCGCTTCATGCTACTTCAACGTCTGTTCGCGCGCGATGTTCTTCATCCTGTTCACGGAAGAGGAAGGCTAGACGTAAGCTTGTCATTGGTCCACTCGGCAATAAAAAGTTCCTAGCCTTGTTTAGAGTTGACGCTTGCTCGACTTCTTTGCCTAGCCCCCGTTTCAGAATCTAGAGTACACGCTTGTATCTCACTCTCGTCACTGCAAACGTGATGACGAATGCAGCAAGCGAAAAGAGAACAATGTTCGCTAGCAGGCCTCCCCACAACAGCGTTATGTCTGCTGTTTGGCTCTGCGCCAATTGTGAACCTCCCTCTGAGCCACCGACTGATGCAGGAACGATGCCGAACATCTCGAAAGGCGTTCCATAGTAATATATGGTGACAATCCTCGGATACCCCCGAATGATGACTTCAGTCTCCCCTATCCGTCCAGCGAACGCAAATGATAGGAATAAGAAAATGACCGTTAATATGATGATGTACAAAACCTCTCTCATGCTGATGTACGAACGAACTTCCTTTGCAAGACCCTTGTAAAGAACCATCAAACGTGAGCGCTCGAAGTAAGCGGCCACTACAACTACGATCCCCACTGCCGCCGCAGATCCGTAGAGCTCTAGGAGAAACGGGCTGAAAATCGTGGACAAAATTCGTATCACTGAGAGCCCAGCAACACGCGTCTGATTTTCAAGGCTGTCAACCTTGACCCACCCTAGGGCAGCGGTAGACGTGGAATTATCGTTTTCAGTGTGTATCCAAGTCAGCGGGTACGAACCAATCATGATGCTCGACTTCACACGCGTCATATTGCCCATCCCTGTTCTGACTCCCCAGAAACTGAGATAGAGATCATCAGTGTCAGCAGGATCCAGGAAGGTTTGCTGATCCGAGATCCTAGCGTTAGGGTTAGTCAAGTCAATCTTTACAGCCAAATCATTGCCTGCGTTCATGATAATACTCTGCAAGTCCAGCCCTCTGTCATCTGGGAAAGTCTTCGAAATCTCCATCGTCTCGCTCCCGAGCGAGTCCAAGTCCATGACGGCTGTGATGTTACCCAGTTCAGACGCATGCTGCTTAACATAGTTCACCGAACCAGCCAACCCGAGTTCTTCACCGGCAAACGCTACAAAAACAAGCGTGTATTGTGGCTTGTAGATACCTTCTCGTGCAGCCTCAGAAAAAACCCTCGCCAGCTCTATCACGGCTGCGGTCCCTGCACCGTTGTCGCAGAAGGCTGCATCCATGATTGAGTCATAGTGGCCCGAGATTA
>Ga0315277_10012440_pt1 | contig 10669 bp, 8 predicted proteins | sample YL17G05_15_MG_FD_203695 | JGI IMG/M metagenome (GOLD analysis project Ga0315277, IMG submission 203695) | Sediment microbial communities from Yellowstone Lake, YNP, Wyoming, USA - YL17G05_15 | ecosystem: Environmental > Aquatic > Freshwater > Lake > Sediment | place: USA: Wyoming | collected... | reverse complement strand
CTCCTTTAATTCCCCCTTTGAAAAAGGGGGTGTCTGCGATAGCAGACGGGGGATTTTAAAATTATATTTATTTTTTGCTAAATTATATTGTAATTGAATTAAAAAGTGAAGATTTTTGTCCATCCTGCTGAAAGATTAAGCGGAACAGTTTTTCCCCCTTCCTCCAAAAACTATACCACACGATATATTTTTGTCTCTTGCTTAGCTGAAGGTGAAAGTGTCGTTAAGTATCCCGCGGAGAGCGATGACACAAGTTCACTGATAGAATGCTGCGAAGCACTTGGAGCAAAAATCAGAAGGCAAGAGGATGGTTCATTTTTAATCTGTGGTTTTGGAAGACGTCCGCAAAATCCTGAGGTTTTAAACCCGCATAATGCTGGGGCAGTTCTACGATTTTTGCTCGGGGTCGCTTCTCTCCTCCCTGAAGTAAAATTTATAACCGACCATCCAGAATCACTTGGCAAACGTCCTAATAAAGACCTGCTTGACGCCCTTGCTCAACTTGGTGTCCGATTCATTTCTAATGAGGGAAAGCTCCCGACAACTCTTTATGGAGGCGATTTAAAAGGGGGAGAGATAACCGTCTCTGGCGCCACCAGCTCTCAATATCTTAGTTCCCTTCTATTTCTTGCCCCCCTGATTAATAAACAACTCAAAATAAAGGTTACAGATAATCTGAAATCTAAACCTTTGATCAGGATAACTCTTGAAGTGTTAAGAGAAACCGGGATTTCTGTATTTGCAAAAGATGACCTCCTTGAGTTTGTTATTCCAGCAGGTCAAAATTACAAACCTCGAATCTGGGAGGTCAACGGGGATTGGCCTGGCGCTATGGCAATAATTTCCGCTGCCGCAGTAACAAATTCTGATGTAAAAATACCCCGGTTATTTTGTGATGAACAAGGAGAAAGAGAAGGTATCGAAGTTCTCAGAAAAATGGGAGTTGAGATTAATCATTCGCAAAATATTGTTACAGTAAACGGTTCTGGAAAACTCCTTAGTGGTGGGGAGTTTGATGGTGACCTTTTCACCGATGCTGTGTTGCCATTAGTGGGTGTGGCTTGTTTTGCAGATGGGGAGAATCACTTTTATAATGTGGAGAACCTTAGATTTAAAGAGTGTGACCGAATTACTCAACCACTAAGAGAATTAAGAAAAATAGGCGTAAGGTGTTCAGAAACACAAAGCGAAATAAGAATTGCAGGTAATCCTGATGGTTATGAAGGTGGAATAGAGGTCGAGGCGCATAATGACCACCGTGTAATTATGCTTCTTACCATTGTGGGATTACGATGTAAAAAAGGACTTATCATCAATAATGCCCATCATATCTCAAAATCATTCCCACATTTCTTTGAGACCCTCGCGCAATTAGGCGCCAGATTTAAAGAAATAAAATGAATTATAACATTTTAGCATTATAGTGCCTTCTTGCATAATTAAAAACAATATTAGAATATAGATGAAATATTATTAAAAAATCCCCCCTTGCTAAAGCAAGACCCCCTTTTTCAAAGGGGGATTTGACGGACACTTAGAAAAAAAAGAAGATGGGGGACTGACACAAGCGATAGTGGATCGTCAGTCCCATTTTTCTAAATTAAGAGGGGATATGAAAGCGATGAAAAAAATCCCCCTTTGAAAAAGGGGGTGGATGCGAAGCAGACGGGGGATTTATGTTGTTCTGTCAAAAATTATACAAACCGTATTCGGAATATTTTTGATAATTGATTATATTTCTATCATAAGCATAATTTATACACACCCTTTTTGTTTTTTATTTTTAAATTTCTCTTGCTACTTATAGATGTTTAAAATAGAAAGCAAAGTTATTTATTTGATGAAACTTTTTCGTAGAAAGGATTCCGATTATGGAGGCAAAGGTAAAAGAAATAATAGAAAAAATCAGGCCTCTTTTGCAGCAAGATGGTGGTGATGTGGAATTTGTTAAAATGGAAAATAATAAAGTGTATGTGAAGTTAAGAGGAGCTTGCGCAGGATGTCCGGGTGCAATTATGACGCTGAAGATGGGAATTGAAAAAAGAATTAAACAGGAAGTCCCAACTATTGAAAGTGTTGAAGCTATATAGTTTTAGTGGTTAATTTTAGAATTTCAAAACCACTTTTAATGTTGAAGTTTGAGAATTTTTACTTCTTATTTTTATAGGTGAAGGAAACACCAAAAGAAATTTTTCGCCTATTTTTTCAAATTTAAAATCCACTTTTTGTTTTCCAATTACAACATTGATTTTATTAGTATTACAATATCTTCCTTCATAATCTAATTTAAGTTTTTTTATAGTCAAATCTCCATAGTTAACTTTGACTGAGAAATGAATACTATTCGCCATTTCCTTTCTTGAAAGTATCCCCCAGCAACTACCAGTTGAGAAAAAACTTTTAAAATTTTTCTTTGAAGTTCTGGGAGAGAATTGGAGAAGATTCTCTGTCGCCGAATAATAAAAACTTGATAGGGCGAGGATGAGAGAGTAACTTGAAAGTCCTCTTGCATAATGATTTCCACACTCAATCTCATTAAATGGATTTCGCTTCTCTCCGTCATATCTTTTCCGAACCCCGCTAACAATCTCTAATCCTTCTTTAATAAATCCATAATAAATTAAATGTGCGGCAACCTGGTATTCAATACCAGTCCAGACTTCATCAGAATAAGGGAAAGGCTGTCCGGGACGGTCTTTTTTATCTCTCCAGGAACACAATAATAATCCTGGTTCATTATCAACCGCATAGATTCTTTGACAATTGCAATGTTCATTAAGGCTTTTTTTCCAATTATTTATAAAAATAGATTTTAATGCCTTCTTAATGTTCGATTCATTAAGTATTGGTGAAAGACCGAGCATTGAGGAATACCACTCACCAATTAATTGGTCTGAGAGGCATCCATTGGCAATTTGATATTTTGGGATATTGAATTTGGTGTCAAAGTTCTCCTTAAGATTTTTTTCAAAATTACTTCGGAGATTTTCTGGCTGGAAATTCCACACATCCGGGAGTGGTTTTTGAATATAATAACTTCCATTAAAAAGATTTTTATCAATCCACTTACTCCCTTTTTCATAGAGCATTCGATATTTTGATGCTTTATCAGTTTCACCGAGATGCAAGGCGAGTTTTTCTGCTGCGCGCAAGGCACATAGATAGAGTGTGCCAGTCATCGGGTTTGGACCGTGAAATTCGATGTCGTATGTATTATGTTGAACTCCTTCCATCACGCCATCTTTATTATAGTCCCAATATTTCCAGGCATACTCAAGCGCTTTCTTAACTTCCTCCCATATACTTTTTAGCCATTTATTATCACCAGAAAGAAGCCATTCGCGATAAACTTGAATAATGCTCCCCATTTGACCATCTGTCGCTGCATGAAAATTATGCTTTTGCTTTTTGCATAAAGGAAGTGTTGTTCGAAAATTTATATGACCATCTTCATCCATATTAAAATGAAAATTATTTTTGTGCAATTTTCGTTGAAGAGTTGGAAAGAGGTAGGCAGGGGCTTGAGCATAATTCCACACATGTGAACAGGTTCCGTGGCAGCATCCCTTATCTGGATAACAACCTTCAAAGGCATAAAATGAGCCATCCTTAAGTCTGATGCAAGTTGTGGTTTTCAGGGTTGATAAATTGGCACTGATTGCATCAAGAACATCTACTGGCAGAGTGCTTGAGAAGAATGATTCGCTGAACATTCTTGACTCTTTTTCAAGTCTTGAAAAATTTGTGGCTGCATATTGTGCCACATCAAATGCATCAGAAAAAATTTTGGTATAATAATTTTTCCATACATTCTCAATACCTCTTTTGCCATTGCAGGTATTAGATTCGAAATAGTCTTCGTTAAAGTATTTTTCAAAATTAGGAAAGTGCCAGGATAAAAATATGGGAAGTATTTTGGTTTCACCTGCCTCAAGTTCGGTGTGCAAACATATTGAAGCAATATCGTTTTTATCTTCAGGTGCCACTGATTCCTCGTAGTTTTCCTCGAGTTCTCCACTTTCTGAAAAGATATCCCAGAAAGCCTGCAAACTATCAAACCACTTTTCTCTTCTCCAATGAGTCTGAGCAGTAAGATTAATATGAGGTGATGTAATTGCCATAGACCCATACTTCGGGGAAGAAGATTCATATTTTGGATTGGTAAAAAATAATCCTTTTAATTTTCCATCTTCACTTGTTCGAAAGGAAATTTCGCCACCTCCCTTTTCGGGATACCCAATAAAGTTTTCACAATTAAATGCGAGGGATACAGAAACACTTTTTCTTTTTTTATTTTTAAGCTTAACGGAGAAAATTGCAATGGGGATACCTGAGTCATCAGGATTGAGCGGGATAAATGGATTAAAAGTTTCAAGTGAAACAGAGAGCGGGAAATTGAGGTCAAAAAAATTATGAATTGCAAAGGGGAAGTAATTACAAAAATTATTTTTAGTAAAGTGGGGGAGACCTGCGCCTTGTGAATTTGGATAGCCCATTGGAAAATTAAATGAACCTTGAACTGGACCTTGAAGAATATGTGTTTGTGGGGTTTCATCTTCTGGTTTTGCAAAGATGGTAAAAAAAGTTCTTTCCGGATAAAATCCCTTTGCGGGACGATTCATAATCTCAAAATCTCTTAAGTTCCCCCATCCCCCAATTGATATGCTTCCCGTTCCAATTCCCCCAATCGGGAATGCAATCTCGGTCAAGTTCTTTCCAGAAAAAATTTTCATATTCCTCATCGAGTAATCTCTCATTTTTTATTATTGAAACCACAGATTTTGCAGATTTTACAGATTAAATTTTTTACATTTTTTATTTTGACTTCTTTTTTAATTAGGGCTTTGAAAAAATGTAGAGACTCTATCAACAATGAATGAGAAAGAGTCTGGCATTTTCACTACTTTGAGGATTGGCGTGCAGATTTTTCGTTGCGCGAATTTTTCCACGTTGAAGGTGGAGTCATCCGAGAGATGTGGCAACGTTCTATTGCAAGACCTGTTGTTGTCCCAAAATCCTCTGTTGCAAAACCGATACCTGAAGTTTTTGGCTGTGAGCTGAGATATTTAAAGCCTTTGAGCTTACCATTATTATCTCGAATTAAGTCCCATAGTATAACAGAATGACCAGTGCCACTATGCCGCCAGAGCTGAATAAAATCGCCTCTCCTTGTTTGTTCAAAATCAGGTATTCTAATCCCACATCCATATTTCTCCATTGCATCCCCTGGTCCATCACCATTTTTTTCTCTCACAAACCAGAGCTTCATAAAATATGCAGAAACCTCAGGAGTCAGTGCCCCCGCACTTTGCAAATTAAAATCTTTGAGAAATTGATTCAATGCTTTCCAGAAGACTTCTAATGTAAATCCACAACAGAATGTTCGCTTCTGAGGTTCTCCTTTCATAACTATCTGATTCATAAAAATTACATTTGTGGTGCAGCCATCATAAACATATTCGTTACGTGGCCAAAAATATTTGTGTGTCCCGTCTCTTGGAAACGACTCTGCAGATTTAATGACATATTCATTCATATCGACATCATCCGGGTTTTTTGCAAAGGTATTTAGTTTCAATAAGAGCAGAAATAATAAGATTGAAGAACACATAAAAATAAAATTATTCTTTTTGTGAGAATTTTGTGTTTTTATTGCTTTCAACTTTTTCATTTTTCCCAACTCCTGTTAACTGTATTATTTTTGAGTGTATCTCATAATTTTTATAAACCAACTTATTTTGTTCAACCCCTTCAGGGTTGTGGGGTTCTTGGTTACATATACCACAGGTTGCGCTTCGCTTACCTGTGGCTACTCATATTGAACCTCTAACGAGGTTCTAATTGAGCCCTCCATTACTGTCGGGCTACTGCAAAAGGTAAACAAAAGAAAACGCTAAAGTCTGGTCCCATAGCGCCATTTTTTGTCCGTTAAAAATATTTATTGCTAATAATAGTTTAACTGTTAAAATTGTTTTCTTTAAAGAAAAATATATTTGGGTCAAGAAATTTTACAAAGTAAAATGACAAAACCAGTCATACTTCATATATATAAAGATTATTATCCACCGGTTATTGGCGGTGTGGAGAGGAACATACATGATGTTTGTGAAGGATTAAGCGATTATTTTAACTTCTATGTGCTTATTGCTAATAATTGTTTTAAAACAGAGGAAGAGAGAATTGGAAAAGTAAACATTATTAAGGCACGAAGTCTGGGGCGTATTGCATCTGCTCCGCTTTGTCCTGATTTTCCCAAATTAATGAAGAAATATAAGGCAGATATTCTTCACTTCCATTGTCCCAATCCGACAGGCGATATTTCATATTTACTATCTCGCCCGAAGGGAAAAGTGGTTGTGACTTATCACAGCGATATTGTCAGACAAAAATGGGCAATGTTTGCCTATGGCGGGTTTTTAAGAAAGTTTCTGAGGATTGCTAATGTTATTATGCCGACATCTCCAAATTATGTAGAAAGCTCAAAATATCTCAAACCCATTAAGGAAAAATGCGTGGTTATTCCTCTGGGAATTGATACCGCTCGCTTTAAAAAAACACCAGAAATAGAAAAAAATGCTCAATTATTTCGCTCTCGCTTTAAAAAACCTATTGTCCTTTTTGTTGGCAGGCTTCGATATTACAAAGGACTTCATTTTCTCATCAATGCAATGCAAAAAATTGATGCTATTTGTTTAATTATTGGAAATGGTCCTATGGAGAGGGAATTAATATCCTATGTAAAAAAATTATCACTTGAGGATAAAGTATTTTTCAAAGGCAGCGTCACCGATGAGGAACTGGTTATTTACTACCATTCTGCGGATATATTTTGTTTACCGTCGTTTTTGCGCAGCGAAGCCTTCGGACTTTGCCAGATTGAATCAATGGCTTCTGGTGTCCCGGTTGTGAGCACAAATCTTGATACTGGCGTTCCTTTCGTTAATCAACACCTGAAATCAGGTATAGTAGTTCCCCCTGCCAATTCAGATTCTCTTGAAAATGCAATAAGCACACTTCTGAACAATCCTTCATTGAGAAGAGAAATGGGGGAATATGCCGAGTTTCGTGCGCAAAAAGAATTTGATATCTCAATTATGCTTGAAAAAATTAAATCTGTTTACGATAATCTTTTATGATTGATTTTGATATTAAGAGTAATTTTCAAAAAAGATTATTTTATGATTAAATAAGGATGTTTTTAGAATATGAATGCGAAAATAAAAGGTAAAATTTGGAAATATGGGGATGATATTAACACGGATATAATATTTCCCGGGAAATACACATATACAATTACAGAGCCAAAAGAGATGGCACAACACGCCCTTGAAGATGTTGACCCCTCATTTGCAAAGAATGTTATGCAAGGGGATATTCTTGTGGTAGGTAAAAATTTTGGCTGTGGGTCATCAAGAGAGCAAGCGGTTCTCTGTCTTAAATATGCAGGTATAAGTGTAATAATAGCTAAATCATTTGCGAGGATATTCTTCAGAAATGCGATAAATCTGGGATTGCCTATTATCGTTTGCCCGAAGCTTTTTGAAAATGTCAAAGAAGGAGATTTGCTCACTGTGGATTTTTCCAATGGGATAATTATTCATAACAACGAAGAATATCAATTTCCAGCACTTCCACCATCTGTTTTAGAGATAATTGAGGCTGGAGGATTGATACCTTATGTTAAGATGAAAGTGCGGAGATAAAATGGCGCAGAATAATAAGCAGATTAATCCACCACGAAAAAAGGATACTTATTTATATCCAAAGTTCCAAATAACAATTGCGGAAGCGATTATTCTGACAATTTTAATCTTTGTGTTGCTGTTATTTTTCTCAGGTCATCTTCCACAATTTTTAGGTCTGATTTATAGTCCTGTTTCTTTTTTAATATTGGTGATTATAATAGGAGAGTATATTATTTTAAAAGGTATTGATAGGTCAAGGATTTATCGAATCCAATTAAGGGCTCTGAGGTCTAAAAGAAATGATGATATCCAATTTTTGCGGGCAGTGGAACAAAAAATACTTGAGATAGAAAAAGCGCTCGATGAGGCAGAAAAAATGGTAATGAATGAACGCCTTCATTATGCCAGGACGATATTAAAGGCTATCATTGATAAATTCAGAACACGAACATAACAAAAAAACTTTTTAAACAAAATATTGCTTGAAATTTAGCTTCTAAAAAAATATTCAGATAATTCTCAGAGATATTAGAGTAATCTGATTAAGAAAATAGTCCATTTAATTTTGAACCTTATCAGGTTTTTTATAAAAGGTAAAAATTTTGATTCTTCACAAAGTGGTATGGGTAAAAAACTTTTAAATTTTCTTAGGACGAAGTCTTTGGAGTGCGGAAGCTCTGCTTCCGCTTTCTGCAGTGGAAGTTTTACTTCCACTGCTCTTACGGAAGTAGAACTTCCGTATAACAGAGCGAAAGTAGAACTTTCGCACTCCAAAGAGTCTTCGACTCCTTAAATTAAAAAACTCATCCACATTAGAATGTGAAGAACCAAAATTTTTACAAAATCTCAGGATTTTATTTTTGAGGTATCAATTTAATAAGGAGGAAAAAATAATGAAATTCGATTGGTATGTTAAAACAGTTTTGACAATAATTGCGATAGCACTTTTGCTTTTAGTTTTTAAAGGTAATTCCCCTTTTATGCGGGCAGAGGCTTCTGAGGGAGGGCGAGGTGCTGAATCAAAACTTGTTCTTGATGTCCAGGCGGTTAAAACAATCCCTGTTACTAAATTGGTAAATGTAATCTCTCTTGATAATCAACGAACGTTCATTATTATCCAGAAAGACAATGTAACAGTCTATCGTATTGATTATGTTGAGAAGTAAATATTTATTAAGACAGGAATCTTTTGCTCTCAAATTTGCGTCTATAAGTTATAAAGATTGTTTGTTTACCCACCTTAAAAATTTATAATTGCAGTGCCTCTCTTATATCTTCAACCGATTTATCTTATATGAACAGTAATGTTGCTTGAAATATTTCTTGTGTCGCTTTTCACTGTTACCATAATGTAATTTCCCCACACAGGGCTATTATGGAAAAGTTTTATCCCTTTTAAATTTAAATCAATATCACCACCAGATTTAAGGAAAATGTCATTTTGAGGAGATGATTTATATTCAGGTATTTTTTCAGCGGTCCACTTGAAATATTTTAAATCTCGTATAGCTTTTTCTGAAATAACCCAGATAGATTTATCTTTGCTCAAATTCCAGATATAAATATCGGTAAAAGAAGATGGGGAAAGTAATTCTTTGCCCAGAATATTTTCAGTCAGAACCTCAACATCATCATAATAAGGAAATATGCGATAGATAGCGGTCACCTCAGGAACCATTCTCCGGCACCCACCAAACCGTTTGATGTCTTTTCTGAATAATTCATAGGTGTGGAAGTATGATATAATGAAAATATTTATAGTTAATACTGATAAAAAAACAATAATACGAGAATTAGATTTTGTTCTCTCAATTTGCCAGTTGTGATTGAGAATAATAAATGTGAGGGGAGCCAGAATCCAAACCATATATCTCAGAGAACCAATCTGACCTGAATTAAAATTCGACGTTGAGGATGAGAGGTAAGTGCTCGCAATAACACATACTATAGAGACTATAATAAAAAGGAAATTTTTACGTTTTAGACAGATTGGAAGGAATAAGAAATTTGCTGGATAAAACCATATTGCACCAACCATTGGACTTAAAACCATATCTAATGCCCTTCCCAGACTCGCATTTTCTAGCTTCGCGGCACCGACAACGTTTATCACACTTTCTACACCAAAGTGATATTTATAATATAATACAGGGATAAATGAAAAGATTAACCCGATAAAATATCCGAGAGTGATATATATCCATTCCTTTCTTTGATCACTTCTTGTTCTCAATAACATATAAAGAAAGTGAGGGGGGAAAAAAAATATGGCGGGGATATTCTGACTCACTGCTAGACCTAATAGTATTGGTGAAAAATATTTTAATCTTTTTATATCAATCGCAAGAAATGACACAACAATCATACAGTAGGTAAAAAGCTCGCTGTGTTCCCACTCCACATAAGGTAAAAGAGGGGAAACTAAAATGAGACAGGATAATAGAAGAACATACCAACTGCGATTAAATATCCAGACAAGAAGAAAGGGGAGAAATAAGTAAATTATATTCATTATTTTAAATGAATAATATTCAAGAATTCCCTGTGGATTTAGGAAATGTAAAAAAGCATAAAGAGGTGCGATAGAAAGTGAATATAGCCAGAAATGATAATATCTATAATCTCCGTTCAGGTCTGGGTAAAGTCCTCCAAAACCACCACCAGCCTGAGATTTTTCTGCGAGTTCTTTTTTTGGTGGGTTAACCGGTGTAAGTTCCACACCAAATATTTTTCTTTGATTCCAGTAGTTTCTTCTTTTTTCACAATCAATTTTTATTTGTTTATCGAAAACTATAGATTGTGTTTGTATTATATATTCAATCCCATCTCCATATAATTGAACACCACCCTTGATGGCTATAATTATAAAAAATGTCATAAGAACAATAAAAAAAATGTTTTTGTTTAGCAACAACTTGTTGTGAGTTTTAAGGTATAGAAGCACAAGTGAAATTATTGTTAGAATGATTGGTGTTGTTATATGA
>Ga0315277_10012438_pt1 | contig 10671 bp, 10 predicted proteins | sample YL17G05_15_MG_FD_203695 | JGI IMG/M metagenome (GOLD analysis project Ga0315277, IMG submission 203695) | Sediment microbial communities from Yellowstone Lake, YNP, Wyoming, USA - YL17G05_15 | ecosystem: Environmental > Aquatic > Freshwater > Lake > Sediment | place: USA: Wyoming | collected... | reverse complement strand
TGCGCGGGAACATCCAACGTCCTGGCAGGCAGAATCTTCGATATCCCGGTGAAGGGAACCCATGCGCACAGCTGGGTGATGGCGTTTGACGATGAGCTGGAATCCCTGAAGGCGTATGCGAAAGCCCTGCCGAATAATTGCATCTTCCTTGTGGATACATACAACACCCTCGAAGGGGTGAAGAAGGCTGCTCGAGCCGGGCGCTGGCTCCGGGAACATGGGCATGAGATGATCGGGATCCGGCTCGATTCCGGAGACCTGGCATACCTCTCCCGGGAGGCGCGCAAAATCCTCGATGAAGCCGGATTTCCCGATGCCCTGATCCTCGCTAGCAATGATCTGGATGAGAAGATCATAGAGAGCCTGAAGGAACAAGGCGCAAAGATCACTGTGTGGGGAGTGGGGACAAAACTTGTTACAGCCTATGACCAGCCTGCCCTGGGCGGGGTGTATAAGCTGTCCGCCATCCATAACGTTGGAGAACCCTGGCAATACAAGTTAAAACTCTCGGAGCAGGTGATCAAAATCAATCATCCGGGCATTCTCCAGGTACGTCGGTTTAAATCCCATGATGAATATATCGGCGACGCGATCTATGACATTCAACTCGGATGCAAAGAGGGATGCGCCATGGTGGATCCAATGGACATGACCCGGCGGAAATCCATTCCTCAAGGAACCCAGTACGCAGATCTTCTTGTCCCCATCTACCGGCAGGGAAAAGAGGCGTATCAGGCTCCGGATATCCATACGATTCGCGACTCTGCAAAGGAACAGATGACCCTGTTTCATTCGGGGATCAAGAGATTCGTGAATCCGCATCATTATCCTGTGGGGCTGGAGCAGGGGCTTTTTGATTTGAAAACAGACCTTGTGCTGAAGTCGCGGGGGCTCAAATAAAGCTAATACAACAGATGAAGAAGATATTGGATAGTAGATGTTGGATATTAAGGGGGAATATGTGATGAAGGCTTTGATCCTTGTGGACATCCAGAACGACTTTGTTCCAGGGGGGGCGCTTGCAGTGCCGGAGGGGGATAAGATCATTCCCATTGTCAATCGGCTCCAAGAACACTTTGATTTGATTGTAGCCACGCAGGATTGGCATCCCGCAGGTCACGGCAGCTTTGCCTCGAATCATAAGGGGAAAAAAACCGGGGATATTGTAGATTTGGAAGGACTGACGCAGATCCTGTGGTCCGATCACTGCATCCAGGAGACCCGGGGAGCGGAGTTTGTGCCTGATCTGGATACAAGCCGTTTTGCAAAAGTTTTTCATAAAGGCACAGATCTGTCCATAGACAGTTACAGCACCTTTTTCGACAATGCGCACCGCAAGTCAACAGGTTTGGAAAATTTTCTGAAGGAAAAGGGAGTAAACGAAATTTTTATCGCAGGTCTGGCAACGGATTATTGCGTCAAATACAGCGCCCTGGATGCGATCCAGCTTGGATTTCGAACATTTGTGATCGAGGATGCATGCCGGGGCGTGAACCTCTTACCTGGAGATGCGGAAAAAGCGATTGAGGAGATGCAAAACGCGGGAGCGATCATCATACCAAGTCAAGGCATTTTAAATCCTTGAACACAAGAAATGAGATATTTATAAGTACTAAGCTGTGACAGAACGAAAAATCATTCTTATTCTCTTTCTCTTTTTCCTCTTGTTTCACACGATATTCCTCGGTGATTATGCGCGGGAGGCATTTTATTCGAGCGATGAGGTGTTTTATTTCCGCCTGACCCAGAGCCTTGTGGAACGCCGATCCCTTGAGATCGAACCCTATCTCGGATACACGCATTCGAAGTATGCTCCCGGACAATCCCTGGCGGGAATTCCCTGTTATGTCCTGGGCAAACTGATTGTGGCTTTACTCACCCATTTTCCCAATCCGGACATTTTGCTGCTCATTATCGTGCATCTGACAAATGTGCTGATCGGCGCGCTTTTGTGCGTGGTGTTTTATATGTTCGGGAAAGACCTGGGATACGGGCGAACCGTATCGCTTGGAGGCGCGCTGGCGCTCGGGCTGACAACAACGTTTCTCCCCTACTCGAAGCAGTATTTTGCGGATCCCCTTGCTGCGCTCTTTCTCCTCCTGACTGTGCGCTGTCTTTACCAAAGTTCAAAAGAGGGGGTGAAGAGGGCTTTCCTTTCCGGTCTTTTTTTCGGAGCTGCAATACTCACAAAGATCGATATGGGACTTTTGCTCATCCCTCTGGGTCTGGGATTGCTTTATGAAAAAAAAGATCTCAAAAAGCGGACGATGTATTTTGCGGGCGGCCTGGCGCCTTTTGCTTTGCTGACATTTTTATACAATCATTTCAACTATGGGAGCGGCTTGAGCCCGGGATATGACAGGCAGGCGTTTGTTTCGCCGTTTTTCAGCGGTGTGTTCGGGCTTCTCGCGAGCCCGAGCCGCGGGCTTTTGATTTTTTCCCCTTCTGTCCTGTTATTCTTTTTCGGAATGCGCGGATTCAAACAGAAATTCCCCGGGCTTTTCATCCTGTGCATTCTTCTGATCCTGGGAAAGATTGCCATCCTTGCAAAATGGTTTTCCTGGCAGGGCGGATGGTGCTGGGGGCCGCGGCTCCTTCTCCCGATCGTTCCTCTTCTGATGCTTCCAGCATTTGAGATCTTCGAAAAATGGAGGGAGCAAAAGGGCATTGTCCGCGCTTCAGTTTTTTGCCTCCTGCTCCTGGGATTCGGTATTCAAATGATTGGCACGCTTGTCAGCCCTAATAAATATAACAACGACATCTGGGGCATGATGCAATCAGGCATGAATGAATTTCTCTTCATTCCGCAGCTGTCCACGATCAAAGGGAATCTTTTTCTCTTAAGCCAGGGAAAGTATGATCTCGGTTGGTTTCACTTTGTTAAGAACAGCGGCTCAGCAGCAACCCTTCTCTTTGCCTTCAATATCGGGCTTGCGCTTTTCTCCGGAGGCATTCTCCTTCGCTCCATTGGACTCAAGGAAAAGGGATGGTTTTCGCGATTTCAGCCCGAGGCAAGGATGCTCCTTATACCATGCGTGGCAATCGCCATCATCCTAATCATCTCCCATTTCATCATGAAAAAACAGGGACTTGATTCCCTGCATTACACGTATCTTGAAGAAAGCCGCGAACCCGGGACTCAGGCGGAGCCGCAGGCATTCAAGGGATATCTTCATACGCCGATTGAGGGGGAATATCAGTTCTCGCTCAAGATTCGCGGAACGTATGATATTGAGCTCGATAGAAAGATTCTCCTGAAAAACATGGAGGATCTGCCCCAGCACTGGGATTTTTCAAAGATTCACCTGACAAGGGGATTTCATTTCCTGGAGATCGTATATGCGCCGCGCGCAGATTCTGACATCTCACTCTTGCATCTTTACTGGACGATCCCTGACGGAGCGGAGTATAAGAGCATCATAGGACCCATGTATCTTTTCCGAGAGCCGCCCGGGACATTTCGACAGATTCTTCTAAGCATGGTTCGCTACCAGGGATGGATCATCATGATAATAGTCATTATTTCCCTCATAATTCAGAGATTTTATACTACGAAAAATTCGAAAGACACGAAATGAAGAGTATGATAAATGAAATACTCTTTTTTTTCTCTCTGCGAACTCTGCGCCTCTGCCTGTCCTGAGTTTGTCGAAGGGCGTGAAAATCTCTTCTTAAATACTGGCTTTTTGTCGCGTCTTTCGCGTCTTTCGTAGTTTCAAAATATGATATTTTTTTCTTTGACTATTTCCCTGTAGAACTCATCCATGTTCCGGATGAGTTTTTCCTTTGAGAAGTATTGTTCCATCCGCCTGCGGCCGGCATCGCCGAACTTTATCCGAAGCGCTGGATTTGCGAGAAGCTTTTTCAGAGCTTCAGCCATCATGCCAGGATTGCGGGGCGGAATGATGTATCCTGTTTCTCCATCCACAACGGATTCAGGATTTCCTCCGACACTGGTCGCCACAATGGGTTTTGCGCATGCCATACCTTCGAGCAGGACATTGGAAAAACCCTCCTCATGCGAGGCAAGTAGCAAAATATCAAAAGCCGGGATGAGCCGATCCACATCCTCCCTTGTTCCCGCAAGGATGACATTATTTTCGAGCTCAAGGGAAGCCCGTTTCTCTTCGATCTGTTTCTGCATTCCGCCGTCGCGGCCCACGAACACAAATTTAAGATTGGAAAATTCCTTTTTCAGTATGGCTGCCGCCTCGAGAATTTCCAGGTGGCCCTTGTAATAGATGAGGTTTGCCACAACGCCCACAAGGAGGTCTTTTTCCCCGACCCCCCACTTTTTTCTGATTTCCGGCGCTCCCCTGTCGGGTTGATACTTCGTGAGATCCACCCCGTTATAGATCAGGCGGATCTTGCCCTCGCAATGCCTTTCCCTTTGAAGCACATCATCCCAGACTGCTTTGGCATTCACGAGGATTGCATGGGTTTTTTCATTCACATAATTTTCGATCTTTTGCCGCCAGGGTTTGTCATCCTTGAAATAACCGAGGCTTCTGCGGCTCGAAACGAGGATCGGAACTCCAGCCCAACGTCCGCAGAGAATTCCCACCACATACGCAGTGAAAAGGTATCCATGTATGATGTCCGGTTTTGTGTTTTTCACATGGCGATAGATCTGCCAGAGATTTTTCATGAGATGAAAATATGAAAGCGGGTGAAATTTCCCATAAGCAAGGGACGCCTCGAAGATGCGGACATCAACCCCTGCCTTGCGGACATCCTCGACCATGGGGCCGCCCAGGCCGATGCAGCAGATTCCCACGTCATAGCGGGATTTATCCAATCCCAAGGCGAGTTCTACAACCTGTTTTTCCGCCCCGCCAAGCCGCAGGCTTCCGATAAAATAGAGGATCTTGATCTTTCGATTCATTCGTCCATCAACATTATCACATAAATTGACGATAAATTCCTACAAAAGGAAGAATAGAAAAACAACTTCAAAATGGATTCAATCCGTGATATTAGACGCTGTTTGATTTTATACGAAAACCAACGCCTGCAGGATTGATTGGCAGAAAGAGACAATGAGTTCGTTGCGCTAATTCGCTATTCTTATCAATTCCCAACCTGATTTCTATATCTCGAATTACTGACTCCCAATCTTGTTCGCTTTGTGGGCACTTAAGATTCTCTCGGTTTTCACCAAAAAAATATACAAACAAAAGTCGGGCGTTTACCGATGGAACACACTCTTTCATCAAAAAGTATAACACAGCTAATCGGTTTGCATATTGATAGTAAGTGTCAATCCAGTTTTTAATTGGTTGAAGGTAATTGCCAAATGCTTTACTCGTTTTTTCCAAAGACGAATAGATAACTTTATTGTTTACTCGACTTGTTGCTTTGCATTTAGTTACAATTTCTCCGATATGCCCTTTAGCTTCCACCAACAACCATTCGAAGGTGTTGCCAAAGTAGATTTTACCAATAGTGTCCCAATTATGGGCATTGCCAGTTTGTGGCCAAAATGACTTCCATTTTTCCCGAACTTGTGTATCCTTTATGAACTCCAGTCCTGTAAATTCCCTGTCATCTTTCAATGGCGCATTTGCCTGAGAAAACTCAAAATCCAACCATTCAATATCCTGACCTCCTATAATGCTTATGACCTTTTCTGAAAAATATGCACGGTGATAACCCAAGTGGCGGAGTAAGTGCCATTCACTTCCATATCCGTAACCTATTTTTCCCATAATGCTCTCTCATCAGAGGAATTCTTATAACACCAATCTAAGTGGCTTAAGCCAGCAGAATCCCTCTTTATGGACTCCTTGACATCCCATAATGGAACGTCTCATTCCTGATCCTGGCTCTAATCTTCAAGAATCAGATCAGGCCCCATCTTACCGCTTAAATACTTTTCCAAGGCGCTGCCATATTTAATTTCCATCTTACTTTGTTGAATCTGCGAAGCAATCCTTGATCTTAAGAGGATGGCTGCCTTCAGGGAGCTGTGGCCGATCATGCCGACATCAAGCATGGTATTGGAATTGCCCCATATTCCTGGCACGCCTTCTAATGCTGTGTCTCCGTTCTTTGAGATATATTCTATCGCCTTGTCAATCTGCTTAAAAGCCTTCAGATAATATTTAACAGCCGCTTCCATACTGATATTGTACTGTGGATCTCCGCTGTAAGCATCCCTTGCCAGGAGGACATAAGCATCAGCCCTGTATAAGAAGGCGCTGGGAAGGAAGCGGGATTCGGGAAAATCCCGCTCCAGTCTGTCCAGTGTTTCGATCAGCTCGACCGCCAGTTTTGTGTTGCCTGATTTCAAGCAGGCAGAGTAAAAAAGGGTATCTTCCAGATAAGACGGTTTTATTTCATCCGATGTTTTTTCGAGGATTTCCCTGCAGGTGGCGGTAAAAATGCGACTGACATCATAATGAATCTCACTGAGTTCATAAAATTCCTTTTTTATTTTATCAAGATTCTTCATCATGACATCATGAAGATCAACGAGGGTCTTTGCCTGGCTGATATCCTGCGTAATCGGTTCCAACACCCTCTTCTCTTTTTCGGACAAAGATCTTTTCGCAAGTTCCGTCTGAATATCAGAGTTTATCTCCCAGACTGTTCTTTTCAGCGACTTCAATTCTTTGAACCGGTCGAAATTTTCGGCTAAATTGTTACCAAGAAACACAGTTGGAGTTGTGACAGAATCAACTCCATGGGCTGCCTTCATCTTTGAGTACTTCCCTGTGATCAATATCTCATTGAGAAGAGTCGAAGGGATGCGTTGCCAGTTGAAATTCTTGTCAAAAAAATACCCGGCAATATTCATATAACTTTCATCGGAACAAAAAGCACGCAGGATAAGACGCGGAAAGCATTGAACACAGACAGCCCCAAAACGGTATGGCCTGTAAATCCAAAGAGCCTTTAAGTTTCTCTCGCCATCTATTTCCAAATACCCTCCATAACCTTCCCAACAATATGTCGGCCTCTTGATATCATAAAAAGACTTTTGAACATGAATATTCCGAAAACTATGATCTAGCTTGCAATACAGAACGAGATCATCCAATGATTTGAATGTGAGCCACTGATCCCAGGTGATATGTCCGACGGAAATAAACATGCGTTTTTTTTCTTTCTTTGCCCTTTCCAGTTCTTGTTTGAGCGAATCCATGAGGATAAATTCCGCAGGAGTCAGCTTCGCATCCTCGTTCGAATCCACAAACTCTGCGATATCTTCCATAGAAAAGGTCATGGGAGAAGACTGCTTGTCATACTTTGCCTGGTAAGCGCTTTTATAAATCCGCATGACGCAAAAGAGGATCAGGAGAACAACTGCTGCGAGCGCGGCAAACAGAAGCACGCTCTTGATGCGGATTCTTCTCTTCGATTTTTTACTTTGATTATCACTCATGCTCTGTCTACACCTCCGACTGATGTCCCCCTTTTAATTTCTTTCCAACCACCCGGCATCAACACACAAAGCAGGGGGATCAGCATGATAATAATTGGTAAAAGAAAGATCTTTGCAAAAGCCCTACTTCGGTTCTGCTTATGGTCATTCATACTACGCCTCTTGTTATTAGACGGTGTATATGAGGGGAGGTTGGCCACACCGGCAATCAACTGTTTTTCTCCATTTTATTGTTCAGTATCCATATGTAACGGTTTGAATCTTCTCTCACCCATGAAAATGTTTCTAATTGTTAGGGGATTGACCCCCTTTTTTTATATCCAACGGTTTCTTGTGTTCCATTACGGTTTGGCTGGTTTGAAGACCATAGACTGGTGATAGATATTGCCAGTGCCAGGCTCGTATAACATTGTTTCGCCAACGAATGGCCCGCTTTGGATGATAATCTCTGTTTCACTGATGGGCAATATCGGTCCGAAAGAACCCGCCATCTGAAGCACACCATCCTCCACCCAGATTTTGGAATGACCAAGAACATCGCTGCCCATAGCTCCGGAAGGCAAGCGCGCCATGAGTTCATATTCGCCGGCAAGATCCTTCCAAAGAGCGGGAATTTCTGCGATGTGAGGATACCTGGGGCAGACCTCGTAGGAGATATCCCCGATATTGATGATCATTATAGATTCACCGGATTTGTCCCCTGCAAGGAATTCAATCTCCAGTTTGCTGAGATCGATGGGTAGATTGAAAAGGCCTGCCAATCCAATCTTCACCAACCAGTGACTCACCCGGAATCTGTTTTGATCCACGGGAATCAGATCGAGTTTCATCCCCTGGATTTTACCTTTAAGCCGGTTTCCGCTCGAGGAGACATCCATGACCTTGCCAAATGCAATGTATCTGCCCGCATAATCCTGAAGCCGAGACCGATCGATCTTGATCTCCTCCGGGATTTCATCTTCAGGAGGTATGATCCCATATTTGGCTTCCAGCATCAATTCGAGAATCTCGACTGCCAGGGCAACGGATATGCTGGACTCGAAGCTGGTGGCGTTTGCGAACAACACGACACCCAGTTTTCTCTCAGGAACTAGCGCCGCCAAAGCGCCAATACCCTCGCTCGGACCGCCATCATGCCAGACCAAAAGTTCAGAACCCGGTGCGCGGGCGATCTTCCAGCCCAGTCCCATGGGCTGAGGATCTCTCTTGCTCGAATACTGATTTTCGAACATCAGTTTAAGAGTGTCTGGTTTAATGATCTGCTTTCCGCCAGCTTCCCCGCCTCGAAACATGAATTTGGCAAAAGCGCTAATATCTTCGATGGTCGAGTACAGGTTCCCCGATGGAAGACTGTTAATGTCGCCTTGCTGGCGAGGATAGTATTTGCCTTTGTAATACTCATAGCCAATAGCGACATCCTTTTGGGATGGGATGTCTGCCAACAGGAATGAGCTGTTTTCCATTCCTAAGCGATTTAACAGACCTTCTTCCATATAGTAGGCAAAGCTCTTGTGCCTCGACTCCTGGATAATATACCCCAGGATGTCAGGTCCAATGTTTGTGTACTTGAATCTGGAGCCAACAGGAAACGCCATGTGGCCGTCTTTCATCGACTTGACCATTTCCCCCAGCAGTTTGTCAGTCCCCGGTCCGGGCATCTGCAAATGACATGAACTGCGCGGAAGTCCGGAATGGTGCGCCAGGATGCTGCGAATGGTGATCGGCTTGGAATCAGGAAACCGACTTTGAATGGAAAAGCCGGGGATGTAATCAGTGATGGGGGCATCCAGATCAACCAGTCCCTCCTCGACCAGCCGCATCGTTTCGATGGCGGTGAAAATTTTGGAAACAGACCAGAGTTTGTAAACCGTATCGGATTTAGCTGGTATCTTTTTTTCAAGGTTTGCCCATCCGTACATTTGCTGCCAGACAGTATTCTGATCATCAATCAAAGCCACAGCCACACTGGGCAAGTGGTGCCGACGCATCAATTTCCGGATTCTGTATTCTGCATAATCCACCGTGTATTTGTAATTTCCTGGCAGAATAATACCTGGTTTCTTGGGCCCTGTACTTTGACATCCCCAGAAGTACACGAGTGCCAGGAGAAGCAAGAGTCCCAGCGCCGAAATAAGGACGTGTTTATTGCGCTTTGACATCATCAGTTGTCTCCATTCTTTTTCAATTATTTTTTGCATTTGAACTCATCGTGAGTTCCCTTTTTCATTTTTATAAATGAATAACCTCGCTGCTCCGAACGCCAGCAACCCGACAGCGATCTGCAGACCCAGGGATGCAAGAAGTAAAAACCGGATTTTGGAATCGGTAAAAAGGCGATGAAAGTCATGCCAGTGTGTATAAAAGCCTCGTATAATACATCGGACAGCCTCTGCGAGCAGAAAACACCCGAGTGCCAGCAGCAATTGACGCTTCCACAGGATGGAACGAAAAAAAAGAACGATGAGCAATCCGAGGAATATCGGAGCGGCGATGTGGACAAAGAGCGCGCCTGGTTTGGGGCCTGGGCTTTCCAATAAACCGCCAAGACCGGAGTTATGGACCAAGCCGGCGATGCACGATATTAATAGAATGAACAGTATGCGAAGTTTCATGTTATGGGCAACCTTTCTGAAGTAAGTCCGTCCTGTCTGAACACTGCGAGATTTTGCCAGACATACGCCACATCCAGAAGCTGTTTTCCGCCAATCTCGATCCATTTTTCTGCGATGAAACGTCCGCCCAGCCGCTCATAAAAGCGGCAGGCAGGGTTATCTTTCAATACCCATAAGATAGAATTTCGCTCCATTTTTTTTGACAGCGCTCATAGCTTAAGTTTGCCAGATGCTCGTCAGGCACAATGCCCACATAAGTTGTGCGCCAGGTTTCAATCTGAACGCGGGCAATGCCGGGAACATCGTCAATTTTCGCAGGTCGTATCACAGGCATCGGTATCATTTTCGCTCATGTCAATCATTTCGATTGTTTGCCTGTCAGGCTCTCTATCTCAATCTTGACCACAGCGGTACGGTTCACCATCTCCGGAGGGAATGAGAAGCTTCGTTCCGAGTATTGAGCCATGAGGAGAGTCAAGGCATTCTGCTTCTCTGCAACATCCTCGACCAGATGCGCAGTGCCGAACCCTATGACGCTCTGGTACTTTATGCCCCAATTGCAGCCTTCGTCTGCTTCGATCATTCCCTGGACGATATCGAACTCGATACAGACCTTGTTATTCCGACGCAGGATATCCAGCTTTCTCCCTTCCCTTGCGCAATGGAAGTACA
>Ga0315277_10012437_pt1 | contig 10671 bp, 9 predicted proteins | sample YL17G05_15_MG_FD_203695 | JGI IMG/M metagenome (GOLD analysis project Ga0315277, IMG submission 203695) | Sediment microbial communities from Yellowstone Lake, YNP, Wyoming, USA - YL17G05_15 | ecosystem: Environmental > Aquatic > Freshwater > Lake > Sediment | place: USA: Wyoming | collected... | reverse complement strand
TGACGGTTTAATTTCTATAACTGTTTTCATAACCCGAATCGTAGCGGCGTGATTTATCACGCCCTTCTTTGAGGGCGCAATAAATTGCGCCCCTACAAAACCAACAAAATAATGCGGTCAAAATACTCGTTGCGATCAGCCTATCTTGAGGCCGAGACTATGTCAACCATAAAACCGGGATCGGGCGCGAGGGGCCGGACTTTTCCGCAAAAAAATTCAACACCCGGCCAGTTCTATCCCTGTTTGGAAGGCTTTCAGGTTGATTTCAACGGCCTTCTTCGGAACCATTTCCTTGACTTTATCCAACCAGACTTCCCTCTTAAAATCAAGGAGCTTGCTCAAGGCCCCGAGCAGGACGATTCCGGCCAGCCTCCGTTGCTAGTCCGGAAACTAGGAAACTAGGGACTGTCCCTAGTTTTTAAGAGCTATGCTTGGAGTCAGAAAACAGCTAACTTTTCTTTTGACAGAATGTTAAGAATGTGATTTGATTGCAGATAGGAAAAGCGGAAGGCAGGAATGGAAAATCTACTCTACTACGGCGACAACCTGGAAGTGATGATCAGGCATATCAAGGATGAGACAGTTGACCTCGTTTACCTGGACCCGCCTTTCAATTCCAACGCCAACTACAATGTCCTGTTCGCGGAAAAAGACGGGAGCAAAGCCGCGAGCCAGATCCAGGCTTTCACGGACACCTGGACCTGGAACCAGGAAAGCGAAGGCATCTTTGCCGAGCTCGCGACCACCGGCGGCCGCGTGGCTGATTGCCTTCAGGCGTTCCGGGCCTTCCTGGGCGAATGCGATGTTCTTGCCTATCTCGTGATGATGGCCCCGCGTCTGGTGGAACTCCGGCGCGTGCTGAAGCCGACCGGAAGTATTTACCTCCACTGCGACCCATCGTCAAGTCATTATCTAAAAATGCTCATGGACGCCGTTTTCGGACCGGCGAATTTCAGGACGGAAATCGTCTGGAAGCGGAGCAGCGCCCACAGCGACGCCAAGCAGGGCCGCGCCCAGCATGGCCGAATCCATGATGTGATCTTATTCTACACCAAGACCGATAAATGGGTCTGGAATAATATCTGCACGCCCTACAATGAAGAATATGTAGACGATTTTTACAAGTACACGGAGCCAGAGACAGGGCGACGGTATCGCATGGGTGATTTATCGGCGGCGAAACCGGGCGGCGATACCAAATACGAATGGCGTGTAAAGAGGAGCACGAATGGCGGCGAATGGGAAAGTGATTTAGATGACGAATGGAAGAAACCCAAAGATGGTTACGAATATAAGGGGATTCCTCCGTACAAGGGTCGGTCATGGGCGTATTCCAAAGCAAACATGATCGAGTACGCGAAAACCGGGCGCATCTGTTACAGCGGGACAGGGACACCTTGCTACAAGCGTTATCTTGACGAAATGCCAGGTGTATCTCTTCAAGATATATGGACAGATATAGGACCGCTTAGCTCACAAGCAGCAGAGCGTCTTGGCTACCCGACCCAAAAACCGGAAGCGCTCCTGGAGCGAATCATTATGGCCAGCAGCAACCCCGGCGATGTGGTGCTTGATCCTTTCTGCGGCTGCGGGACTACGATTGCCGCGGCGCAAAAGCTTGGCCGCGCTTGGATCGGAATAGATATTACGCACCTGGCGATCAACCTGATCAAGATGCGGCTGAAGGATTCCTTCGGCGAGTCAGCTACCTTTAAGACCATCGGCGAACCGGTGAGCGAGCAGGACGCGGAACGGCTGGCCGAATCCGACCCATATCAATTCCAATGGTGGGCGCTGGGCCTGGCCGGGGCGCGGCCGGTGGAGCAGAAGAAGGGCGCGGATAGGGGAATTGACGGCCGGATTATCTTTCAAGGCGACAAGGCCGGAATTTTTGAAAGCGTGATCCTGTCCGTGAAGGCCGGTCATACCGGGCCGGCGCATGTCCGCGACTTGAAAGGGGTATTGGACCGCGAAAAGGCGGCGATCGGGGTCCTGATCACGATGCAGGAACCGACCCAACCGATGCGGACCGAAGCGGTAACCGCGGGGTTCCATGAATCCGCGACCTGGGGCAAGAAGTATCCTAAGCTTCAACTCCTCACCGTGGCCGAACTGCTTGCAGGCAAGGGCATCGAGATGCCTCCGATCCGCCAGGTTGGGGCGACCTTCAAGAAAGCTCCCAAGGTTTCAGAAAAGCAAGGGGAGCAACAAGAAATGCCGCTGAATATGCCTGAAAGCACGGAAGACGGAAAAACAAAAAGGCGGAAAACATAATTATGGCTTGTGCTGGCAGACCGGGAGACGCTTTATGGGTCAAAGGAAAAGAAGCGTGGCGATCATGGCCCGATATAAAAAGATTATAAAAGTTGCCTCAGGGCCAAGACTGAACGAATTCCTATTAAATATAAAGCTCAGATCTGACCTCCCCATGGTTTTGTTTAAAATATACAAGTTTTAATTAATAAATGCATATTGAAAAAGCAGATAGCTATATCAGAAATGTTTACAAAGAATTGGAATTTAACCTCAGAATGCTTGGAAATGCGAAAATGCCACTATCCGCTTGCTATTTGGATATATGGGCATTGGTAATATCATGCTTCAATACTTATGAATCAATATTATTATTAACTACAAATAAGATTAAATATCCAGCGCAAGCTAAAATATTGACCAGAGTTTTGATCGATACCTTATTTAATATTTCCGCGATTCTAGAAGCTCCCTTTGAGAATTCCAAGCGATTTGCCATAGGTATTTATAGGTGGAGGCTAAGCAGATATAGAAGTGATCTCGCCAACTATAGAAATATGAATATACCGAAAGCAAGCTTGGAATATCAAAAAATGGTTCTCGCTGGTCTAGAAAAATTAATGAAGGAAGATTATAAGGTTAATAAAGGCGATTTGGAGAATCGAATAAAATTTCCTGATTGGCAGCTGCCATCTAGAATGATAGATAAGAAGAACAGCAAAAGGTTGATTTTGGATGAGGAAAGGCGAACATTTCTGGAGATCGTATATCATAATGAATATAATATATCTTCTGAAATTATGCACCAAACATCTATGGGCGTAGAATGGACTTTTCTTTCTGCAATTCCAGAGAAATTTATATCACCTGTTGATAAGGAAAAGGCTGGCAAAATGACTTCAGATGCGCTTAATTCCAGTATTTTGTATCTCTTAATGATAGCATCGGAAGTAGAAGCCTCTTTTAAAGTAATTATGGGAAGTAATCTAAATGAAATATGGAGATTATTTGCAGCGAATAAGAATAGATACTATAAGTATTATGATATAAGATATAAAGATCTTTTGCGGAAACTAGAAGGCCCAGGACTTGATATTTAACTTATGGGCTTAAATACTTTATGATTTAGAGAATAATCATATCCCGGGCCACAACTGTTTAAATTAATACAGATCAATCAATTTCTGTGAGCCATTGGGTTCAAATCTCGACATCCCGCATCGTCCCGCAGGGCGGGATTTCCTCCTTCGCTAAAGCTACGGCGGACAGGTTAGACATTATCGCAACAATTTGCAGACCATAGCAAGCAGATGAAGAATAAATTATTTTCGTTCATCTGCGTCTATCTGCGGATAAATCAAGATTGAATTATTTGCGGTCTTTGACCTGTTAAGATATTGGGCTGGAATTATTTGGCCAGTTCTTTTCCCCTTTCAAACGCCTTCAAATTGATCTCCACGGCTTTCTTGGGCACGAGTTCCTTGACCTTGGTCTGCCAGAGGGAATCGGAGAAGGAAAGGAGTTTGCTGAGGGCGCCGAGGAGGACGATTTTGGCCAGCCTTCCGTTGCAAGTCCCGGAAAATAGGGGAAAATAGGGACTGTCCCTATTTTAGCGCCTTTCTGGACAAGGGAATGCGGGGATTTTGCGCTGTGAAAAAAAGTCAGAAAATTTGCCGTCAAACCGGGGCGGTGCTGAAATCTGGCCCGTTGCGGGCGTGATTACTTCGCCAGCTCGATGCCTCGGGCAAATGCTTTCAGGTTGATTTCAACGGCCTTTTTCGGAACCATTTCCTTGACTTTATCCAACCAGAGTTCCCTCTTAAAATCAAGGAGCTTGCTCAAGGCCCCGAGCAGGACAATGCCGGCCACTCTGGAATCTCCTAAATTCACCGCTTCTTTCAGGGCGTCTAACGCAATCAGTCCTGGATCGGCTTGTCTAAGTTTTTCCAGCAGTCCTTCCGGATAGGGTCTTTCTCCCCGAAACACCGAGGGCGGATCAATTTCCTGGAGGCTGGCGATGATTTTGCCGCCTTCTTTTAAATAGGGCAGCCAGCGATAGGTCTCCAATAATTCCGACCCGAACAGGATATCCGCTTCCCCGGCCGGGATTAAAGGGGAATAAACCTTTTTCCCGAACCGGATATGGCTGGATACGGCTCCTCCCCGCTGGGCCATTCCGTGAACTTCGCTTTTTTTAATCATCAGGCCGGATTCCGCGGCCACCGCGGCCAGGATGGAGCTGGTGAGAATAATCCCCTGTCCTCCCACTCCGACCATCAGGACATTGATCAGTTCTGAACCCGGCTTCATGATTGATCCTCCCTTTTGATCGCGGCCTCGGCGCAAACCTGGAGGCAGATTTCGCACCCGGCGCATTGGAGCGGATCAATCAGGGGATGACCTTTTCTCTTTTTGCCCGGCTCGGTTTTCGCCGCCCAGGTCAATGCCGGACACATCAATTGGAGGCAGATTTTACAGCCGTCGCATTTTTCCAGATCAACCTTGACCGGCTTTTTCCTGACACTCTTGAACTGCGGGATCAGCACACAGGCGGATCGGGCGATAATCACTGAAGGCTCGTCCGCCTCCATTTCCTCCTTGATCACCCGTTCCAATTGCAGGAGATCATAGGGGTTGACTACCGCTACCCGTTTCACCCCCAGTCCCTGGACTAGCTTTTCCAGATCCACCACCGGAGAAGGCCGGCCATAAATATCCAGGCCCGAGCCGGGATGGCCCTGTCTTCCGGTCATTGCCGTGGTCAGGTTGTCCAGGATGATCACCGTGCTTTTGCCCCGGTTGTAAACAATGTCCGCCAAGGGGGTGATCCCGGAATGATAAAAGGTGCTGTCGCCGATCACGGCAACCACTTTGGCGTCTTTCCCCAATGCCTTTTCCATCCCGAAGCTCTGGCCGATCCCGGCGCCCATACAGAGACAGGTATGAAGGGCATTGAGCGGAGCCTGGGCCGCCAGGGTATAACAACCGATGTCCCCGCAAGCGAACACCTTGAGCTTTTTTAAAATATGAAACACGCCTAGGTGCGGACAGCCCGGACAGAGGATCGGCGGCCTTGCCGGAAGGGTCTGGTCAAATTTTATTTCCTTGACCGAGTCCGGGCCGGACACGCCTTTTTTCACCAGCTCCGGACTCAACTCCCCGCAGATCGGAAAAGCGTCCTTCCCGATCAAAGCCAATCCCATCATCCTGAGATTGTCTTCCAGGAACGGGTCCAACTCCTCCACCACATAAAGTTTTTCCACCATCCCGGCGAATTGTTTGATCAGATTTTCCGGGAGCGGCCAGACCAGGCCGAGCTTGAGGAAGCTGACATCAGGAAAAGCCTCGCGGGAATATTGATAGGCGACTCCGCTGGACACGATCCCGATTTTCTTGTCGCCGATCTCAATCCGGTTTTCCGCAAAGGTCTCGGCGAATTCTTTCAAATTCTTCATCCGCTCTTCCACCAGCGGATGCCGGGTACGGGCGTATCCGGGCAACATCACATATTTGGCCGGGTTCTTGTCAAATTTTTTCGCCACCGGTCCCATCTTCCGCTCTTCCAGATCGGTCAAACTCTCTCCGTGGGAAATCCTGGTGGTGAGACGGAGCAGGGTCGGGCAGTCATATTTTTCCGAGAGCTCAAAAGCGATTTTGGCGAACCTTCTCGCCTCGTCGCTGTCCGACGGCTCCAGCATCGGCAGTTTGGCCGACCGGGCGTAATGTCGGTTGTCCTGCTCGTTCTGGCTGGAATATAAATTCGGGTCGTCCGCGCTGACCACCACCAGGCCTCCCTGAATCCCGGTGTAAGAAAGGGTGAACAAAGGGTCCGAGGCCACATTGAGTCCGACATGCTTCATCGCCGCGAGCGAGCGGGCGCCGGCGTAGCTGGCGCCGGAGGCCACTTCCAGGGCGACCTTCTCATTGATGCTCCATTCGGCTTTAATCTCGGGATACCGGGTGATGCTTTCCAGAATCTCGGTGCTGGGAGTGCCGGGATAGGCCGTGGCGACTTCACATCCCGCTTCCCAGGCTCCCCGGGCAACCGCTTCATTACCGCTTAACAGTTTTTTCAAAAAATTTCCTCCCGACCGCCAGGCAGATTTCAAAACCCCCTATAATGACAATCAACACTAGCATACGATTTAAGCCCTCGCCCCTCCGGGGGAGAGGGTTGGGGAGAGGGGGATCAAATAAAATCGGAAAAACCTCGCAATCTCTGGACCATTCAAATGCCAATCACCCTCTCCTAAATCCTCTCCCATCAAAGGGAGAGGACTTAATGGTTTTGCTAATAATGAGTGCCAAAGTAATTTGTCAATCCCCCCCCCTTTTTTGCAATTCAGGCTGGACCAGAACCGCTGGTTAAGAAGTTGTTGCCCCCAAGATTTTCAAGGGGGCAAGATTTATTTTTTTCATCTTGTCCCTCCTTTATCCCGGCTACCGATTTTAGCAAAGATTCCGGCAAATTTCCAAAATGCCGGGGCGGTTCGCGCTTTACATTATCAAACGCATCCTTTAAAATCGGTTTGAAAAAAATATAGATCTTTCCGGGAGGAGTGAATTGAAGAGAAGGAAATTTATCGCGGTTTCAGGACTGCTGGCTTCAGCTTTGGCCCTTCCCAAAAGATTGTTTTCTTCCGCACCCGGCGATGCCGGGCTTGACGCCAAAGCCCGGGACCTGGCGGCGGAGATGACTTTTGAAGAAAAGATCGCGATGATGGCCGGCAAGCTCAGTTTCCTGGCTCCATCTATTCCCGGGCCATATCAGGCGGTTGAAACCCCGGGCTGTCCCCGGCTGGGCATCCCCGGGATCAGGTTTGTGGACGGCTCGCGCGGGATCCGCTTTGAAGGCTCAACCTGCTTCCCCGCGGCCATGGCCCGGGGCGCGAGCTGGGACCCGGCTTTGGAGCAACGGGTGGGCGAGGCGATCGGCTACGAGGGACGGGCCCAAGGCGCGAACTTTTTCGCCGGGGTTTGCGTCAATGTTCTGCGGCATCCGCGCTGGGGCAGGTCGCAGGAGACCTTCGGGGAAGACCCGCATCATCTGGGCCGGATGGGAGTGGCGGTGGTCACCGGCGTTCAGCATCATATGATGGCCTGCGCCAAGCATTTGGCCGGAAACAGCATAGACCGGTCCCGCCATTATGTTGATGTTCGGATGAACGAGCGCACCCTCCGCGAAATTTACCTTCCCCATTTCCAGGACTGCGTCAATGCGGGCGTGGCTTCCATTATGAGCGCCTACAACAGTTTGAACGGCGAGCAGTGCGGGCATAGCAAACATCTGCTCAAGGAGATCCTGAAAGGAGAGTGGGGTTTTCTCGGCTTGGTGATTTCGGACTTCGGCCTGGGGATCAAGAAAACCGTGCCCGCGGCCAATGCCGGGTGCGATGTGGAGATGGACCGGAGAAGGCATTACGGGTTCAAGCTCAAGCTGGCGGTGAAGAATGGCCGGGTGCCGATGGAAAACATTGACGACGCGGTAAGGCGTAATGTGAGAGAGCAGTTGCGCTTTTTGCCCCTGGAGAGCCGGAAGGATTACGACCTGGCCAAGGTGGGCGGAAAGGAGCACGCGGCGCTGGCCCGGGAAGTGGAGCAGAAATCCCTGGTCCTGCTCAAGAATGAGAACCAGGCATTGCCGCTGGAACGCGGCAAAATCAAAACTATTGCCCTGATCGGCGAGTTGGCCGACACCCTTAACCTGGGAGACACCGGGTCCACCTGGGTGACGCCCCCATACGCGATCACGCCCTTGCAGGGCATCACCCGGGCCGCGGGAAGCGAGATCAAAATCATTCATCAAACCGGGCAGGATCTGGAGTCTGCCCGGCAGGCCGCGGCCCAGGCTGACGCCGTGGTGGTGGTCACGGGCATCACCCGCAAGGATGAAGGGGAGGGATTTGACCGCAAGGGTCTGGGCCTGGCGCCGAGGGAGGAAGAGCTGATCCTGGCAATGGCTGAGGCCAATGCGCGCTGTGTGGTGGTGCTGGAGGGGGGCGGCGCGATCACGATGGAGAGATGGAGGGACCGGGCCGCGGCGATTATAATGGCCTGGTATCCGGGGATGGAGGGCGGAAACGCGATTGCGGACGCGCTCTTCGGGGACATCAATCCCAGCGGCAAACTGCCGATCGTCTTCCCGAAATCCGAGGACCAGCTTTACCCCTTTGACAATGTTTCCAAACTGGTGGAATACGGCTATTACCACGGATACAGATATTTTGACCGGCAGGGATTGGAGCCGGCATTCCCATTCGGATTCGGCCTGTCATATACGCAATATAAATACGGAAACTTGAAGCTGAGCGCGAAAAAAATCAGCAAGGCCGGAACCATTCTCGCTTCCGTGGATATTACCAACATCGGGGGCCGGCCCGGCGAGGAGATCGCCCAGCTTTATGTCGGCTGCCAGGGATCCAGGGTTGACCGGCCGGTGAAAGACCTGAAGGCCTTTGCCAAAGTCTATCTCAAACCCGGCGAGACCAAAACCGCGCAACTTGAGGTCCCGGTTGAGAAACTGGGGTATTACGATGACGGTTCCGGCAAATGGATGGTTGAAGAGATGGAATACCTGGTTTATGTCGGCCCGTCTTCTAAAAAGGAATCGCTCTTGACCGACAGTTTCAAGGTGGTTTGAGCAGGCGACCGAAGCCAACCGGATCCAAAAACCGGGCGCGTTTTTTTACTCGCTCATCACCTGAGCCGGGGATCACAACTCCTGGAAAGCTCCGTTTGCCACTTTTCTGAAGGAAATCCCCCGAACCGGGTCTCCATTTTTATCAAAGGCGATTTTTCCGCTGGCCCCGGTATATCCCTGGAGTGAGCGCAGCGCGGTTTCTAAAACCGCGGGGTCGGTGGAATTTTTATCCGCGATAACTTTGGCCAGAATACTTAAAGCGTCATAAGCGATGGGCGCAAAAATTTCCGGCTCCTTCCGGTAGCGCGTCCGATAATTCTTGATAAAATCCGGGCTGATCCGAACCGAAGTGAGAAAAACCCGGTCATTGGCAAGATCCCCGGCAAGGGTAATCACATCCTGTCCCTCCGAGCCATAGTTGGTGATAAAGATCGGGTCATACCCGAGCTCGTGCGCCTGTTTGATAATCAAGCCCAGCGTGCGCGGAACCGCCGGGACATAAATTACCTCGGCGCCGGCGTCTTTAAATTTCGGGATTTGCGCGCTGAAATCCTCCGCGGTTTTTTCATAACTGTCCTTCACCGCGATGGTCCCGCCCAGTTTGACGAATTCCTCTTCAAAAAATTCAGTGTATCCGCGGCCGGTTTCATCATTCAGATAAAAAATGGATACCCGGTTGCTTTTCAAGGTCTTGAATATGTACCGGGCGGCTTTCCGGCCCTGAGGCTTGGATAAAACGCTGGTCCGGAAAAATAATTTACCTTTGCCGGTAATCTCCGGGCTGGACGCGGAAGGCGAAAGAAGCAATACCCCGGCCGCCTCGGTGACGGGGATCATTGCCAAGGCATTGGCGCTGGAGATCGGTCCGATAATAATTTTTACGCCCTCGCTATTGATCAACTTTTGCGCCGCGGCAACCGCGTCCGCCGGGTTGGATTTGTCATCCTCGTAGAGTAATCGGATTTCTTTCCCTTAAAATAAGGGGTCTGCCGGAGATCTTCCAATGCCAGTTCCAAGCCCTCCTTTGAATCTTGCCCCTGATTGGCTGACGGCCCGGTGAACGGCAAGACCACCCCGATTTTTATCAACTCGGGCGCCGGTTTCTTGCAATCAATACAAGTCAGCCCCGTTAAAACCAAAAAAGCAACGCCAAGAACGCCAATCCTGATCTTTTTCATATGAAATTCCTCTGCCTCCCCTCTTTCTATTCTTTACCCGCTTGCGTCTCTCCGGAGGCGCTAAAACCGCATTTCTGAATGGGAGAAAATTATAATTCCTTTCCAGAAATTTTGTCAAGTCGGACAGTCACTGACCGTCTAACTCTTTCATTTTAGTAAAATCAACGGCTTCATTATCCGCGCCGAAGGCGCTTTGGACTGCGACGCCCGCGGCGTCGCTTTTGAAAGCGGTGTCGCGGACACCGCAGTCCAAAGCGTCCCGCTCCGCGGGACGCAAAAGCCATAATTTAACAAAGATAAAAAGTGTTAGACGGTCAGGGACAGTCATTTGGTTCATCAGTATCGGATTTGTCAGCCGGAGGGGCAAGGCTGGCGCATTTTGCAGGGGCGGATGGCATACGCTCTCCTTAGAGGAAAGAGAAAAGAGGAAAGAGGAAAGGAAATTCCATCAAGCTATGCGGGTAAATAAGTAATCCGGTATTTAAATACCTGTTTACCTATTTGCTTGGAAATGACTGGCGGATTCGGACGAAGAATCTAATTGCGATGCGCGAAAATATTGGGCGCCCCGCGATTCCTTAAGCGGAAAGTTAAGGTCCG
>Ga0315277_10012436_pt1 | contig 10672 bp, 25 predicted proteins | sample YL17G05_15_MG_FD_203695 | JGI IMG/M metagenome (GOLD analysis project Ga0315277, IMG submission 203695) | Sediment microbial communities from Yellowstone Lake, YNP, Wyoming, USA - YL17G05_15 | ecosystem: Environmental > Aquatic > Freshwater > Lake > Sediment | place: USA: Wyoming | collected... | reverse complement strand
GACTTGTTAAAAAGTCGTGGCATGCGGGTGTAGCACAACGGCTAGTGCGCCTGGCTTCCAACCAGAGGACGAGGTTTCGACTACCTCTACCCGCACCCATTAAAAATAATTTTTAATACTTCCAACTTTTTATATATTTGGAAGTATTTATAGATATGGAAACAAAAATTTGTGGTAATTGTAAATTACCTAAATCAATTGAGGATTTTCATATAAATCCCACAAAAAAAGACGGACTACAATCAATGTGTAAGGAATGTAGAAAAAAATATCACCGAAAGCATTATCTTAATAATAAACAAAAGTATATGGATAAGGCAAAAGAATACACACATTCAACAATTGATTGGCTTAATAATATAAAAAAATCATTGAAATGTAAAAATTGTCCTGAAGATAGATATTGGGTTTTAGATTTTCATCATAGAGAACCCGATAAAAAAGATATGGAAATTGCGAGGTTAATACAAATGGGTAGTAAGAAAAGAATATTAAAAGAAATTGAAAAATGTGATATAGTTTGTTCAAACTGTCATCGTGATTTACATTACCAAGAAAAAATAAAAAATGCAGTAGTCTCCTAGTGGTCGATGGTGCGTGGCTTCCAACTAGGTTAGAGAAATCACACCGAGAGTTTGAATCTCTCTTACTGCTCTCAGGTAAGTTCCGGTCACCCGCACAAAGATTGTCCCATCCCGCTGTGGGTGTGCAAGGTCAGTTAATTAATCCTGACTGTTCTTCGGAATCCCTTCGATGCACATGGGACAATTTTTTAAAATAGTGGTGTAACTCAGTGGTAGAGTAGTCGGCTTATATCCAATTAGTCGGGGGTTCAAATCCCTCCATCACTACAAGTCACAGTGCCCATAGTACGAAACTGTTATAAAGGAGTGGTTAAATTGGTACGGGGTTCGCCCGATATCCGGCTGTGTTTTATCTAATGTTCGGTTAGCCTAGTTGGTCTAAGGCAGCAGACTGTTAATCTGCCGTGGAGAAATCCCGTCGTAGGTTCGAATCCTACACCGAACGCAAAAACACTTGCATATTTGATTTTTTTTATTATCTTTGCATAATAAAACAATTAATATGAAAGTAGAAATTGATTGGAAACCTCGAAAAGAAGGACAACTTACAGCATTTCATGGTATTCGTTTATATCCCGAAACCAATGAAGAAATGGCTGACCTTGAGAGATTTAAATCTTGTAAGTTAGAGCCGAGTGAATATCACAGAATTGTGGTTGGAAATGGTATTAATTATCTAATTAAATTCAAAGATGAAAAAGGCATTTGAATATCCCAAATTAACAGAGAAGCATTTTTTCTGGAAAAGAATTTTTAATTGGAAATGATGAAAAAGAAAAAAACCGAGTTTAAACTAGGAAAGAAACCCAAAAAAATGAAGTTGGGTGAAATATTTGAGGTGGATGGTAGACTTTACTCAATACAAATTCCCGAAACCGCAAGCCACGATACTTATTTAAATGGTGGTAGACAGATTTATGAATTTTATCAAATGACTGAATTATGAAAATATTTAACGGTGTTCAATCCAATAATGTTTGGATGATAAAAGACAATTGTTATTGTGACTATTTGAGAATTGTTGGTAATGTTTTTGTGTTAATTAATAAAACTCTTATATACGAAAATTAAATGAAAAAATACTTATTTGTAGGCGAAAGACGTAGCAATCTCGCAGTTAAAATGAATGTCACTTGGGTTGACAAAAGACTTGCAGCAGCACATCTTTCAAAAGCCGTTGAAGCCATTGGAATTGATTGGAATGATTGTGCGTTTTTAAACGTATTTGAAGACGATATAAACGACATCAAATCTTTTAGAGGGGTTGTTATCGGAATGGGAAGAAAGGTCGAGAAAGAACTTAAAAAGCACCAAATCGAGCACGAATTCATTTATCATCCCGCAACTCGTGGAGCGGTGAGAAATATTGAAAAATATAAACAACACGTAAGGGAAAGAATTGAACACATAGTTTAAATATTAAAGATATGATGCATTACACAAAAAGATGTAGACACTGTAATACAGTTTATGCATTTCAAGCAAGCGGAGAAGGATGTTTTCACAAATTAAACGATGAAACATATTGTCCAGATTGTATGAAGGTTATCAACGAAGCACTAAAATTAGTACCCAAAAAATTTAAAAAGATTTGGGTTGAAACTGATGAGGTTACTTATGATTATCTCAAAGCAGAACGTGCAAAAGAAGAAGAAAAGCACAAAAATGGATTTCCTTTAATGCGTAGAGTATATGTGTCATTGTTTAATCTTGAAAAGGGAACAAGAGAAATAAATGATGCGTTTGATGTTAATGATAAACAATACTGTGTAAAATATTGGTCAGATACTCCAGACATAATAAAAATCGAAGTGCTTAAAGAATTAAATATTGAAACAAACGAAATAACGGGATATTGGAAGGATTATTAGTATTTATAGTAAAAAAATACTATGAAAATACTCGAAATCGCAAAGAAAATTTTATGGATGCTCAGACTTCCAATAATAGTTATTGGAATTGGAGTTATTGTCGGCTTAATCACAAAAAACGGATTTGCTGGTTTCCTCACTACAGGTGGTTTAATCGTAGCATTAGCAGTCTACGGAATGATAAAGGGTAGTAAGCCATGAGAATAACTATTAAGAAAGGTAGGCGTTATCCATTCCCATACTTTGGCGTTTTCATACCAATAGTTACTAGGAAGGATAGGTATTTTAAGAAAAGAAAATCTTTTGAATTTACCATGTCGTGCATATACGATTTGAAAGATGATGACCAACACGACGTAAATAAATTATATGGCTTCAGCGTAGGGTTTCACCATAAAAATTCTTTCAGATTTGGTTGGCGACCAAATGCTGACCTAACCAAAATAGAAATTGTTGGATACGAATATCGTAACGGAGTCAGGACCCCAACGCTTCCGATTTGTGAAGTGGATGTTTATAAATCCTATACTTTCCAAATCAGATATGTTCCAGGTTTTTCTGTAATACAATATAGTGTTTGCGATGATGATAACGGTCTTATTGGAATAGCACAATCTCAAATACTGTTAAAACATAAATTGAATTGGGGGTATAAATTAGGTTTGTATTTCGGTGGAAATAGAAAAGCACCCCACGATATTATAATATATAAAAAATGAAACATATAAGGAAACCAAAAAATCCTGAGTCGGTTAATATCAAATCATTATTGAAATATATTGACAAAGAAATGAAATTTATTGAAAAAATCAAGTCTGTTAATAGAAAGAAATTAACTATTATATTTAAATAAATGCCGATGTGGTTCAGTGGTCGACAACGCTGGTTTTGTAAACCAGAGGAGCAATCCCACGGGGGTTCGAATCCCTCCATCGGCTCAACCGAGTCTGTGTATCAGTTTCCTATGCGTGCCAAGTGCTAATAGGTGTAATCAAGGAATTTGGATGGCAGTTCGGAATAGACGAACATTTTTTTAAAAAACTTGCCTTAGTTTGTAACATTTTGTATTTATATTCGTATAATCTACTTTAAAACAATAGTTATGAACAAACTTATAAGAATCATCAACGAAGAAATTCAGAACATCAAGAAAGCGGATATTAACGCACATGCCGACCAGAGGTTAGAGCAGAGATTGGAAACCATGTACAACAATGGTGACATTACCCCAAGAGAATATCAGATAATCAGAAGTAATTTCGACAAAATTCTTGAAAACAATTTCAACGAGAAAAAAGAAGATGGCTCAACAATGAGTTATGGAATATTCCTCGGTAGTTTTAGACCCAACCCTAAATCACCATTATATACTGTAACGAACACGCATAACCCCGGAATTCCTTTTTACGAAATATTATCAAACACTGATAGTGTTTTCCCCAAAGATTCAACGGGTGACGAAATGTGGGCGATTATCAGAAATAATGTCGTAGAAACGATAATGCTGAGAAAAAGACTGCAAAGAAAGTTTAATGCCGACGATAGAAGTACTGGTACTGGTGGATTGGGTGTTGATAAAGAAGGGATAATATTAGACCTTGACGAATACCTGAGAAAACGTCGGGAAAAAGAAGAAACTGACAAGGCAAATGCAGCACCTAAAGAAGCAGACCCCACTTTAAAACCGATTAAGGGTGTTATGTGGAAAATTGACAAAGCGAGAAATGGCATACATAAAAAGAACAACCCCAATTTTTTCGTCAAGTACGATGATATATACGATTACCCGGATTGGGATGAAAAGACTAAAGTAGAAATTTTAGATATTTTAGACGGTAATTCAAAATAGTTTCGTATATTTACCAAAAATAATTATTATGGCTGATTGGAATGAAGAAGAACTTGATAAGTTCATCAAAGAAAACCGAGATTTAATCCTACGGGGTAAACCGAAGGAAGGTCATGAAATAAAATTCTTGACCAGGCTTCAACTCAAAGCAAGACACTATGTTGATATTACACCTTATTTGGTTAAGGTTGGAATAATTACCGTTGTGGTTTTTATTCTATCGGTGTATGTCTGGTATAGTTTTCTTCGTGTTGACGAGAGCAAATCGATAATACAAAACATAATAGAACAATTCAGATAACCCGCTCCCTTAACTCAATTGGATAGAGTAACAGACTTCTAATCTGTAAGTTATGCGTTCGATTCGCATAGGGAGTACAAAAATGTAATTAAAATGAATATTTGTCCAAAATGTAATGAACCAATAGTCGTACCAGAAGGTAAAGACTTTGTTATTTGCTGTGGTGAAGTAATAAATATTTATAATGAAACATACGATTGAGAAACTGAAGAATAAATTAGAATATACTGAGGGAAATCAAATAATTTCTCTTAACGGATATGCTTTCATTGATGAATGTGGTAATACAATCATAATTGTTTATGGCGAAGGCAGAAGAGATACTATGTCAAAGTATTTAACTGAAGACGGAAATCAACTAAGAATAAAATATAAAATAATATCAATATGAAGAAGAAACAAATACCACCACCCCCAAAGCCACCGTTATCTCGAATAATCCGGGAAGGCACGATTGGCACTTGTCCGAGATGTAACTCAACAGAATTGAGACAATATAATTTCATGTCCTTTTCTTGGGGAAAGTACTTGGGATGTATTAATCCCGATTGTGAAAATTATCATTTAAAATAAATCTGCTCCTATGGTGTAATGGATAACATTTTTCGCTACGGACGAAAGGACTGGGGATTCGAGTTCCTCTAGGAGTACTAAAAGTTTGCGGGAATAGTTCAGTGGTAGAATGCGACCTTGCCAAGGTTGATGTCGTGGGTTCGAACCCCATTTCCCGCTCTAAATCAATTAATTATGTTTGAATTTACATTAAAAGACATCCCCGAAAACGGGTCATTTGCTGGTAAGACAATTACTTTACCAACATCATCTAGTGATGATAAAGAAACCGTAATAGATACATTACCACCAGACTTTAAAAATTTAGAGAATAACACAGAGGATGAGGGAACATAGACACAAGCATGGACATTATGTCTATGTAAGTGTCCATGCTTAAAGAATAACGCAGAGGATTCATCGCTTATGAGACACTTTGTCCTATAAAGTGTCCCATAAGAGGAAGTTCAGAACACCTGTTGTTATAAATATTTATTATAAGCGAGTGGTAGCGTGTAGCAATACACGAGAAAACTCCGGACACCATTGCTAAATGCGGGAGGATGTTTATCAGACATGTCCGATAAAATGTCCGTTATCACCGCAGAGGGTGCAAGCCAAACAGACCTAGAGGGAAAGCAACTCAATAATGGTCGGGTTGGTGCGTTAGATAAATTACTACATAAAGCAGAATCTGGGTTACGGCTGTAATAAATATTTAGTTTTTCTTGCATATATTCATTATTATTTATTATATTTGACAAAAATTAATAAATGTTATGAAAGAGAAATTAATGGAAATAGTAGTCCAATACGTTGATAACCTTGAAGAAGCCAATGATATGGTTGATGCTTTGATGAATGTTATTCACGAAAAAGTATTTGTTGTTAGTACCCAAGCAGAAGAAAAGGGGATACAAAAGCACGAGCGTGAAGTCATGATGAGACGTGAACAAATAACTGACATTAATCAATGGACCGAAATACTCATAAAGTACCGTCATAAGATAAGGGACAGAGTGCTATGGTCGATGATAAACGATATTAATAATAGAACAACAGATTAAATTGGAGAGGTGGATGAGTGGCTTAAATCAGCAGTTTGCTAAACTGTCGTGCGGGGAAACCCGCACCGGGGGTTCGAATCCCCCCCTCTCCGCAAAATAAAACCAGAATGTTATGAAAATTTTAGAAAAAGTACAAGAAGTTTTTAACCAGCATGAGTTCAAGGCAATAGAATTGCCAGGAAGCACTAAAGATGTTTATGTGTTTTTAAGAGCATATCCAGAGTTCAAAAAGGATTTTCAACCACTAATCGACGAAGACGTATTACAAGATAAATACGCCAAACATATTCCCAGGGGTTGGTATGGGTTTAGTATTGGTACTCCGACCATTCCTATTTGGAATACAATCCTCGACAAAGTATTGGAAATTTGCGTTGAAGCCGACCCAAAGTTTGAGATACATCAGATAAAAATGAAGTTTGGTGGTATTCGTTTTTATTGTGAGAGCGATGTTATCGAAGATTTACATGAGGTTGAATTCCTTATTGACAATAAATTATGGGATAAGGCATTAATTTATTAGTTTTTTTGTAACAATTTCGATTTTCTTTCGTATAATCACTAAATAGAAATTCAAAATGATTAAAATTGGGAAAAAAATAATACTTGGTGATGTTTGGGATGAGATAATCCTTCCAGTAGCATTAGATGCAATTATTATTATATCTGCATTTATAATCGTGGAATGTCTTAACAAATAAAATAGAATTATGATAAAGAACGGAAAACCTAATTTGAAACTTTCGACTGACGATACGATGTCAATGAATTCTTGTTTGGAGGCTTCGGTAATTAAACTATTGAATTGTATTAGAATCGAGCATAAAAGGCAAGGTGGGAGTATTGAAGACATTCATCTTTTCCCTGGACAAGTCGATACGTTGGTTAAGTTTCTTCAACAATCAAAAGCCTGGATTGAGTCGGGTTATAAACCCGAACTAATGCCGGATTCTTATGCAGAGGATGGTACTCAATGGTTTGATAAAAATTAATGCCATGAAAAAGAAACCCACACTTGTTATGACGGAACTATTTCTCGTTAAAGCCGATTGGAATCGGACTTTCATGGGTGCAATAGTTAGAGAAAAAACTGAAGAAGGTAAAGATTTTGTACGTGGTAGTGTCATTGTTAATGAAGGTATGATTTGGGGCACAGCAGAAACAGAAGAAGAACTTGCCAAGAATTTCGATGAGATTACTATAATGAAACTTGATTATAATCTGCATAGTAGTATGGGCAAACATATTATCGTTGCCGAAGCAATGCTTTTCCACAATTAGAATGAAGGATTTTGAATTACTTAAACGAACTTACCCAACATCCGAATTTGACCGTGCTTGCGATGGCTATGATTATATACTAAAGAACAGCACAGTTGAAGAAAGACGAGAGTGGGGAATTGATATTAATGAACTGCAGAGAGTGATTAAAGAAGGGGAGAAGTATATGTATCAAGTAGCCAAAGAAGGTAGAGAGTTTAAAGTAATGTGTTTGTGTTTTAATAATTATGCAATAATAAGAAAGAAAATATTTAAATTAGAAGATGAATAACGGCGGGATAGCGTCAACTGGTCAGAGCAACTGATTCTAACCCAGGAGGTTGAGGGTTCGAACCCCTCTCCCGCCACAAAAATAAATAACTATGGAAAAAATTAACGTAGAATTACAAAACATCAATCAGATATCCGAAGAATATATTGCTTCGATTGTTGGTGTGACTTCAGGAGGTAGAAAGAAAGGTTTACTTAAAGTAACCACAGAAACCTATTATGAACTCTATGAGACAGAGGATGATGAATTAAAGAGATTGGCAGAAGAATGGTTTGATAAATTTGGCGGTTCTTCACATGCGTATCGGGATGGGGCAAAAATTCCCTTCGTGAATTTAGTTAAAGTAGAAATAATGAAAAATAAATAATATGGAAATCTGGATACATAAAACAGGCAAATGGTATCACTACTTTAAACCGAAATGGTTAAACACCGCATCGTGGAAGAAAGGTGAACCCAAAATATATAGATGGTTGTTTTGGGGATATAATTTTTAAAAAATTACTTGCAGATTAAAAAATTTTGATTATATTTGCAATTCCAAAGTATTTATATACTCAAAGGTAATATTAATTAAAAACAAAGAAAATGAAAAAAATGTACAACTGCTAGATTAAACTAGTAACAGTAACACGCAAAGACCTTAACGCAGGTTATCAATTAGCACAGACACTACACAGCAGTAGCAGATTTGCTTATCATTATCCCGAACTTCACCGGGAATGGATTGAAAAATCCGAATACGTTGTTTCCCTTTCAGTGGACAACGAAGAAAAACTTCAAAGACTATATTACAAATTACTTGACAATGGTGCAGATGTTGTGGCTTTTCACGAACCCGATATCGATAACCAATTGACATCTATTTGTTTTTATGGTACGCCAGAAATGCGTAAGATTAAAAAAAATTAGATAGCACTTAATAATTAAAGCCATGACATAGATTGACATAAGACCGCCATAATAATCACTATTTGCAATTCGCTTTAAGCGAATCGAATTAGTGGACAATTAATTACAGCACTTTTTAACAAATTTTAACAATTAAAAATAATTAAATAAATTTAATACATATTATTATGGAAACAATAGTAAAAATCAATATCTCTAAAATGAAAGAAGATATTAAAACAATGGTTGAAAAACAAAAATTTTATAAATTACAGAGAAAAACTAATATTCCGAACTCAGATAGAAATATCACGGCAAAGGAAGCACAGTACAAGCATAGGTACAATAGAGAAGACTTACGTGTCATGTACGCTGCTTATGGTATTGCCAGAGGTCATAGTTTTTCTCGGATTGAAAATCACTATCCCGAAGAAAATCATCCGCTTCAAAAATATCAGAAACAGATTGATAGAATTTTGGAAGGGTATAAAATCCTGGTTAAAGTCGAAGTTCCGGTTGAAACAATAGAACAGTAATCAAGGTACTGCGTTGGTTACATATACTGAGGAAGGCTTACATCTTATGGCGCAGTTTGTTTGTGGGAAACCCTTCAGTATCGTTCGGGGAGAGTAAAATCTCCCCCTTTTTTATTATTTTCCTTGCATATTAATTTTATTTTGCGTAGTTTTACAAAAAAATAATTTTTATAATAATACAAATTTAATATGTCAGAAGAAAAAGAACGTGGAGTAATCTTCACACCAGAAGTAGAAGAAGAAGGTTTTGAATACGTATTGACCCCCGAACAAGAAGAAGCGGGTGCAAAAGCAATTGCAGATATGGTAAACGGACAAATTATTGCCGAATTAAAAGAAAAAACAATTGCCGAAGAAATTCAAGCCGAAGTGGAAGCAGAGGTTGCTGAAGAACAAATGCAGTTTGAAAGCGAATCAACCCCGCTCGAAAAATTTGGGGAAGAACTTCTTGAATCCACGGAAGAAGAAAAACGTCAGAAGTTTATTCAAGCAGTAAAAGAATCACATTTGCGTTATAAGCCTAAGAAACATTTTGGTGTTGCTTATAAAGCCGAACGTAAACGTAAAAATAAGGCACAGAGAAAATCTCGGAAATTAAATCGATAATTATGACAAAACATAAAGACCTCACACCAGAAGAATGGAAAGGTGTTGATTGGAAGAGTACGTTTCATGAACGTAGAATGATTTTTAAGATTCCCGTGGATAATATACCCGAAGAGGAAATCGATGAATATATTCGTGAGATAACGAAGAAACTAAAAGCAGTACGTGACCCCGAATTGTCATCAAATACTGATGATAAAAATTTTTGGCTTCCAGCAAACAGTGGAACTACGAGTGATTTTAATGCCTATTTTTATCAAATTGAACCCAAGAGTTATTTTTGGACTGATTTGAACCAACTCTTACTATATTTGAACGGTATACGAAATTCTGGTAATCAGTGGTATGAGAATGCTTGGAAAGCAGAGGTTGATTTTCTTTTAACGGGGTTGGAGAATACCATTAAGAGAGGTTATGAACTTAAAGATGTCAAAGATTATTCTAACGACGAAGACATACCATATTATTTCAATGGTGTTGATGGAATAATTACCAACATTAAAAACACTGCTGATTCTTATGATAATAAGAATGAATTCCTTAAGGAATTAATTAGAACAATTGAATATACACTAAAACTAGGCTATAATTTAACGAATGGATTAAAAATGGAAAGAAAAGAAGTTTATAAACGTATTGATGGCGAAAGAGACTATCAAGACAAAACCTGGGTGGCACGCAGAACTAAAGATGGTACACCAGATGAAGAAAAGGGTGTGGCTGAGTGGATTACCTACATCGAGCATCATTTACGGGAGGCAAAAAATGCTGTCTATTATCTTGACACAAACGAAGCACTTGCTGAAGTACGCAAGGTTGCTGCACTTGCTGTAAGAGCAATGGAGATTCACGGCTGTCCTGAG
>Ga0315277_10012435_pt1 | contig 10672 bp, 3 predicted proteins | sample YL17G05_15_MG_FD_203695 | JGI IMG/M metagenome (GOLD analysis project Ga0315277, IMG submission 203695) | Sediment microbial communities from Yellowstone Lake, YNP, Wyoming, USA - YL17G05_15 | ecosystem: Environmental > Aquatic > Freshwater > Lake > Sediment | place: USA: Wyoming | collected... | reverse complement strand
GACCTTCGATCTTGATCGCTGGATGCCTGGACTTCTTTCATCTAGGACGAACGACGCGGTCGACCCGTGTAATAGGCGGGCCGAGTAAGAACAAACAGCGCCACTCATGCGAAGGTCCCGCTAGCGGGCCACACACGGTCGGTGCAGGCGTGCGCCTTCTCCCCCGATGGCAACCGCATCGTTTCGGGTTCCGATGACAAGACGCTGAAGGTCTGGGATGCTAAGACGGGAGCCGAACTGGCCACCCTCGCGGGCCACAGGTATGGGGTGAACGCGTGCGCCCTTTCCCCCGATGACACCCGCATCGTCTCGGCTTCTGATGATTCGACGCTGAAGTGTTGGGAGGCTCAGACAGGAGCCGAACTGACCACTCTTTCGGGGCACTCGGCGATAGTCACGGCGTGCGCCTTCTCTCCCGATGGCCGCCGCATCGTTTCGGCTTCCGTGGATAAGACCCTGAAGGTTTGGGATGCTCAGACTGGGGTCGAATTGGCGACCCTCGTGGGCCACGAGAAATACGTGTCTGCCTGCGCCTTTTCCCCCGATGGCCGCCGCATCGTGTCGGCGTCCCATGATTCGACCCTGAAGCTGTGGGATGCTCAGACGACAGCCGAACTGGCCACCCTCGCGGGTCACACAGATGGGGTGGGCAGCTGCGCCTTTTCCCCCGATGGCCGGCGCATCGTGTCGGCTTCCTGGGATAAGACTCTGAAGCTGTGGGATGCTCAGACAGGAGCCGAACTGGCCACCTTCGCGGGCCACGGCAAGGAGGTGTGGACGTGCGCCTTTTCCGCCGATGGCCGGCGCATCGTGTCGGGTTCCGACGATAACACCCTGAAGCTTTGGGATGCTCGGACAGGAGCCGAACTGGCCACCCTTGCGGGCCATACAAGTCGGGTGCAGGCGTGCGCCTTTTCCCCCGACGGCCGCCGCATCGTTTCGGCCTCCGGTGACAAAACCCTGAAGCTCTGGGGTGCTGAGACAGGAGCCGAACTGGCCGGCCTTGCGGGCCACACGAACGGGGTGTGGGCGTGCGCCTTTTCCCCCGATGGACGCCGCATCGTTTCGGCTTCCTGGGATAACACCCTGAAGCTTTGGGACGCCGAGACAGGAGCCGAACTGGCCATCCTTGCGGGCCACGGGAAGAAAGTGTTCGCGTGCTCCTTTTCCCCCGATGGCAGCCGCGTCGTGTCGGCTTCCAGTGATGGGACCCTCAAGCTCTGGGATGCTCAGACAGGCGCTGAACTGGCGACCCTCGTGGGCCACAAGAAATACGTGTGCGCGTGCGCCTTCTCCCCCGATGGCCGCCGCATCGTGTCGGGTTCCGACGATAACACCCTGAAGCTCTGGGATGCTCAGACAGGAGCCGAACTGGCCACCCTTGCGGGCCACACGAACGGGGTGTGGGCGTGCGCCTTTTGCCCAGATGGCCGCCGAATGGTTTCGGCTTCCAGCGACCAGACCCTCAAGCTTTGGGAGGCTCAGACGGGAGCCGAACTGGCCACCCTCGTGGGCCACACCATGTTAGTGATCTCATGCGCCTTTTCCCCCGATGGCCGCCGCGTCGTTTCAGCTTCCTATGACAAGACACTGAAGCTCTGGGACGCTGAGACAGGAGCCGAACTGGCGACCCTTGCGGGTCACACAGATTGGGCGGAGGCGTGCGCCTTTTCCCCCGATGGTAGCCGCATCGTTTCGGCTTCCCATGACAAGACACTGAAGCTCTGGGACGCTCAGACAGGAGCCGAACTGACCACACTGGCGGGCCACACGGAGTTGGTGTCGGCATGCGCCTTTTCCCCTGATGGCCGCCGCATCGTGTCGGCGTCCGAGGATAACACCGTGAAGCTATGGGATGCTCAGACAGGTGTGCAGACTTGGGAATATGAACTCGGAGGCAATGGCACGGCTACGGCTTGGAGCCCCAGGGGCGGTGATCTCGCGGTAGGCGACAACCTGGGCCACATCGTGCTTCTGCGGCTCCAGAACTTCTCCTTCGGTCCTGTCCTCGTGACCCCATGGCAACACAATTCGCATCGTTGGATTCCCTGGAGACGCGTTCATTCTCGCTGGCACTTTGGCTGTCCGCTGTGCCGGGTGTGGTCTGAGGTGGCCGCATCGGCGCTCGGTGCCGTGATTGCGTGCCCTCACTGCGGCGGGAGCGTCAAGCTCAATCCTTTTACCATCAATGCCGACTGGCGCTCGATCGCCGCCGCCTGGAAAGCGGTGGCGAATGATGAATGAAGCTGCTTTCCGCTGACCGCCGAGATGTGGCCGCCGCAGCTGAAAGCGCCGCCAGCGGGGTAGCGCCGGCCGGTTCCGACGGACGTGACATCGCCCTGCCAAACGTTTTCCCCCCGCCCTTCTGCCTGCTAGAATCCCGTCGCACGCCAGGCCGTCCACGTCAGTGGCTCCGATGGACACCAACCACGCCACCGCGGTTGCAGGCTCGTGGAAATCCCTCCGCGTGTTCATCTCGTCGACATTCCGTGACATGCAGGCGGAACGAGACTACCTGGTGCGCTTTGTCTTCCCGGAGCTCCGCGAGCGCTGCGCCAGGCGCCGGCTGCATCTGGTCGACGTCGACCTCCGCTGGGGCGTAACTGAAGCAGAGGCCGAGCGGGGCGGGGTGCTGGCCACGTGTCTGGACGAGATCGAACGCTGCCGCCCCTTTTTCGTGGGGCTACTGGGCGAACGGTATGGCTGGGCGCCCGACACCTACGACGTCCCCGATGACGCGCGATATGACTGGCTGCGCCGGTTCGAGCGGGGTCATTCGATTACCGCGCTGGAGATCTACCAGGGTGTGCTCCGGAATCCCGGCATGGTGTCGCGATCGTTGTTCTACTTCCGTGATCCCGCGTTCCTCGATGCGGTGCCTGAGCCTCAGCGGGCGACGTTCCTGGCGGAGAGCGAGGAGGCACGGGGCAAGCTCGCGCGTCTGAAGGAAGACATCCGCCGACGTTGCGCGGTCTTCGAGAACTACCCGGCCGCCTACGGGGGCCTCACCGAGGACGGCAGAGTCGTCGTGATGGGCCTCGATGCCTTCGGGCGTCGGCTTCTCGAGGACTTGTGGTCCGCGATCGAGCAAGAGCACCCCCAGGAAGAGCAGCCGCCGGACGACCTGGCGGTTGAACGCACGTACCAGGACGCGTTCGTTGAGGATCGCGGCCGGCGCTTCGTCGGACGCCGCGATCTGCTGGAACAGATGGCGCGCTACGCGGCCAGTGCGACAACGACGCCGCTGGTTGTCACGGGTGCGCCCGGGTGCGGCAAGTCGGCTCTCATCGCCCGCTTCGCCACGCAGCACGGTCAGGCACACGCAGACGTATTTGTGCTGCCCCACTTCATCGGGGCGAGCCCGGGGTCGACCGACATCCGGTACACGCTCCGACGAATCTCGCGCGAGCTCGCGCGGCGAGCGGTAGACCCGCGCGCCGTGCCCGAGGAGTACAGCGAGCTCCGCCAGCGCTTCGTCGAGCTGCTTGGCTCGGCAGGATCAGAGGGGCCGGTCCTGCTCCTCATCGACGGGCTCAATCAACTCGACGAGAGCTACGGCGCGCACACGCTGAACTGGTTACCCGAGACACTTCCGGCCGGCGTGCGTCTCATCGTCAGCACCCTGGAGGGAGATGACCTCGGCGCGTTGCGGCGCCGCGCGATGCCCGCCACTGCGCTCGTGGTCGGACCGCTTGCGGACGAAGACCGCCAACGCATCGTACGTGAGACGCTCTGGGACTACCGCAAGCGACTGGACGAGCGACCCGGCCACGATCAGATGGGCGGCCTGCTCCGCAAGCGCGAATCGAACAACCCGCTGTACCTCGTGGTGGCGTGCGAAGAATTGCGGGTCTTCGGCGAGTTTGAACGCGTATCGAATCGCATCGAGCGCTTCCCCGAAGATGTGGCCGGTCTGGTCGACCAGGTGCTCGAGCGCGTCGAGCACGATCATGGCCGGGAGCTGGTCGCCGAAACGCTGTCGCTGCTGGCATGCGCGCGCGAGGGTTTGGCTGAGGCCGAGCTGTTGGATCTCCTCAGGCGCCCCGGCGAAGCGCGACTTCCACCCGCAATCTGGGCGCGCCTGTACCGGAGCCTGCGCTTCTACCTGCGGCCTCCCGGCCAGCATGGCGAAGCCACGCTGGGTTTCTTTCATCGCGAGCTGGCCAAGACGACGCGCAGGCGGTACCTCGCGTCAGAAGAAGCGGAGACACGCTGCCACGCCCGGCTGGCCGAGTACTTCGACCAGAAGGGTGATCCGCGCGGCGACGGCACGTGGAGCGGACAGTATCCTCGGGCATTCGGCGAGGTTGCGTATCACCTCCTGAGATCGCGCGATCTGGGGCGACAGGTGCAGCTCGTGCGATCGGCCTTCCTCGAGCGGAAGTCGGAGATCTTCGGCGACGTCGAAGCCCTTCTCGACGCGCGGCAAATCGCATCGAGTCTCGCCGAAGCGGGCAACGACTATTGGGATCATCTCGTTCATTGCGCGTACGCTCACTGCGCGCTCATGGAACGGATTCAGGCCCTGCCGCAGACGATCGAGACGCTCATTCGACGCGGAGACATTGCGCGTGTGATGGCGGCCATCGACGCGGAAGCCGACGAGTATCGGCGCGGGCTGCTCGAGCTGGCCGTCGCGGAACTGCTCGCCGAGTCAGGAGACGCGGTGCAGGCGGCCGGCCTCCGCAGGAAGGCTGCGGCCTGCGTCGGACCGCATCTCCACGCCGAAGAGCAGCGCGACGTGCGCCGGCACTCCCTGGGACTGGTGCGCCTGGGACGGGCGATGATGGCGCGCGGGGCGAGCGTCCGCGGCACGCAGGTGGCCGCCGAAGGCGAACAGACAGTCCAGGTGGCGCTCATCGAAGCTGGGCCGGCGCTGGCGGGCGCGGGTCCGAGGCTTTCAACGGCCTGTCCGGTCGCCCCTCGCCGCTACGTGTCGCTTGGCGATGCGGCGGCGGCGTACATGGCCGACTATTCCCGACTCGCCGGCTGGCTGGTTGGCTGGCTGATCGTGGTCTTTCTGGTCGGCGGTGCGTTCTACATCGTTTTCGGCGGCAGGGGTCAGCCGGTTCTCGCGCCGCTCGTCGCGCGCCTTAGCCCAGGGGTCCGCGTCCCTGCCGCGCTGGGCCTCGTGCTGCTGCTGGGAGTTTCTCCGGCCTTGCTGTTCGCGGTCGTCCGATGGCGCCGTCGGCGTTTGCCGCAGCGTGTGGAGAGGAATCTCCTCGGCTTGGAGCGAGGCGTCCAGCAGACGGCGCCCGCCCAGCAATTGCGGATCTTGCTTCGGGCGATCCGCTATTACGCGCTCGCCGAACCGTGCGGAACCGTCGAGCCGTACGTGATCGTACTTGAGCGGCTGATCGCCAGCGCCTTCGCCCGTCAGCCAGACACCGTGGGAATTGTCCGAATCATCCGCGAGGCGACAGCCGCGAGCGACAAAGTCACCGACGCCGTCGTCGTGGGACTCCGTCAGCTGGCGCCGAAGGAACTCGAGCGAGTCCTCGTCGAGGCGGCAGGTCAGAAGGCGCGGCTGGGGAGTACGTGGCAGTACCTCAGAATGCTCGCCGCGACTGCCGATCGCGTGCCTCTTCCGGACCTGCTTTATCGCTTCGTCGATGACAACGATGCTCCGAGCGGAGAACACGGGCAACCTGGCCAAGAGAGCTGCGTCACTGCGCTTCTCGCAGGGGTACCACGGACGGACCTGGCACGGGCCGTCCTCGCCGGACTGGGGGTCCGCCAGGGCACTTCGCGCGCTGGGGAATTTGCGCGGGCCGCGCGGACGATGATGGCCCGGGTCTTCTGGCGCACGAGTTACGCACTGCACCTTCCGATCGCGCGGGCAGAATGGCTGTTGTGGGCGGGGCTCTACCTGCCGTCGTACGTCGGTGTGCCACCGGGCTGGCTGTTGGCGGCCGTGGTCGTGGTCGGATTGGCTGCTTTGCAGATACTGGCTGCCAGGACCCACGACGTGTACGGCCTGGCGACCGTGGTGCGCGCAACCGAGGTATGGCCTCATCGCGCCCGTATCGATGACGTCATTCGAAGGACAGGCTCGTGGCTCGTCGAAGCGGGATCAATCAGGCCCGGCCTCGTGGCCGAAGCCATCATCGCCCGGACGGTGTTGAGCCGCGAACGACTCGAGCGTGCTGCGCTGACAGGCTACAAACCTGCCGAGATCCGGCGGAGCCTGCGTCACCTCGTGCGGGTCGGACTGCTCGAAAGACGCGGTGACGTCGTGAGGGCGACGATGGGAGAGCGACCTCTGCTGGACGCCGCAGCCTCCATCAGGCGAGCCCGAAGACGAAACCGGCCCGCACGGGCGATTTCTGCCAGCGATCATGAAACCCAACTGCGGCGCGTGCTGCCGATTGCCTCACGGTGGGGCAGCATCGGCCTTCTGGTTGTTGTTGGAGTCGCCGGATGCCTCATCGGGTTTGGCGGTGTGCCGCGGACGCTTCCTCCGGAATCCTGGCTCGGTCGATTGCCTCCAACGCAGGTCGCGATCCTGGTCGTCGCGGGTTGCCTCACTCTCTACCAACATGTCCGCCCGCCGGCGAAGTGGCTACTGGGGGAGCGTGCTTTCGAGGCACACATCCTCAAGGCCTTGCCCGCCCTCTTGTTCCTACTGCTCGCGATGCCGGCGATGCTGCGTAAGTACGCGGGCGCGCAGTTACGGGACCTGGAAATCACCGGAATCGAGCTGTTTCCGTTCCTTCTGATCAATCTGCTGGCGCCCGAGTTGATCGCGCGATGGCGCGGTGCCGGGCTGCTGTTCCCGACGTCGCTCCAGCTGTGGAGTCAGCGATTGGTCTCCATCGTCTTGTTCATCGCGGCCTGCCTGGGTCTTGCTTACGCGACAGGTGTGGTCGTCAACCGAAATTGAGAAACTGCCGGAGTCTGCCCTACAGCGCCCAGGCATAGCCCAACTTCACGAAGAACGTCCGGTCCTGCCGGCGCAGGTCGACCCCCTGGCTGCCGGACGCGTTGTCGGAGTACCCGAGGAACAGCACGGTCTGGGGATTGAACTTGTACGAGAAGAGGTACTGGGAGAACAGCTGGCGCGTCCGCGGCTCGACCGGAAACCCGTACAGGGACGCATCGCGCGAGATGTCGGTGTACTGCAGGATGGCCCGGACGAAGGTGCGGACGTTCAGGTGGAAGACCGCTTTGATCTGCGCCAGGTTGGCGCGGTACAGGCGTCCGCCCTCCACCGACAATTGATCGAGGTTGTACTGGAACGACAGGTTCACCCGCTGCACGGGTCGATACTCGAACAGGGGTCCCATCTGAATCGAGGAGGTCGCCTTGCGCCCGTTGGCGAAATCCACGCCGCCACCAAGACGGCCCGTGAGATGCACGTTCGTCTTGCCGTTCGGCTTGATGCCGAACGCGAAGTTCGGGCGGAGGTACTCGTACCGGACGCCTCCGAACACGACGATGTCGGTCGGCATGTTGAACTGGAACTGGGTCTGGTACGGACCCATGTAGTTCACGAAGGCCGCCCCGGTCTGGTCGGTCAGCGTCCACGACGAGTCCGTGCTTCGCCAGCCACGCACGCCCACATCGATCATGTTGAACCAGGCGCCGGCGCCGCGCTGCCACCGGCGCTGCACCTGGCCGGACGCGTTCCGCAGGTCCACGCGCGGGATGAACCCCGTGTCGCTGCGAAATCCCCGGTCGTAGGACTCGAAGGACGAGAAGACGAGCCACCGCCGCGCCTGGTGCTGGTAGTCGAGGTACATGGTGTTGCCGCCGAACGCCCCGCCGGGCTGGCCGAACTCCGTGGCCGTCTGGCCCGGGTACTGCGTGTCGCTCCGGATGAACTGGACGCGGATCGAGTCGGACGGCGTGACGCGCCAGAACGCGTCGGCGCCGACCTGGCGGTTGTGATACGCACCGCCCTCGCGGCCGGCGTAGAGCGCCCCGATCGTCGAGCCGTGGCCCACGTCCCTCCTGAACCGCCCGACCAAGGTCGTCACGCCGGCGTCGAGCGTGGTGGAATCGGAGCCCTCGTTCGACGGGAACACCAGGTTGTTCATGCGGTCGCGCGTCACGAACACGCCGGCCGCGTTCGTGCCCTGCTTGCCCGTCAGCTTGGCGCCGAAGTCGGGATCGGCCACCGTGCGCGTGAAGACCGCCTGCACGGGCGTGGTGAAGAAGTCGATGCCTTCGAGGAAGAACGGGCGCTTCTCCGGGTAGAAGAGCGCGAAGCGCTGGTTGACGTCGAGCTGGGCGACGTCGGCCTCGATCTGCGAGAAGTCCGGATTGATCGTACCGTTGACGGTCATGTTCGACGTGACGCTCCAGCGCGCGCTGACGCCGAGGTCGCCCTTGGACGCCTTCTGCGACAGCGAGGGATCGGCGGGCCCATCGCGGCGCTCGGTGCGCGCGAAGGTGGCCGTCGGATCGAACTCGAGGTTGCGCCCCTGTGCCAGCCCCTCGAGCCCGGTGAGCTTGTCCGCCTGGCACAGCAGGCAGCCGGTGTTGCGATCGAGACGGTGTGACGACAGCCGGTGGCGGACATTGCGCGGCCACGACCGGAACGCCTGGAACCCCCACGTCTGGACGCCCTGGCGCGCCTGGAAGCGCAGTTGCTTGAGCGGCAGCGCGATCTCGACGATGTAGCCGTCCGCGGTGATGCGGCCGACGGATTTCCAGATCATGTCCCACGAGAAGTCCTCGACGCCGTCCTGCTCGCTGAAGATCGCGTCGGCCTGGACCCCCAGCGGGTTCACGCGAAACTGGAACCCGCGGCGTTCGTCGTTGAACGTGTCGAGGATGAGGCCAACGTGATCGTCCTGGATGAGCGTGTCCGTGTCGTCGCGATCCATGAGGTGCGCGCGGATCTCGGCGGGCCGGGGATCGTAGGCGCGAAAGGCGATGTAGAGGTTCTTCGCGTCGTAGGTCACCAGGCAGTCGGTCCTCACGGGTGGCGCGATGTTGTCCCCGGGCGCCCATTCGTACGCCACGGGCACGTTCACGGCCTGCTGCCAGGCCTGCTCGTCCAGGACCCCGTCGATGATGATGGGCGACGCGGCCCGGCTCGCCGTGAACGTCGCCCGGGCGGCGACTGGCGATTTGGGCGACTGAGCGAAGGCCACGACGCTCGAGAGCAGCAGGCAGCCGAGGCTGGCAGCGATCCGGGCACACCCCAACATGAGACCTCCGAGTGTTCTTGACCCACGCGTCCGGTTTGCCGTCTCCACCATCTCGGGCTTTGCCGACCGGCGCCAAATTGTAACCCGGCCCGGGCATGCGCCCGACAGGTCCGGTGACGGGACGCGCCTGGATCGAGCGCGAGAGGCCAGGGGGCCCCTACTTCGGATAGCGCTCCAGGATCAGCCTCCCGACCTTGAAGTCGAAGTGCACGCGATAACCACGGGGTTTCAAGGGCCCGACCCGGCCGGGCAAGCCAGGGTCGCAAGAACCGCCAACGCCGCAAGTGCCGGCCGAATGGTCCGGCCGCAGGAGGGTTGCTTCGGGTTCTGGATCATCATGGGTGATCAGGGGGCGTCGATCTCCGTCGGCCGGCGAAGGCACGGGCGTTTCCACCCCCTCAGGATTTGCCGACCTCCGCCGGATTGTAGCTCGGCCCGGGCCCGTGTCAGCGCCGGGGCGGCGAGACCTTCCTTCGTGCCCCGGCAAACCCCCTTCAGCATCGCCGCCGGGCGCGGGGCCCGTGGCGGCGCGACAGGGGAGCGACTCGATGAAGGCGATAGTGTGGTTCGCCGTGTTCGTCGCGGGATTGCTCGCGGCCACGCACCTTCGCGCGCAAGACAAGAAGGTCTTCGAAGTTACGAAGATCGCGGACAGCCTCTACGAGCTCAGCACGGACGGCGGCGGGTACCCGGAGAAGGTCGTCGCGTCGGTCGGCAGCGACGGCGTGCTGATCGTCGATTCCGGCGAGCGGCGTACGGGAGAGGCGCTCGCCGACGCGTTGAAGGCCTTCGGCAAGGGGATGCCGAAGATCATCATCAACACCCACTCCCACATCGAGCACCTCGGCGGAAACGTGGCCGTCGGGCAGGGCGCCGTGATCGTCGGTCACCGAAACCTGCGCGAGCGGTATCTCAACGGTCTCTACTTCTTCGGCACCTTCCAGCCGGAGTTCCTTCCCAACCTGACCTTCACCGATTCGCTGGCGTTGCACTTCAACGGCGAGGAGATCAAGCTCGCCTCCTTCACGGGCGCGCACGACGACAGCGACATCGCCGTGTGGTTCACGGGTTCGAAAGTGGCGGTGGTTGGCGCGCTCTGCATGGGCAAGCACTTCCCGTCGATCGACGGGGACACATCGGACGTGCGCAAGTACCCGGAGGTCACCGCGAAGCTGCTGGCGTGGCTGCCCGATGACGTGCGGCTGGTTCCCGGGCACGCGGAGGACTGCGACATGGCCGAGGCACGCCGGTTCCTCGACATGCTCCGGAAGACCAGCGAGATCGTGCGGGCCGAGATGGCCAAGGGGAAGGATCTGGCCCGCCTGCAGGCCGACGATGTGCTGGCCAGCTATGCATCGTACGAGAGCAGCTACGTCAAGCGGCCCGAGTGGATCGAGTACTGGTACTCGGCGTACACGACCTCCCGCTCGGACAAGCCGAGGCCGTACGCGCCGGTCATTCGTGCGCTGCAGGAGAAAGGCGCGGCGGCCGCGATGGAGGCCTACGGCGAGCTG
>Ga0315277_10012434_pt1 | contig 10673 bp, 5 predicted proteins | sample YL17G05_15_MG_FD_203695 | JGI IMG/M metagenome (GOLD analysis project Ga0315277, IMG submission 203695) | Sediment microbial communities from Yellowstone Lake, YNP, Wyoming, USA - YL17G05_15 | ecosystem: Environmental > Aquatic > Freshwater > Lake > Sediment | place: USA: Wyoming | collected... | reverse complement strand
CGCTGCGCGAGGGCGACATCGATCGATCGATCCCATTCGGCATCGCAACCTACGCCACGGTGGCGGCCGTGCGGAAGATCGAGTGGCGTCCCGTGGCGGCCGCCGGCCCCGCGGCCCGGTAACGGTCGCCAGGCTTCTGAACCGACCGATATCTCGCATCGGCCGGATGAGGACTGGGAGGTCGGCTTGCGTCCGAGCCCGCCTGCGCCAGAGCCCGAACGCCGAATTGCTCCCGGGAAACGCTGCCGATCGGGTAGTCCAGCGACGGCGCCGACGTCGCATTCTGGCGACATTGCTTATCCACGCTTGCCTGAAGTCGTTGAATAGACGGCATCTGACCGGAGCAACTCGGAAAGTGACGTAAACCCGCAATCTGGCTACGGCGCCACGACAGTGTCCGTCTTGCCGCCTTCGCTGACTCGCACGGCCAGCCGTCCGGTCGCTGCGAGACCGGGTCCGGCGAGCTTGCCTTGCGCGCCGGCGCCGATCCAGGCTGCCACCACCGAGTCTGCCACCTTGAACACGACCGCCTCGTCCGACTTCTCCACAGCGATCGCCGGCGCGGCTTCCGAGGCCCGGTACGGAACCATCACCGCGACAAACTTGATCTCCCGGACCGGCTTCCCGGCATGTGCGTTGAGGTGCCACTGGTTCGGGAATCTTTGCTTGCGCGCTGCCTCTGATGCTGTCCGGGCCGTGGCTTCATCCAGTTCCGGTGGGACCGCGAACCAGTCGCGCTGCGAGAAGCGGAGAGGCTCTGAAGCAATGAGGCGGACCACGAGTCTGGCATCTTCGTTCTGGACGTGAATGGCGCCCGCTTTGTCGTCGAACGTCATCTTGTTGATGGCGTGCAGTAACCAGTCGAAGGTCGTGGGCACATCGGTCCGGAGATGATCCTGCACGACAAAGATCGGCCTCGTCTTTGAGGCCACGAAGGCCACCGTGCGCTCGAAGCTCTCCACCTTCGGTTCCATAGGCGGAATGGGCTCCTTCGACCACTCGCTCCACTGCCTCTTCACGCCTTCCTTCTGCGTTACGTTGTAAGCTTTGGCGGCTTGGCCGCGCGCGATCGTCACGAGACCCTGCCGGATGTAGCCCTCGATGGTTCCGTTGGCCGCCCACTCGAAGGGGGGCTGGCCACGGCCGTTCACCAGGATCCCGTTGTGCGCTTTCGTCTGCCGCGTCCAGAGCTGATCGTGCGGGCTGCCGTACCAGGGGTAGTAGCCGGAATCGATCAGAAGGGCACGGCCATACGCATTCAGTTGGAAGGTGTTCTGATCCGCGTGGCTGTGGCTGAACGATCCGAAGCGGCTGGACTTGAACAACGCCCACACGTCCTCTTTCGCGTCGCCAAGGGCGGAGTGCATTGCCACCCAGCCGATGTCAGTGAAGAACCTCGATCCGTCGAGTTTCGTCGGAGGCTCCGTTTTGGGCTCACCCGCACCCGCCGGCCTGATCCGCAGCACCGAGCCGACGGTCTCGATTCCGAACTGGGCCGGAGTCCCCTGCGTCCGCCCCCTTCTTTGGGACGGGATGGACTGCGCCGTCCACCGCAGCACCGGGTCGTCGAAGGCCTCGGCAAGCCTCTCCAGTATTGATCGCTGGCCCCCACCGGGCCCACGGTCTGAACCGTCGCCGAAGGCTCCGCGCTCGGCATAGGGCGGCATGCAATAGACCGCTAGGTATCCGGTGCTGCGGTAGAACGGGCGGCGGAACAGATCGACGTCGGTGGCGCCCCGCAGCGCCTCGGCGAACCCCGTGTGATAGTTCACGTAGCCGCCCCAGTAACTCAGCCCCTGCGCCCATCCTCCCTCGTCGCCACCCCACCCTGGATAGGAGGTCAGGTAGCAGCGCAGCACGTAATCGAGCCATTTCTCGGCGTCGGGGATGTCGCCTAGAAACGATACGCCCCCATTGCCGAGGAACGCGAGCACGCGGCCCTCGTGATTGGAAAATGGATGGGTGAGGAAGTCGATTCTCTGTAGAAGCTCCAGGACCTGGTTGCCGCGCTCCGTCATGGCGGCGAGTACTTTCGCCTTCTCGCCGGCGGTCAGTTGACCGCCAACCCAATCCCAGGCGAGGGCCATGCGGTCCAGGATCGGCATCGACGCCTCGTCGTTGCCCTCCGAACCGTTGGGCTGCCGGACCTTATGACTCGTGACACCGCGCGGGTCCCAGCCTGCAAACGTCAGCATCCAGCGGCGCGCCGCCTCCAGGTATTTCCTGTCGCCGGTGATCCTGTAAGCAAGGGCGACCCGAGCCAAGTGCGAGCTGCCGGTCTTTGCGGGAGTATAAATCCTCCGCCACTCATCGACGTTGAACTGGGCCGATGGGTATCCGGCCGGCTCGGCATAGGGCTTCTCGGCCAGCGCGGCATCGGCAGCCTCCAGAAATGCCTTCCACTGCGACAGGTTGCCGGAGGCCGCCGCCTTGAATTCGGCCAACCGGTTTCCCGACAAGAACAGCCGCGGCCGCACTTTCGCGAGCTGTTCCCTGAGCCGGGCCACATCCGGCATCACCAGCGGCGTGAGCCCCTTGGCCACTGCGAACCGGCGCATCCTCGAAGCACCGTTCACAACGCCGTTACCGTCGAGGTAGACCACCTGCCAGACGTAGTCGCCGGGCTCGAACGCATGCGGCAGCGGGCAAACCGTGGAACGTTGCGGTTCCGTGGAAAGGATGCTTCGCGAACGCTCGGATGCACGGCGGACTTCCAGCCGGTATGCCTTCGCCTTCTCGTTGGGAGTCCAAGTGAAGCCGGGAGGGTTTACTTGCACGGTTTGCCCGTCCGGCGGGTAAGCTGCCAGTTCTTCCACGCCGGGCTCCCGTTCGATCACCACCGCCGGTTCCGTCCAGGCGGACTTCTGCGCGCCGCACCCACAAGCTGCGAGCGCGAGCACCACAGGCATCCAGATAAGGCGTTTTTCGCGATTACGCATGCAAATCTCCTTTTAACGCGGGCCCGCACTATTTAGAGCTGGCCCTCAGATTCTGTCAGCGAGGATTATACTCCGGATCGGTCCCGCCGCCGCTGCGAGGCGTCACAGCCTTCCGGCATGAAGCTGGCGCCGAGCCGAAGGCTAAGAAGTTCGGCAAGCAGAGGCAGGCAGCGAAGTCCGAACAGGTCGAGCACCGCACCGAGCAGCCGGTGCCGAAGCAGAACAGGAAGGTCACTGGCCTCCAAGAGCGCCTGGAAACGGCCAAGAAGAAGCTCGAAGCAGCCTGAGCCGCCGGAGTGCTGCGGGCAGCGCCGCCAGTCCAACTTCCAGATAGGCCGTCAGCCGCCCGAAAGCATGGGCAGGGCACTTCGACGGCTAGCAACGATACGTCCGCGTGCTTCGACACACCGTTGACCTGACGGGCGTGCAACTGCATGCGCTCCGTTGTAAGGTGCAATTTGCTGTTCGCGACAGGCCAGATATCGTCATGTCATACACCGATCCGCGCGCCCCGGCGCTCCAATACATTCGGTGGGAAAATTGATCTATGGCAAAGCGCAAGGTGTGCAAGAAATTCCGGTGCGAGGAACCGCTGTACATGAGTGGGCTATGCCGGAAGCATTTCGAGGAAGCCGATCAGAGGCATCGCCGGTTCATGGAAGCGGCGGACGTGCTGCATAACGGCGTGATCGACGGGGAGTATATCCGGCCAGGCCCGTTGCGCGAAGAGTTACAACGCATTCAGAAATGGTGGGATCAAGTATGCGCTGCGGAGATCGCCGGCCGCGAGCATCCGGTGCTGAAGGATGAAACCCGGTTCGGCACGGACTGGTGCGTTGCCATCGCGCAGGAGATCATCGACGCAGAGCGGGATCTGCGCGCGGGAAAGCCGGGCGATACCGAGATCCGCAGATACCGCCGCGATGAAACGTGGAAACGTTTTGAGAACCTTGAGCGCGGCCTGATGAGCAACGGCGTCGCGAGGCCGGTAACGAGACGCTGAGGCGCTGAGGCCCCTTGCGTGACCGCGTGCTGCGATACAATGTTCGGCGTCGGGGCTGCTGGTGACGGCCGGACGTTCCGAAGTGCTCGGAGTGATGCCCTTAAAGAAGCCCCGAGCCGGGCGCCAGAATCGGAAGTCCGGCCTCAAGGAACGCTTCACATGCCCGTGACAACCATCCCTTCTCTTACCCGCGCGGCTCTCGCCGCTGGACTGTTCTGTGCGGCCGCGCTCGGCCAAGTCGTCTTCAGCGAGGATTTCGAGTCAGGCGTACTCGGAGAGCGCTGGGAGAAATACAGCGAGGACCCCGTGCGTGGGGGAGTCGAAACCCGGCCGCAGTACGTCCACGGGGGCAAAAAGAGCTATCGGATCTCATCTCCGGCTTTTCAGGGGGAAGGCAGGACTGTCGACGGACGCGTTCTCAGGGAGTCTGATAGTTGGATCCGAACTTGGTTTCTGCCCGGCTACGACCGAACGTATATCCGCTGGTATGCGAAGTTTGCGGAGGATTTTGAAGGGCGAGGGATGCACTGGTGCCAGTTCTGGGCCTGCCGTCCGGACAAGCCCCGCTCCGTGCTGGGCGGCGCCGGCCGCAAGCCCGATGGCACGGACCGCTTCATCGTAAATGTCGAGCCGAGGGCCGAGCCATCCATGCCGCCCCCCGGAAGGATCGTTTTCTACACTTACTGGCCGGACATGAAACAATCGCCGGACGGCCGCTACTGGGGCAACTACTTTTACCCGGAGAAACCTTTCTTGATCGAGCGCGGCCGCTGGTACTGTTTCGAGATGCTGGTGAAATGTAACCAACCCGGCAAGAAGGACGGCGAACAGGCGCTCTGGATCGACGGCAAGGAAATTCTGCGGGTGGACGGCATGCGCTGGCGGGATACCGAAAGCCTCAAACTGAATATGGCGATGTTCGGCAATTACAGCAGCAATAGCCAGAACGACCGCACTTACTGGTTAGATGATGTGGTGATCAGCACCGAGTACGTGGGGCCCATCAAGTAGGACCGGGAAAGCCGATACAGCCTCACGTCCGGGCACGTTGGAGCGATCGAAGAAGAGGATCACTGACGGCGTACCCGATCGTGTCGCTGGGCGTCTGCATCGTCCGAAGCCGGAACGTAAGTTTGCACCTTTCATCGCGGATGCCGCCAGATCAGTGCTTGACGCCATGCTCGTGCAGCCTTCGATGCAGGATGGCTCGGGCATCGGCAAAAACCTTGCGGACTCTTTCGAAACGTTCCGGATCGGGCCGCGTAGCCAGGGTCTCCACCCAGGTCTGCGCGGCCTCGATCTGCGTCAGCATGTAGGCTGCCGCCGTTTCGGAGAAGACCTCCTGTCCGGGGACCTGCACATAAACCGGGGAGGTGTGCGCCAGCAGTCTGGGACGCAGTTTCGAGGAGCAACGCGCGGCCAGCCAGCCCGGTCCGGCCACCCGGACACGCTCCTTCAGCGTGATCTCTCGCGCCCCCTCACGGTTCTCGCGTGAGGCCACCACACGGCCGTTCCATACGATATCAACACGATGCACGGGCCTGGTGGACCGGGCCTGCGCCAGGACTTCGATGCTGCCGCCTCCTTGCCCCAAGCGGATCTCCTGGCCCGGCGCCCGGCCGCCCGCTTCCAAAAGCAGCAACGGACCGGTGGTCATGAACGTGTTGCCGTTACACACCGCCCTGGCCCAGTTGGCGGGGTTTACCGGCTCGCCTCCCAGTCGGGCATAGCTGCGGTTGCCGCCCACGGGCGTCCCCGCTCCCATCTTGTCGGTTCCCCCCACTGCCGGGAGCCTGTAGCCGCAATTCAGGGCCCGGTACCAATAAAGAAACCGGAGACCAAAGTCGGGAAAGAGTTCCACGGCATCGATCTTGCCCACCACGATGTCGGCGGCCTGCTCGCCCGCCGGATAAGGAAAGTGAACGGACACGGCCAGTCCCCCCCGCCTGCCGCAGGCGACGCATATGAACGTGGCGGTCGAGTTGACGCTCGCGTTTTCGCCTCGAGTCGCGCACACCGGTCGGCGCGACAAAAGCCGTCGGATCGAACAAACGGCTGCCCGTTTCCGATCCCGCCCAGCTTTTCCCCAGTGGGTTTCCCTTGATCGGCGGTCTGCGTGTTGCCTGGAGCGTTCAATGCCTCCTGGGCCGCGCCCGCCGTGAACGGCCTTCCCTGGACGGCCGCGAAGACGTTGGCCCGCCAGTCGCCCGAAACCCAGCCCACCGGACCGGAGGCTGCGAACTTCTTCCCTTTGCCGACGGGCACTTCGTACACGAAGCCCATTGGGAAGTTATACGGGACGTCGTAACCGGCGAGGGCGCGATTGCGAGAGAACCCGCCCGCCCAGTTACGGATGATGGTGCGTATATCCATCCGAGTCGGTCCGGTTGATGGCCTTCGAGAACGTGTACGCACCATTCAGCATAAGCCCGTCGGCGACCCGCCGGTTGATTGATCTCCAGGTCCGCGAAGTTCCGCACCGTCTGAGTTCCCAGATAACCGACCGTGTGTGCAACTCACCGCTGCATAGCGTCGCTCCGCGCTGGGATCCGGTTCTGGCTACGAACAGCCGAACCGCCAAATCCCCGGAGTGCGGCGACCGCTTCTCATAGAGGCTAACCTCAAAGGTTTGAACAGCTTAGGCGTACTGAGCGCGGAATTCTGGGGAAAGTCCTCATCTTTGCCTTGACTTCGGGAGCAAATCGGGTGAAAATCTACTCACTGTTGATTGCGACAGGGATGGGACCGTCTGTGCGTGTGCGGGCGGGCTTTACCTGTGTGTATTCCGTAAGGAGGAATGTCCATGAAGTTCACCTTGGGAGTGCGGAGCAGATTGCTCTGTCTCTTGCTCGCAGTCTTGTTGACGGCGCCCGCGTGGCCGCAAGCCAGTACCGCAAGCGTTAGCGGCACGGTGCGGGACCAGTCGGCGGCGGTGATCCCGGCGGCGACGGTTACCCTCATCAATAAAGGGACCAACGTAACCACAAAGACCATCGCCAACGGGGCGGGTTTTTATTTATTCCCGGGCGTCCTCCCCGGGCCATACCTTCTGTCCGCGGAAGCTCCCGGGATGCAGAAGTTTGAAGGCAGCCTCACCGTGCAGGTGCAGCAGAACACGGTGGTGAACATCACCTTGAACGTGGGCCAGACCGCGACGGAAGTTGCCGTCAGGGACGTCACGCCGATGGTGCAGACGGACAGCCCTACCCTGAGCCACACCCTGGAACGGACGCGCATCGAGCAGTTGCCGCTCGGCGGCCGCGTCCTGACGAACCTGTTGAGCACGGTGCCGGGCATGGAGGGCACGCGGGCGTTCGGGCTGCGCCAGATGTCCTTCGAGATGTCGCTGGACGGCGCTCCCCAGGCCGACCGCTACTCGTGGAACAACGTCGCCCCCCGGCAGCCGGGGTTGGATTCGATCCAGGAGTTCCGGGTGGAAAACAATACTTCTTCCGCCCGGTACTCCCGCCCCACCTCGATCATCGCGACTACCAGGGGCGGCACCAACGCGATTCACGGGTCGGTTTTTGAAACCAACCGGAACAGCGGCTATGGCGTGGCGCGGCGGCGGCAGGACACCTTCACCAAGGCCCCCTTCCTGAACCGCAACGAGTTCGGCTTCAGCGTCGGCGGGCCGGTCTACATACCGAAGATCTACAACGGGAAGAACAGGACCTTCTGGTTCACCTCCTGGGAATGGTCCCGGCAGGTCTCGGCCAGCACCCTGCAAGCCTCCCTGCCGACGGCCGAGATGAGGAACGGCAACATGGCCGGGTTCGTCAACTCCCAGGGGAACCCGATCACCATTTACGACCCCTGGACCACCGACAGCACCACCTGGAGCCGCCTGCCTTACGCCAACAACCAGTTGCCGCAGAGCAAGATGAGCCCGCTCGCCAAGTTCCTGCTGCCGGTGACGCCGCTGCCGACCCTCACCGGCATCAACCCCTTCAACGCCCCGAACTACATCGGCCAGTGGACTCCGAGAAACACCCAGTATACCGGCGCCACCCGCATCGACCACAAGCTTGGCGAAAAGGACTCGTTCTACGCGCGCTACTCGCAGGGCGACTTCTCGAACCTGAGCCAGACAACGAGCATACCGTCGCTGGACCGCGTCAAGGTGCCGGGCAACACCTACAGCTTCCTCAACCCCAACTGGAGCTTCGCGGTGTCCCACGTCCGCACCTTCTCGCCGACCTTCTTCAACGAGTTGCTGGTGACCGGCACGCGCACCAAGATGGACAACAACACCGGCGATCCTACGGTATGTTACGACTGTGCCATGGGGCTGCCTAACCCCTTCAACAGCAACCAGTGGCCCAGCATGACCAGCATGGGATTCAACGGCAGCTACGCATTCGGCAGCGTGAACGGCACCGGCTTCTACGCCTTCTACGGGATTATCGACGACAACGCGACGAAGATCGTAGGCAAGCACGAATTGCAGTTCGGCTTCCACTTCCGTCCCGACCGCATGAACCTCCTGCCCCAGCAGCAGCAAGCCGGCGGCAGCTTCAGTTGGGGATCCACAGGAACGTCGCTCTACGACCCCACCACCTCCCGCACCAATCCCGCCGCGATGCCCTTCACCGGCGACCAGTTCGCCAATCTCTACCTGGGCCTCGGGAGGTACAACAACCAGTTGAACCGCGGCATGTTCTATGGCCGGTCCAGGGAGTATGCGTGGTACTTCCAGGACAACTGGCGCGTTACCCGGCGCCTGACCTTGAACCTGGGGATGCGCTACGATCTGTTCCCGCCGTATTACGAGAAGTACAACTCGATCTCCGGCTTCGACCCCTCGGACAAGTCCGTGGTTCTGGGCGCGCCACTCGAGAAGCTTTATGCCATGGGCATAACCTTCCCGTCCATCGTGAACCGCCTGAGTAGCTTCGGCATGAAGTTCAAGACCTGGGACCAGGCGGGGCTGCCCGAGCACATGGTCAACACTTCGCTGGACGGCTGGGGACCGCGGATGGGCTTCGCCTACCGAATGGGAGACGGCGCCAGGTCCTTCGTGGTGCGCGGCGGCTATCGCATCTCCTACTTCCACTTCGTGATGGGCGGCTGGGCGGCGCGCATGCGCATGAACCCCCCCATGACCGCGCGCTTCTACGGTCCCTGGGGCGATCCGGAACAGGGCCTCTATTCGCCGGACGGCATCGGCAACTGGTGGCTGCGCAACCCCCCGCAGTTCATCTCCGGACAGAACACCACCGACCTGGTGCAGCCTAGCGATGCGAAGAGCCTGGGCCGCGGCTGCTGCGGGGTATCCTACTTCAACACGGAGATGCCCGACCCGCGCGTGCAGGACTGGAACCTGACCGTGGAAAAGGAGATCATGGCCAACACGGTGGCGCGCGCCGGCTACTTCGGCAACCACTCCACTCGGCTGGAGCAGAAATACAATTTCAACGATTCCACGCCGGCTTACGTCTGGTATCAGACCACCCATACCCCGACTCCCACGGGCGAGTTTTCCCAGGTGGCCCTGCGGCCCCTCGAGAACACCTACTGGGGCTACATCGAGCGCTGGCAGAACACCGGCTGGGGCAATTCCAACGGCATCCAACTCGAAGTGGAGCGGCGCTACTCCAAGGGCGTTGCCTTCCAGTTGTTCTACGTGCTTAACAATGTGATGAAGGCGGGCGGCGACAGCTACGACCTCACCTCGAACATTAACGAGTTGAACCAGTACATGCCCGGCGCAGTTCCGACCGACGTCAACGCGCGCAACCGGATGCTGAATTACCAGCGCGACGCCTCCATTCCCAAGCACCGCGTACGGTGGAACTTCCTGGTGGACCTCCCGATCGGCAAGGGCAAGCCGGTGCTGGGTAACGCGGGCAAGTGGCTCGACCGGCTGGTGGGCGGCTGGCAGATCGCCGGCATGGGCTCGCTGTCCACCACGTGGCAGGCGATGGCGACCGGCCTGTTCCCCACCGGCACCAAGCTGGAAACCTACGGTTACAAGTACCCCATCGAGGACTGCACCAGCGGCGTCTGCTACCCGGGATACCTGTGGAACAACGGCTACATTCCGGCCTACCGCATCAACAGCGTGGATGCCAAGACCGGCAAGCCGAACGGCTACATGGGCGTTCCGGCCGATTACAAGCCGGCGTTTCAACCGCTGTGGCCGTACCCGGCCGATTACCTGAGCCGCAGCGCCACCGATCCGATGTACCAGTGGTACGGCACCAACACGATTTGGATTCCGCTCAACACCGGCATCGTCCAGCGGCAAGCCTGGGGCGGCCTCGATCCGCTCCGGCAGCAGTACTACCCGAGCACCCGCCAGTGGGGCCTGGACGCTTCGGCCTTCAAGTCCGTTCCCATCACCGAGAGCATGAACGTGCGCTTCACGGCGGACTTCTTCAACGTGTTCAACCACCCCGGCAACCCCAGCAGCGTGGCGAGCACCGGGTTCCTGTCCACGAGGAATTCCGGCTCGGGCGCTCGAACGTTGCAGTTGTCGCTTCGCTTGACCTGGTAATCGCAACCCTGTGGGGCAGGCCCCCGGTCTGCCCTCAAGAAAAGACCGCCGGCAACGGCGGCCTTTTCTTTGGGGCGATCCTTGTTCCGCTCACGCCTGCTTGGGCGCCCGGTTCCTTGCGGCGGCCAGGATTTCGCGCAGCCGCTTGCCCACCACACCACTCGGTCCTCGCCGGGTTGCAGGGTGGAGGGCACGATCTGGAGCCTGTCCGTGCCTATCGTAAACCCCGAAC
>Ga0315277_10012432_pt1 | contig 10674 bp, 5 predicted proteins | sample YL17G05_15_MG_FD_203695 | JGI IMG/M metagenome (GOLD analysis project Ga0315277, IMG submission 203695) | Sediment microbial communities from Yellowstone Lake, YNP, Wyoming, USA - YL17G05_15 | ecosystem: Environmental > Aquatic > Freshwater > Lake > Sediment | place: USA: Wyoming | collected... | reverse complement strand
CCGATTCGCTGTACAGGTTGCGAATGATGATGATGTAATGCGCTTCCATCAACTCGTGGGCTAGTTCGAGTACTTGGGTTTCCAGGGGCGAGAGCTCCAGCTCGATCAAGGTGATTGACGATGCGCCGGAAGACACTTCCTCGTTTCCAGGTGCTTCGGTTCCCAGAAACTTGCCTTCCGTAACGTTTTTCTTCGCCATTCTCCATCTCCACCTAGAAATCGTCGTTAAAGTCTCTCGTTTCCTTTAGCATGGCATCGAGCACGCCGCGCCTCTCTTTCGGCGGAACATTCTTGAGGACGGACAGTATTTCATCCTTGAAGTCTTCATCAATGCCTAGCTGGTTGATAGTTTGCAGTAACTCTACGGAAAAAACTGTTACTTCGGCCGCGATCTGCATGCGGTTCAGGCTTGTTCTGGGGCTTGCCATTCTTGCCGCTTCAATTCGCCCTGTTCGAGACCGAATTCGCTTGTACCCGAACGGGACGATGATGCCAACAACGCTCCCAAGCATCACCAATAGGATGATGAGGATGAGGAAGGAATCGCCACCGTTTCCTCCACTCGAAACCGTGATGATCACTGTGTGTACATCCCTACTCCCGTCACGGTCGAAGACCGTCAGCGTGACGTAATAAGCGCCTGGCGCTGTGAATTGATGGTTCGGGTTCAACTCGCTGGATGCCGGGCTCCCGTCGTTGAAATTCCAGCTGATGGTAACGGGCAAATTGCCGCCGGAGCCAGTGTATGTGAAATTGACTGACGATCCTTGGACGATGGTTGTCGCGCTCGGCACGAAGGATGCCGATGGCACGAGATCCATTTCCACGAGGATTATGCTCGCTGAAATGTTCGATGCAATGTCGCCATTGTAATCGCGGACGATCAAGCTCACGTTGTAGTTCCCGGGAGATACATATCGGTGCAATGGATTTCTAACGGTCGACACGGGCGTACCGTCGCCGAAATCCCATTGGAACGTTGCGTTATAATTGCCCTCTTCACCTGTGAACATAAACATGGCGAATTGACCCTCGACGAGCAGCGTCGAATTGACGGTGAACCTGGCAATCGGGACTGTGTTTGCTTGAACCTGGATGCAACTGCTTCTCGTGAGCAAGACCGCATCGCCGTCCCAGTCGACGATCCTAACACGAATAGTGAAGTTACCGGATGCCGAGAACTGGTGCAATGGTTGCACCTGGGTCGAGTTCGCGGTGCCATCCCCGAAACTCCATTCGATGGTCGATGGTAAATTGCCAAGATCACCCATGAATATGAACTGGACACGTTGTCCGACCACGATTGCCGAGCCATTGGTGATGAAGCTTGCTACCGGGGTAATCTCCACGCCCACGTCGATCAAGCTCGGCACCGAGATCGTGCTGCTATTCCCGTTCCGGTCGATGACCGCGAGCGAGACCGTGAAGTTTCCAGGTGTGCTATATTGGTGTGACGGGTTCGTGGCATGTGAAACCGGGCTACTATCCCCGAAATCCCACGTGAGCGTCGATGGCAAGTTTCCGGGATTCCCTGTGAAATTGAATCGGATCGACTGCCCCGCGATGATATATGTCCGGTCCTGGTTGAAGGTAGCAGAAGGTAACAGATCGGTCTCGACTTTAATGTAGTCAGATATGAAATACGTGGAAGCACGGCCTTGCGCGTCATTGATCGTGAGCGTGACCGTGCAATTCTGCACGGACGTGAACTTGTGGGACGGGTCTCGTTCCGTTTGGTTGCCACTGCCATCGCCGAAATTCCACTCGTACGTTGCTGGCCCGCGACCCTCCATCCCCGTGAACCAGAATTGGACGCGCTGCCCTGCGATTATGGACGTGACGTTCGCCGCGAAATCGGCCCTTGGTAGCAAGTCGAACAAAAACGCGTGAACGAGCGGGTAACGATCAAAACCAGGCATGGTCCCGCTTACTTGATACGGCGTGCCCCACGTGTTGTTGTTATTCGGAGCGGCAGGATATCGCACCGTGTAATCGCTCCAATAATTGCCGGCCGTGTTGTTGTCCCACATGGTCGTCTGATTCTGGGAATATGCCTGGAACACCGTGTTTCCCCCGAACCGGTTTAAATAGATGGTGTTATACGGGCTCCACGCGTCTACGAAGCACCCATACTGGTTTTCGTGGATATCGTTTCGATACAATGTGTTGTACTGGTTGGTGTTTTCCAGGACGATGCCGTACATGTTGCTAGACACGTTATTTGAATCGAGTAGCGTTGTACTGGAATAGCGGAGCACCAATCCAGCATTATCATTATTACTGATGGTATTGTTCACGAATGTGTTGTTGGATGAGGCGTATGATTCCATGCCGAATTGTAGGTTATAGGAAGCATTGTTCGATGTGATGCTGTTATTTTGTCCGAAATTCGCTAAAATAAAGCCGATTCGGTTGTGAGTGAAATTGTTCCCAGTAACGTTCCCGAAGTTGCAATATACCATGCAAAGCCCTACGCTCGAGTTCGATATATCCATCCCATATATCGAAGCGTTGGTGCAATTCACCAGCACGATCTGGCCCGCGTTCGTGAGCTGTGCAGGCGTGATGTTGGCCTGGTTCACCATATAATACACGTTTTTACCATTCACCTTATTCGACGTGTCGATCGAGTGCGTGTTCAAGTAGGCGGGGAGCAATGCCTCGACGAGGATGCCCGTGCCCGCCATCAAGTTATTGGTGAGAGTGCAGCCCCTGCTCCCATACAGATAAATGCCCGCTTCATTCAAGAGTTGCGTGAGATTATTTGAGAAAATCCGGTTTGACACTCCCCAAAATGAATAAATTCCCGCGTCGGTGTTGTTAAGAAGCACGTTATTCTCGACCAGGCAATCGTTAGAATACGAGAGGGTAACCCCGTTACCATCGTTATGGGAAAAATTGTTGAACGTGACATTGTTTCTCGTGGAATAACCGATCTCCAAACCAATCGTGTTTAACGTGAAATTGTTCAGCACGAACACGGTATCGTTCGACAGATAGGTCATGACCCCGTACAAGTTGCCGGATATGTTGTTTTGGATGACGTGGCACTGGTTTGCTCGTTCAAGGTATAAACCGCGCTCGTTGTTATACACGTGGCAATTGGTGATGTTGATGTTGATACAATTGTTGAGCTCGATGCCACCGTCGTGCTGGTTGCGGGAATTGTTGACGGAACAGTTCGTGATGACCAGGTACCTGGTGGTATTCCAAATGCGAATTGCCGAGCCTATGCCCATCGCATCGACTTCAAAGTCTTTCATGATGTAGGCAGTAGACCACGACAATCCGTCTTGGGTGAGGTTCCCTGCAAAAAATGCGTCCATCTGCGCATTGCCGTTGATGAGGATCTTGTAATGCGGTTCAGATCGCAACAACGAGCTGGTTGATCCCGGAAATCCCGTGTTTATCTCTTGAATGGCTGCAATTGCAGCAATCACTATCATGAGACCAGCAAACATGTAAATGGCACGATTTTCACTTATGATCAATCATTTTTCACCCGTCGTAATGCATGCATGATACAGTTCGACCTATATGAATGACTACAGCCCTCCGGTTTTTGTATCGATATCATATATTATTGCATCATCATTCTATGCTACAATACTTTCCATCCTTGAAATTGATGAGTTCCTAGAGACCAAGTGAAATTTCGATTAACCGTATAAAGCGAATATATTTTGGAAAGGAATAGTTGAATTGTGAAAATCTTGTTCCGAGTCATTCCCTTTTTGCAAATTTCTCGAAATAACCCAGTGTCAACTCCGGACCACGCCAGATGGCCATTTCATTGTGGCCTAGCAGCTCAGCTTTGGTTTTTTCGCCGTTCGTGACCGCGACAAGTTTATGCCAAATCAATTCCCCAATGTCCTCGACGGTCTGCGTACCTTTCACGATCGTGCTGGCGTCCACGTCGAGGTTTTCGGCCATAAAATCGGAAGTCTCCGGATTCGCGCATATTTTAATGACCGGCGCTAAAATATTACCGCACGGGCTTCCACGGCCAGTCGTGAATAGGATCGCTTGAGCACCCGCTGCAGCCAAGCCCGTCATAGCCTCGATATCGTGGCCGGGTTCGAATAACAGCCACATACCTTTGCCAGGAACCTTTTCCGAGTAGAGGAACAAGCCTTGGATGGGGGCCTTGCCGGTCTTGGCGATCGTGCCGAGCGACTTCTCCTCGATCGTGGACAGACCACCTTTCTTATTACCTAATGTTGGTTGCGTGACGCGGAAATCAAGCCCTTTATTGAGCATCTCACTGATGAACATGTTGATTCCATCGAGGATACGCTGGCCCGCTTCAGGCGTTGCAGCTCGCTTTGCAAGCAAATGTTCACCACCTACCCATTCCGTGAACTCGGGCATAATCGACGTTCCACCACTCGAGACGACGCGATCCGACACGATGCCGACCGCGGGATTTGAAGTCACGCCAGACAGGCCGTCGGATCCGCCACATTTTATGCCGAGGACGAGCTTGGAAAAATCAAATGGTTCCTTCTTGATCTTTGCAGCATCTTCCGCCATCTTCTTCACGATAGCAACGCCTTTCTCGATCGCACCCGGCGTGCCTCCCTTCACGTCTTGCATATCGAAACTTTGGACAGGTTTGCTCGATTTTTCGATGCGTTTTCGGATCATCTCGCTTGTCATGTTCTCGCACCCAAGTCCCACGACGAGCGTTCCGAACACATTTGGATTCAAGGCAAGGTTGACAAGCGTGTTGATCGTGACCTGGAAGTCCATGCCGAGCTGCCCGCAACCACCTGTATGGGTGATGGCAACCGCATTATCGACTTTCTCGGCAATCTTCTTCGCGATGACTGCCGAACATTCAACGCTCGATATAACAGCGATTTTATTGCGGATCCCCGCGGTGCCATCGGGCCGCGGGTAGCCCATGAATTCTTGAATTTTGGCCATTACGATTTGCCCCCGAGATCTTGGCTTCGGATGTTGTTCTCGTTGACCTTGTCGCCGGGCATGATGTCTTTCCGGGCAAGACCGATGATTTCACCATATTTGATGACCTTTTCATCTTTTAAAATCTTTTTCAAGGCAAACTTGTGGCCTAGCTCTACAGCCTTGTTTAGCGTGAGTTGCGTGCCATCATCGAGCTTGATTGCCTCGCCCTTGTCGAGGTTTGCGAGCGCCGTGGCCACGTTGTCCTTCTCTGGGTTGATGATGATGAATTTTTTCGCCGTGGTAGTTCGACCCTTCAGAAGCCGGTAGTATGTTTAAATCTTCACTGGCGTTCTTTAAGAGGATCACAAACACAATAACGAAGATTATACGCAATGCTCGAATCATACTCGACCAAGGACTTGAAAGCGATCCTCGCGAACGAGAAGTTTCCATGTGCATTGCTCGACATCGACAACTTCGACAAGAATCTCAAGACGATCGGGGATCATCTCCGCCGCGCTGGCAAGTCGATGCGCCTCTGCACGAAGTCAGTCCGCGTTCCTGACCTCGTGAAGCGCGTTACCGAGCAAGATTTCGTGAATGGGGTGTTCGTGTCCAGCGCTGCTGAAGCGTTGTATTGCGCCGAGGTCATCAAGATCAAGGATATTATGCTCGGGTATCCGCTCATGACGGATAGCGATGCTAACGATCTCTGCGCGGCGAAAAAGATACCCGGCACGAAGATATCCGCGATGGTTGATGCCGCGGCGCAGCTGGAAGTCATCGAGGCCGCCGCATCCACGAATGGCGTCATCTTGGACTTCATCGTGGATGTCGATATGGCGGACTCGTTTCTGGGCAACAAAGTAGGGGTATACCGCAGTCCACTGAGGGATGCCGATGACATCATCGCGCTCATCAAGATCGCCGAGCAGCGGTGCACGCACTTGCATTACGCGGGCATTATGGGCTACGAGGCGCAGAACGCGTCGATCGATGACCGTTCAGGCTTCATGCGATGGATCAAGAAGCGCTCGCGGGTACATGTGAACAAGCAACGTCAGCAGATTTTCGATTCCTTGACTCGTGCTGGGTACAAACCTTCGATCGTGAATGGCGGTGGATCTGGATGCTTTCAAGACACGGCGGCAGAGCCGGCGGTGACGGAGCTGGGCATCGGTTCGTTACTTTTTAAACCACATATGTTCGACGGGTTCGCCTCGCTCCGGCCATTCACGCCATCGATGTTTTTCGCGATTATGATCGTCCGGAAACCTTGCGAAAACATTGCCACCGCCTTTTCTGGAGGCTATGTCTCTTCTGGCGTGAGGGCACTGCCGGTCGTCCATTCGCCTGCTAATGTCGTGCCATTGAAACGGGAGGGATTCGGCGAGGTGCAGACCCCCTTGAAATTCGATCAACGTCGCATGAGCATCTCGCCCGGGGACGTGGCCTTGTGCCGGTTCGGGAAAGCCGGCGAACCGATGGAGTTCTTCAACGAGGTGCTGATAGTATCTGAAGGAAAGATTGTTGATCGAGACAAGACCTACCGGGGATTAGGCAAGAAATTTTTCTAACGTGAAACTATTTCTTTTGCTCAGCTCAGGCCATAATTGGTTAAGATACGTGAAAAATAGAAAAGAATAGTAGAGATTCGTTATCTGGCATGCTTTAATCATTTATGGAAAAAGAACTAAAACAGCAACAACAATGATACCAATAATGAAGCCGAGCACGATAATCAAGATGATTATCAAGATAACGAAGACGAGTGCTACCAATAGTCCTTTACCAAACGAGCATTTGTAGAACCCAGAGATCAGCGCCGCGAAGACAAACCAATAAATAAGCAATTGGATGATCAATCCCGCTCCGCCCAATACTAGAAGAGGAAACAGCAAAAACTCAAGCGCTAGCGAGAGCAAGAACCATATGAACATGATGCCAAACGCGGTGCCATAGGATTTCGTGCTTTTACCCTTGATCATGCTGCCAGCCAAGCCTTTCAAGATGGCTGCGCCGATGAGCATGATGATGAGATTGACGACGATTTTCGTGATGATTTCTTCAACAGTCATAACTAATCACACAAAGCATGGACGATCTTGGACAACCCAATTAAACGTGCTATGAGGGTGCCAGGATGTCATTTATTCGATGCGTGTTGTAATAATTGACGAGAGAAATCTCGGCTTTAAATATGTTAATGGAAATCTAGCAATATAGTTCCGATCTCGTATGCGAGACGGGGCCTGCGGGTTTCCTCTTACGACCCGCCCAGGCGAAGTGTCCAACTTTGTCCACCTTAATAGTAAGAGTCAAAGCCATAGTTATTCACCAGATTTGTAATAGAATTGGGTAAAACCCATCGAGAAATATAAAGAATGAACGACGCTAAAGAAATAATCAAATAGCGGGGGCTTGAATGCGATTTAGGCGGATCGCATTTGCTCCAGCCCTTTTAACGCGTTATCTGTATCACGCGCCCCCACTTCGTCATTGATTGCCTTGAAGATGGCGGCGGCTTTTTTCAAGGTACTCTCCGCTGATACTATATCCTTCAGCTGTAGTAAAGCCTTTCCCAAGCCAAGATTGCATTTCGCGATGTATTTTTTGCTTCCAACATTACCAAGGTTTGCAAGTGTATCATTAAACGTTTGCTTTGCTTGGGCCCATTGGTTAAGTTCAAGTTGCTGGAAACCGATCATACAAGAGAATTGTGCAGCGGCCTGAATGTGGTTGAGCTTTATTTGAATGTCCCGCGCTTTGGAATAAAACTCGATCGCCTTTTGGTAATCATTTTGTTTCTCGTACAAGTTAGCAGCGTTTATATAAAGGGTAGATAACGACTCTTGATCTTGATCTCCTTGAAAAAAGGGCAAGATCCGCTTGAAGTGTTCAGCCGCGGCATCGAGATCGCCGTTCGCTATCAAGGCAATGGCATAGTTTCTGTAAAAAATGGCATTTTTATGCACGAGACCATTTTCTTCCGTGATCTTGAGCGCATCACGATACAACACCAGTGCCTTTGCGTATTCCTTTTGATCAACGAGCATAACGGCATAATCATTATACAGAGCGGAAAGCTTTTCTGGAAATCCAAGATTCTTCGTAAAATCAATCGCTGCTTCGTATTCTTTGATGGCTTCGCCAACCGATCCTGCATCGCTCAAGGCTGATGCCTTGAGGGAGAGTATCTGCACTTGCCATTCCTTGGCATCGTGCTTGGCTGCGATATCGAACGCTTTTCCAAGCCACGTGAGGGCACTATCATAATCTTTCGCATCGTCGAATATAAAGAAGATACTTTGGTAAAGTCTCATAACCGTGTCGATGGGAGTGATTTTGCTTGCAGCAGTAACCGCGAGCTTCAAGCATCCTTCCATCTCTAGCTTGATTCCCTTGGAAAGCTGTCGGCGCGCTTGCTCGATCCATTGCTTTGCGAGCTCCTCGTTATTGCTCTGGGCGCTAATGTCCATCCACCGTTTGCCTTTAATGCGCTTGAGAACATAGTTTGATGATTCATCATCTCCCGCTTGTTTATACAGTGCACTAGCGCGCTCTATCTCGTTCTTGGCGTTGGTGTCAGCACCGATGACATCATAGATGGAACCAATCCTGTAATGGCAATTTGCTTCCGATGGGATGCCTCCCAGTTTCTTGGCGTTGGCCAGGGCTTCGCTTGCCCATTCAAAAGAAGGGGCCACTTGGCGGATATTTTGATATCCGACACTGATGTCTATGAGGGCATCAATGAACGCCACGCGATCACCGGACTTTTCCAGCATCGCCGCGATTCGATGGAGATATGGTATCTTTTTGTCATCTGATTTCTCAATCTCGAATACTTTAATAATGGCATTGCAAGCCTCGACGGCCGCGGTATAATTGCCGAGCGACTCGTGCATCGTCGCAGCCTTCTCGAAATGCTTGATCGCAATAGCAGGTTGGCCAAGCTTTTCTACCAGCAGCTTACCTTGGTCGTGTTCTAATTGAGCAGCAACATCCCTCCAGGAATGCTTCTCGCAGAAATCGATGGCATCCTGGAAAGCGCGTAATGCATCATCAGTTCTCCCGTTCGATGCGAGCAAGTCCGCGTAAAACTCGGATACGGTTTTTTCAAGGTAGTCTTTCACGCTATGCTCCTTCACCAATACAATGGCTATCTCGTAATTCTCGCCCGCTGCTGCAACGTTACCGAGATGCTCATAGTTCTCGCCCACGGCGCGATAATCAGCCACGAGCTCCTTCCAATCGTTTTTGCTCTTGACTAAGGGGATCACCCGCTCCAGCGTTGTTATGGCTTTTTTATGCTTCTCCAGTTTAAACAAGCATTTGGTAATGGAAACGAGAATTCCAATAATTGAATTCGGATTCCCTTGTTTTTCGGCCAAGGCGAGCGACTTCTCCAAGGTGATCAATGCCTCGTCATATTGGCCTACTTTCACAAGGGCCCTTCCCAGATACGTGACATACCCCATCATGAGAATGTCTTGCCTTGGAAGATGTGCTATTGCCTCCCGGTAATGCAAGATCGCCTTCTCGATCTTGTCGATCGATTCGAGATAATTTCCATATTCTGCGTGGTATTCCGCCACGTGTTCCTTTAATCCATGCTGTGAAACCAGCTCCAAGACATGCTCGAATTCCGCAATGGTATCTTGCTGATTTCCCTTCTTGCTCAGCACCTGGGCACGCGCACAAACGGAATACGCAAAGTCTTCGAGGAGGTCATCACGTGATCTTGTAGCTTCTATGCCCTTGTTGATATAAACCATGGCGTCGTCCATAAAGCCATAATCGAGTAACTTAAGCCCAGCAGCGATGTAAATTGCATTTAACAAACCTAGGCTCGAGCGATCATTCAATGGCTCGTTGATTTGATTGAAATACTCGATCGTAACGTCCTTTTGACCCTTCTGCAAGTAACAAGTGCCGATATCGAGTAGATCCTGGATTACAAAATGGTTGAGCTTGAGATCTCGACTGGTCGCGAGTGCTTTTTGGAAATATTCGATGGCTTTGTCGGAATCACCCTGCTCCAGGTAAATGTTGGCAAGAATAGAAAGGTTTTCCCTCACGGCGTATGCCCTGTTTATTTTCTTACTAAGCTTTAGGGATTCCTCAACGATCGGGATGGCATCGGCAAGTTTTTTGTATTTATGCAAAGAGTTGCCGAGACTTTTCAAGAAGTCCGCTAGTTGGACCTCGTCTCCGGATTTCCGGGCTATCTCGATGGCTTTCTTATAATTTTTCAACGCCTCATCAAAATCATCGGCTTCCAGGAAATGTTCCCCTAGGGTATTGTATATCCCTTCCAAAAGGGGAGGGCCATTGATCATTTTCGCAAGATCGAGGGCTTCTTGCAAGTCTCGCAAGGCTTCGGTGGGCATATTCATCGAGTCGTAGATTTCCGATCGCGTGCCGAGCATGCTCGCTCTTTCCATCACCTTCTTTCCTTGCTCGGCCCGGGAAAGGCCGCGATTTATCACGAGCAATGCCTTTGAATATTCATGCGCGCGGTTCCAGCTTATGGCCATATTGTTGTAATAAACCTCCAGGTCGGCGGTGTCCCCAGACTTCTCGACGATATCGAGACCTTCCTGGAAGCATCGACGAGCATCATCCTCCCTCTCTAAAGCTTCGAAGATATGCCCGATCTCACGAAGCTCAGCAGCTAATTTGCTCGGTATGCCGAGCAAACGAGCAATTTGCACGGCCTCTTCGTGATATTTCAAAGAATTCTTAAGATCATAGAAAAAG
>Ga0315277_10012429_pt1 | contig 10675 bp, 12 predicted proteins | sample YL17G05_15_MG_FD_203695 | JGI IMG/M metagenome (GOLD analysis project Ga0315277, IMG submission 203695) | Sediment microbial communities from Yellowstone Lake, YNP, Wyoming, USA - YL17G05_15 | ecosystem: Environmental > Aquatic > Freshwater > Lake > Sediment | place: USA: Wyoming | collected... | reverse complement strand
CCAAGCTCGATGGCATTGACTCGAAACGCCAGGCCGTGAGGATTGGAGGGAGCGTCGGCTATAAGAAGCGATTGGAGATCGAGGCAAGGGCGGATAAACTGGGAATTCGAGTTCTCAATAGGACGGGATAATATGGATCTCAAGAGTCAAAGAAGAATCGCCGCGCAGATCCTCGGATGCGGTGAGGGGAGGGTCTGGATTGACCCCGACAGGATCGAGGACGTGGCGGACGCTATCACTCGAGCCGACATACGAACGGCAATTGAGTCCGGCACGATTCGCGCGCGTCCGAAGAAAGGCGTGTCGAGAGGCAGGGCACGGTACAACATCGCCCAGAAGAGTAAAGGGAGAAGGCGTGGCATTGGAAGCAGGAAGGGCACGTTCGGGGCAAGGAGCCCGGAGAAGAAGCGCTGGATCCAGACCATCCGTCCGATAAGATCAACACTTAGGGAGCTGCGCGATCAGGGCAAGATCACTCCGGCCATCTATCGGAACTTCTACATGAAGGCCAAGGGAGGAATGTTCAAGAGCAGGGCCCATATTGTCAGCCACCTCAAGACCGAAGGGCATTTGAAGGAGGGTAACTGATGGCACGGGGACCGAGATACAAGGTGCCTTTCCGAAGGCGAAGGGAAGGCAGAACAGACTACAGACAGAGAGCCAAGCTCCTCAGATCTAGAATTCCCAGAGCGGTAGTGAGGGTCTCATTGAAAAATACCACAATTCAATTTATAGACTACGATCCCAAAGGTGATAAGATCTTGGCTTCAGCCCATTCGAAAGAGCTCACGGAGATCGGATGGAACATCTCCACGGGCAACGTCCCAGCAGCGTATCTAACTGGCTACCTTGCGGGGAAAAGAGCGAAGAAGGCAGGAGTGAGTGAGTCGGTCCTCGACATAGGACTGAAGATGCCGACAAAAGGCGCCGCATGCTTCGCCGCTTTGAAAGGTATGATCGATGCCGGCCTTAAGATACCTCACGGAAAGGATGTACTTCCATCCGAGGAAAGGATCAGAGGTCATCACATCGGAGAGGAAACTGAGAAGTTGTTTGTCATGGTCAAGAGCAAGATGGAGCGTGATTAGGATGCAATGGACTCCGAAGACAAGGCTCGGAAAGATGGTGCTGAAGGGAGAGATCACGACGATGAGCGCCGCTCTCGTCACCAAGCTTCCACTCCGAGAGCCGGAGATTGTCGACATCCTCCTGCCAGACTTGAAGGACGAAGTGATCGACGTCAACATGGTACAGAGGATGACCGACTCTGGAAGGAGGGTGAAGTTCGCAATCACCGTCGCGGTCGGAAACGGGGACGGATTTATTGGGCTGGGACGGGCAAAGGGCAAGGAGGTCGGTCCGTCGATCAGGAAGGCGATTGACAACGCCAAGCTGAACATGATTGAGATCAAACGGGGATGCGGGTCCTGGGAATGCGGCTGTGGCACGCAGCACTCGCTGCCATTAAAAGTCATAGGCAAGGTCGGTTCGGTCGAAGTCACCCTGAACCCCGCCCCGCGGGGCGTTTCCTTGGCGGTCGGGGATGTGTCCAAGAGCATACTGGCTCTTGCTGGAATAAAGGATGCCTGGGGATTCGCGAGGGGACACACGAAGACGACAGTCAACTATGCCCTGGCCACTTTTGACGCACTGCAGAAGACCTCGGAGATCAGGGTCTCGGAGGAGCAGAAGAGACGCCTAAAGATCTCGAGCGGGACGACCATGATCCACATCGCTGAGCAACATATCGGCGAGGAAAAGGCTGAGAACTCAGTCGCAAAGGAAGGGTGATCCAGTTGGCATATGCTGTGGTCAGGGTGCGAGGTCATGCCGGCGTGAATGCAGACATAGAGGATACCATGCGGATCCTCAATCTAACGAGAATAAACCATTGTGTCGTCGTCCCTCAAACGAGTATCGTCAAAGGAATGTTGAACAAGGCAAAGGACTACGTAACATGGGGAGAGATATCTGCCGAGACTCTAGCACGGATGATAAAGTTCAGGGGAAGATTGCGAGGCGACAATCCCATTGAGGACGCTTACATAAAGGAGAACTCCAACTTCACATCGATCATATCGCTGGCTAGAGTCATGGTAAAGGACGAGTTCAAATATTCCGATCTGAAAGACGTTAGACCGATCTTCAGGTTGAGCCCTCCAAGGAAGGGATATGAAGGGAACAAGAAGTCCTTCCAGAATGGTGGTGCTCTCGGTTACAGGGCGGAGAGCATAAACGAGCTCATAACAAGGATGCTGTAGGTGAGCAATCATGCCGAGCAGAACTAGTAAGTTCAGGGGAAGCCGGACCCATGGTCGAGGGAAGAAGAGCGGAAGGGGTGCTGGCAAAATGGGAGGACGTGGGAACGCCGGACTTCACAAGCACAAGGTAATGAGAATGCTCAAATATTTTCCAGACCATTTCGGCAGACATGGTTTCAAGCGACCTCAGAAGGTCGCGTACGCCAAGATTGCCATCGACATAAAGGAAATACGGGAAAGGATGGAGGAACTGGTGAGGGAAGGAATCGCTGTCAGAAAGGATGACAGGATCGCTGTCAACCTCTCCGAAATGGGGGTCGACAAGCTGCTCGGGTCCGGGAACGTGACAAGCAAGCTTGACATCATAGTATCAGAGACTTCCGAGGCCGCCAAGAAGAAGATTGAGGCGGCCGGCGGGTCAATCACACAACCCTAGATAAGCCCCGGGATCGACATGGCTGACGAACCGAAGAGCAGACTCTACAGACTCAAGCCTTTGACGGACAGATTGCCTGCTGTCTCCAGACCGGAAGGCCATGTCCACTTTCGAACGAAGATGATGTGGGTCATCCTCATACTCGTCTTCTATTTTGTGATGACGAACGTGTTCATCTATGGCCTTGACCAGAAGAACACGGTCGACATGTTTGCTCAGTACAGAGCGATCCTCGCAGGTTCGCAGGGTTCTCTGATGCACCTCGGCATAGGACCTATCGTAACAGGCTCGATCATAATGCAGCTCTTCGTGGGAGCGAAGATAATAAAGCTCAACCTCAAGGACGACGAAGACAAGGCGGTATACCAGAGCACTCAGAAGTTCCTTGTGATAGTCATGATAATAGTAGAGGCCGTCCCGCAGGTCTTCGGATATCTTGTGCCTTCTCAGACGCTCGTCAACGGTATGGCGGGCTTCTTGGGCGCTGATGGGTTTCTCAGCGGCCTCAATATGGCCAGATTGATCATCATACTACAATTGTGTGCTGGCTCATATCTCGTCTTCCTGATGGACGAGGTCGTATCGAAATGGGGCATCGGAAGTGGAGTCTCGCTGTTCATTGCGGCTGGTGTGGCGGAAGCTATATTCACCGGCACGCTCAACTGGAATGCTTACGATTCGAGCGCTGCACTAAGTCTGAGTAACCCTCCAGCAGGCACGATTCCGAAGACGATCTACATAATACAGAACATGCCCGCGTCGGGACTGGTCAGCGGAGGATATGAACGTATATTGCTGCAGAATCCCAATCCGATGGTGGCATTGATCGGGACGATAGCTATTTTCTTCTTCGTCGCTTACGTAGAATCTGTTCGCATCGAATTGCCTTTGGCCCACGGGACCGCAAGAGGAGCCAGAGGAAGATATCCGATCAAGCTCATCTACGCCTCCAACATCCCAGTCATACTCATGGCGGCCGTATTGGCGAATGTCAGCATGTTCGCACTGCTCCTATATGGAAATCCAGCATTCAGTGGCATTCCGTTAATAGGCGGCCAGTCCTGGTTGGGGTACTATGAACCAGGTACTACCTATCCGTCAGGAGGACTGGCCTGGTATGTTTCTTCGCCGAGAGGCTTAAGCGACTGGCTGCTGCCGATCTTGAGCCCTGATAGGTATGGATACCTCGCCTCAGGACATGGTGCGCTCCAGGTCGGGATTCATGTCCTCGCATATTTTGGCGTGATGGTCATCGGGTCGATAATCTTCGCCAAGTTCTGGATAGAGACGACGAACATGGGGCCTGAGGCCGTCGCAAAGCAGATAGAATCGAGCGGGCTGCAAATCCCGGGATTCAGGAGGGATCCGAGGGTTCTGAAGAGGGTCCTCGAAAGGTATATACCTGTGGTGACCGTGATGAGTGGTGCTATGGTAGGAGCATTGGCCGCTGGCGCGGACCTGATAGGCACTGTGGGAAATGCTAGCGGCACCGGTGTGTTGCTTGCCGTAGGCATCATGATCCAACTCTACGAAGCTATGGGCAAAGAGCAGATGATGGAGATGCACCCCGTAATGAGACAGTTCTTTGGAGGTGAATGATAGTTGGCCGGCTCATCGCAACCCACGAACATGCCCCGCCTTGCGACGATATTCATGTTCGTAATAGCGATATTCATACTCTTCGATCAAACGCTCCGTAACGGTCTTGGGATGATCGTTGGCTACGGTCTTGAGCCTCTGATTGGATTTGGAGGCGGCTTCCCGGTCATGACTCTTTTCCTCAGCGGCATGATCATGACCGGAATGACGATAGTCATCAGGCATTTCTTCATCGACTATGTGGAGCAGGTCAAAAGTCAGAAGATCGTGGCAGCCTTTAACAAGGAGCTTCGACAGGCTCGGGCGGAGAACAATACCTACAAGACAAAGAAGCTGACAGAACAGCAGGCCAAGATCCTTCAAAAATCGATGTCTGTGACAAGCTCACAATTGAAGATCCTGCCGATAACGCTTATAATCGTCATCCCTATATTCGCTTGGCTAGCCGTATTCATGACGCAGGTACCAAGCACCAACTTCTCCGTTCCCTGGTCTTTCAATAGCGATCTGAACGGCATATATGTGATGCCGAGTTGGATACTTTTGTACTCACTTGCTAGCTTGCCATTCGGCCAGGTCCTTATGCGAACACTTCGCTACTTCGCTTTCAAGAAGCGGCTAGATGCGCTCAAGGCCGAGGGAAAATGAGGATCACGATAAGCGGTCCACCTGGATCGGGAAAGAGTACGGTCTGCAAGATGCTTTCAGATCGTCTCGGAATAGAATGCGTCATATCAGGCATGGTTTTCAGGGAAATGGCAAAGGAGCAAGGGCTGGACCTGGAGGAGTTCGGTAAGCTTGCCGAGCTTCAACCGAGGTTCGACAGGCTTCTCGATGAGAGAATGGTGAGAACAGCAAAGGAGAAGAAGAATGTCATTCTCGAGGGAAGACTGACCGCCCATATGCTGTCTCGGAACGGCATAAGAGCCACGAAGATTTTCTTGCATGCGGACATCGACATCAGGGCGAAGAGGATCGCAGGGAGGGAGGGAATCGACGTTAGGGAGGCGAAAAGAAGAATCCTGGAACGCGAGGAATGCGAAGCGAGCAGATACAGAAACTTCTACGGGATCGACCTGTCGGATAAGAGCGTGTACGACCTCGTCATCGACACCACCAATCTTTCCCCGGAGCAGGTCGTCGACATCATCATCTCTCACCTGGAGGCCTAGAGTTGAAAAGGACGCTCATAAGAGAAAGGAGCCCGATCTCGACCAAGTGGGGAAAGCCTCCATCTGAAAGAAGCGTAGATGAAATTCTCGACGCGGGAGTAATCAATCTTGACAAGCCTCAAGGACCTACATCTCACCAGGTGACCGCCTGGGTTCGAGACATTCTGGGAGTGAAGAGAATTGGCCACGGTGGAACCCTCGATCCGAAGGTCAGCGGTGTCTTGCCAATAGCGACCGGCAGGGCGACTAGGGCTACCGATATCACGCTGAAGACCGACAAAGAGTACGTCTGCATGATGAGGCTTCACCGAGACAAGAAGGATGAAGATGTCAGAAGAATCGTCTCGACGTTCGTCGGGGACATATATCAAACACCTCCAGTGAGATCGGCCGTCAAGCGTCAAATGAGAATCAGGAAGATCCATTCCATTCAGATTCTCGAAGTGAAAAACAGAGACATATTGTTTAGAGTGACTTGTGATGCGGGCACTTACATCAGGACGCTATGCGTAGACATCGGGGACGCGCTCGGCATTGGAGCACACATGGAAGATCTGCGAAGGGTAAGATCTGGCAACATGGAAGAGGAGGAGTCTGTTCAGTTGCAGGACATCAAGGACGCTTACGTACTCTGGAGAGAAGAGGGGAACTCGGAGTGGTTGAAGCAAATTGTCCGGCCCTTCGAATACCTGTTCGACCCTCTCCCGAAGATCATTATCAAAGACAGCGCGGTGGATGCGATCTGCCGCGGTGCGGACCTCGCGGTCGTCGGAATAGTCAAATTAGATGATATCATCTTGAATGGCTCTACCGTGGCCATCATGACTGAGAAGGGTGAGGGAATAGCGATGGCGAGAGCAGAAATGAATGCGAGTGATATCCTCAAGGCAAGAGAGGGGATCGCGGCAAAGACCGAACGTGTCTTCATGACACCGAACACGTACCCGAGCATGTGGTGACTTCTTTCGCTAGAACTCGAGAAGAGACTTCTGGTTCTTGATCAAAGGGTGCGCGTCGATATCAAGAGATCTTTGGATCTCTGAAGCCAGCTCCACGGAGAATCCGTAGTGGGTGAAAACAACTGAAGGGTCGCACGCCTTCACGAAGACCATGAGTTCTTCGAAGTCAGCATAATCGGATAGAGGGAACGCTTCGTCCACGCGCATCCTGTACTTGAACGAAGAATCGATTGCCCAAAGATGACGCTCCCTCATAAGACTCGACATGAACCTCGAATCGCTGAAGAGTCAGAGATGATTGACATGCTGGCGTACATTCTTTGGCCATTGAACAGATAGTATCTGAATAACTTGGTTTCAGATGACCTTCAAAGGGTTTATTATGTAGTTGCAGTCTAGAATGGCAATCAGACAACCATGATTCCAAGCGCAAGTCTTGAGGAAGTGAGGTCGTTCAAGATCGAATGCCGGCGATGCGGCCACTCGTGGTTCAAACGTGAAGGAGAGGAAACACACGTTTGTCCGATGTGCAGCACCCCGTACATAGAGGACGAGCAGACCAATCTCATCAGGAAGAACTGAGCATCCTACTTCGATGCGTAATACCTGATTCTTCCAGACATTCCCCCTTGCCTGTCCGGGGAACAGAATAGTGTACTGTAGATCGATGATCTGGACGAATCGGCCTTCAATGCTTACATCGAGCATACAGAGATATTGTTAATATGCGTCGGTTCGAATTCGAAATGACTCATTCTTCCGCGCCCTTATCATTTTCGCCTGGAATTTCATTCGATCCATTTTGATACCGTTGGACTCAATGTCAGGAGTGGCCAGTTTCCATTCTCCATGCAGTGTTGTAGGCACATCGTTCCCATGTCGACTTCGATCCATCCTTTTTCTAGGGTGAGCGTACGCCTAGCTCATGAGGCACCTTAGGATTTACATTTGTGAGCTGTTCATCCATGACGATGCGAGCATTTGAGGCATGAGATCGTTGGATCTGGATGAGTCGTGAAGTACTTTCGGACATCTCCTACCTCCACTCATTTATAACATAAAGCAGACTTCAAAAAGGGGAGGCGATGACTTTCGCGATTCCGGAGGTTCTGATACATGCCGATGTCGAGAACGAGGTTCAAATCGACATTGCTCAGGAGAAGACCCTCAATACCTCCATACCGGCCATCGACGCCTTCCTTGGAGGGTTCAAATCCTCTCAAATCACTCTCGTGGACAGCTCAGACTGGATGTTGTTCGACCTGACGCACACCCTCTGCGTCAACGCTATTAATGATCTTGAGGGGGAAGTAGTGTGGGTGGATGGCGGCAACTCCGTCAATCCCTACGAGCTCGCAGGCCTTTGCAAGCGCTTCAGGATGGATATAGGCGAGACCCTTGACCGCATAAACATATCGAGGGCGTTCACCGCCTACCAGATGGTCACCCTCATAGTGGAATCGCTGGAGAAGGAGGTGGAGCACACTGGATCCGAACTGGTCGTCGTTTCCTGCTTCCCAGACCTCTTCATGGACCGAGACATGTGGTGGTCCGAGTCACTCCAACTGATGAAACGTTGCATATCCAAGCTGCAGTCTCTGACGAGAAGACACAACACCGTGACGATAGTCACGAACTACGGCCTGACGAAGATGCTTTACAAGAAGAGTCTCAGGACCATTTTGTACGGCAGCGCCGATAAGATCCTTCGGATAGAGAACAAGGAGAAGCATCTCCTCTTGAATGCGGTGAAAGAGGGACGCACAATGCTGTACCATCCGGTCCCTTACTACCAGATGACACTCGACGAATTCTGGAGGTGAGGGTGTGGGAAGGACCGTTCCTACTTACAGGCAGACGCTCGAATCGATCGTTCAGGATTTGGCAGATTACAGGCGCGCCCTCACGGAGAAAGACCGAGAGGTCTTCGACGAAATGATGAAGAAGGCTAGAATGCACGCCTCTGCTTCCACTTATGCCGCCTTCCTCGACCCATTGGAGGGTTTCTTACTCTCCATCCTGCTCGAGCATGAGAAGAATATCAGGGCCCTGAAGGACAAGAACGAGGGGAGATGAGGGGCTGGATAATAGACTGCTACCCTGACTACGAGCACGATTGCATCGTGATCTGGATAAAGACGAACAAAGGGATCGAGAAGCTCGTGGACCGCTCCTTCCTTCCGAAGTTCTACATCTGGGCACCTGAAGAGCAATTGATGGACCTTGCCGACAACCTGACGATGTTCGACGTACGGGAGACCACGCTAGAGAAGAAGAAGACCTGGTTGGGAGAGTTGGAGAAGCTCACTCTCGGCGTGACTGTCAACAAGTACAAATCCCTGAATCAAATCGCGAGGATGGTGAACGGATGGGGCAACTACAGAGACTACAATCTGTTCAACGTGGACCTGCGTTTCGAGCAAAGATATTTCCTGAACCACGACCTCTTTCCAATGGGACTTGTCGAGTTTGATAAAGAGCTAAGATCGATCGATTCCCCTTACAGACTGGATTATCCGATACCCAAGCTCAAGACAGTGAATCTAAAAATCAATGCGAAAACGCAGAAAGGGATCCCCACTTTCGAAGATCAGATAAGAAGCGCGTACCTGGACGACATCATCATCGACGGTTCCGAGGAAGGCATCCTCACGGAACTGGATTCGCTCGTACGAAAAATCGATCCCGACGTCGTATACTCCTGCGATGGCGACGGTTTCTACATGCGCTACCTCGCAAAAAGGGCCGAGATGAATGATCTGAAAGGGTTCGATCTCGGTAGGGAATCAGGAGGAAGGCTCTCGAAGGGAAAGAGTTACTTCACCTACGGACGGATACTCTACAAGCCTCCAGCACACAAGCTGAGAGGAAGAATCCACATAGACACAAACAGTTCGTTCATGTTCGCGGAAAGCGGCATCCACGGACTGATAGACCTTTCCAGACTTTGTGGCATACCTGTACAGGACCTCTCGAGGCTCTCCCCCGGAAGCGCGATAAGCGCCATGCAGGTGAACGAGGCGATGCGCACCGGACATCTAGTCCTCTGGAAAAAGAACCTCCCCGAGATGTTCAAGACCGCACGAAAACTTATCGTCTGCGACCGCGGAGGCTTCATCTACGAGCCCAGCGTCGGGGTCCATGACGGCATCATCGAGGTAGATTTCACTTCGCTCTATCCGAGCATAATGGTCCGATATAACATCTCACCCGAGACGGTGATGTGCGATTGTTGCCCCAATTCATCTAGGATCGTGCCGGAAATCGGCTACAAGATATGCGAAAAGCACATCGGTCTGATACCACACGTCCTGAATCCGATAATAAAGCGCCGCATCGCATTCAAACGACTCATGAAGGGGGACGACAGGAGACGCGAAATCTACGAGCAGCGATCGAGAATTCTAAAGTGGGTGCTGGTGACTTGCTTCGGTTACACTGGATACAGGAACGCCCGCTTCGGGAGGATTGAATGTCACGAGGCCATCACAGCATATGGTAGAGAGATCCTTCTCAAAGCATCGGAGATCGCGGAACGCCACGGATTCCACATAGTACACGGCATAGTGGACTCTCTCTGGCTGAAAGGAGATGCAAACCCGGAAGAGTTCTGCAGTGAGGTGACCAGTGCCACGGGCATCCCTCTCCAAATCGAGGGTAGATACAGATGGATCGTCTTTCTGCCGACGATCACAACGGATGTGGGAGCGTTGAACCGATACTACGGTCTTTTCGATAGTGGGGAGATGAAGGTCAGGGGCATCGCACTCAGGAAGAGTGATACCCCCCAGGTAATAAGAGACCTTCAGAATGACATCTTGAAGGTTCTTTCGAAGGCAAGAAACTCGGATGAGTTCGAAGAAACTATTCCCATCGCACTTGACATCATGGACATCTACACGAAGTCCTTACTTGACAGAAGCACACCGCTAGAGAAGCTAATCATAACGAAGAGGGTATCGAAGGAGTTGAGCGATTATAGGCAGTGGAATGATTCGGTGGCGGCCCTCAAGCAACTCAGCTGCAAAGGGTTCAATGTTCAACCTGGAGAGGTCGTCGAGTACGTGATTTGCGATGGGGGCAGCCGGAGCGCGTCAGGGAGAGTGAAGGTAGCGCAGTTTCTAGAAGGAAACGAACACTACGATGCCGACAAATACGTTGAGCAGGTACTGAGGGCCACCGCGGACCTATTCTCGCCGTTTGGCTGGAACTTCACATCTCTGCGAGATCGCATAAGTAACAAAAAAG
>Ga0315277_10012428_pt1 | contig 10676 bp, 8 predicted proteins | sample YL17G05_15_MG_FD_203695 | JGI IMG/M metagenome (GOLD analysis project Ga0315277, IMG submission 203695) | Sediment microbial communities from Yellowstone Lake, YNP, Wyoming, USA - YL17G05_15 | ecosystem: Environmental > Aquatic > Freshwater > Lake > Sediment | place: USA: Wyoming | collected... | reverse complement strand
GTTGATACCTTACCAAAACTTTTGGATAATAAATCACATTCACCCTAAATTCAAATTCAGGATAAAATAATCGCCTATGGAAAATCAATCGTTTTTATCTCGTGTAAAAAACAATAAAATCCTGGTGGCTGATGGGGCAACAGGTACAAACCTGATTGCTAGAGGCTTACCTGGTGGGGTAACCGCTGAATCTTGGGTCATTGAACAACCAGGGAAGATTATCCAGCTGCAAAAAGATTTTATCAATTCCGGTGCTGATATTATCCTTACAAGCACATTCAGCGCCACATCAATTCGTCTAAAAGGCTCATCACTGGAAGGAAAAACAGACGATATCAACCTAAGGGCAGTCGAGCTCGCAAAAGCTGCGGTTGAAGGTTCCCAAGTATATATTGCTGGCTCTTTAGGCCCGGTCGGTCAATTGCTCAAGCCATATGGTCCGTTAGAATTCGAAGATGTAAGGGCTGCTTATGCCCAGCAAGCCCGCTCACTCAGCGAAGCTGGTGCCGATCTATTAGTCGTTGAGACACAATTTGACTTGGGTGAGATAAAAGCAGCCATCCAGGGTATTCGAACGGTGAGTAGTCTTCCTTTGGTTGTCTCCCTTAGTTATGATCGAGGAAAACGAACGATGATGGGGATCAGCCCTAACCAGGCAGGGAAAGAGCTTGAAGGGCTGCCTGTGGATATAATTGGGATTAACTGTGGACGCAGTCTTGAAGAGAACCTGCAAAACCTGATTGAACTAAGACAAATCACCACGAAACCAATCTGGTTTAAGCCAAATGCGGGTCTCCCCCATTTAGACTCGATCGGCAAAACAGTTTATGATGTAACCCCGGAGGAAATGGGATCGCTGGTTCCATCCTGGTTGGCTGCAGGAGCACAAATCGTAGGTGGCTGTTGTGGAACTAGCCCGGAACATCTTGCAGAAATAGCTAAGAATGTGAAACGGCAGTAAATTATATTTCCAATATTTTTTTCAAACATAAATCGAGAATTTGTATTCTGCTGCCATAACGAATGGAACAAAACCATGTCTATTGGAAAAGTTGAAGGTATATATATAACCCCCAATCGAGGGGAGCCAACCGAATTGGTCGAACAAGTACATGTTGTTCCCGGGATGGGAATCGAAGGTGATCGATACTTTATTCGACACGGAATGGGTAATGTTGATTCGAAACCCGGACGTGAGATAACCCTGATCGAGATGGAAGCCATCGAAGCGATCTACCAGGAGGATGGAGTAAATATCACACCTGACCAGACCAGACGGAATATTGTTACCCGTGGGATATCACTTAATGACCTGGTTGGTCAACTCTTCAATATTGGTACAATCCAACTGCGCGGGATACGTCTATGCGAACCATGCAATTATTTGGCAAGTCGAACTGATCCAAGGATTTTACATTCAATGGCTCATCGCGGCGGTTTACGAGCTGAAATTATCTCAGAAGGTATTATTCACATCAATGACATCATCACTACTGCTTAATAAGGAGATTATATGACCGACCCTCGCTCATCAGCAATACAATATGCACATGAAAATGCTACCCGCTTTCTGGATGAGTTGAAAGAATTCGCTTCTATCCCTTCAATTTCTACCGATGAGGCTTCAAAAGCGAATGTTCTTCATGCTGCAGATTGGGTAGCGAATCATCTTCGCTCCCTCGGCATGGCAAATGTACAAATATTTACAACTCCAGGTCACCCCGTTGTGTATGGTGAATGGTTGGAAGCTGGCGATAAAGCTCCAACTGCTCTGATTTATGGGCATTACGATGTTCAACCTGTCGACCCTCTGAATTTATGGATTTCTGGACCATTTACTCCAGATGTACGTGGTGATTATATTTATGCTCGGGGTAGTACCGATATGAAGGGTCAAATGATGGTCGCCCTTGATGCGATTGACTCAATCTTAAAAACAGGGCAGCTACCCATTAATTTTAAATTCGTGTTTGAAGGTGAGGAAGAAATTGGTTCCCCTCATCTATCTGCTTTTTTGGAAGCACACAAAGATTTGCTCAGATGTGACTTTGCAATTAATCCAGATACCGGTACATTATCCCCTGATATTCCTTGCATTACATACGCCTTACGTGGTTTAGCGTATATGGAAATTCGTATCTTTGGTCCAGATCATGATCTGCATTCCGGCGTTTTTGGTGGAGCCGTGCTTAATCCTGCCCAGGAACTATGTGAATTAATTGCCGGGATGCACGATGCCCAAGGACGGGTCACGTTGCCAGGATTTTATGATAAAGTCCGGTCCATTGATCCTGAGGAGAAGGCAGAGCTTGCCAGGTTTCCGATTGGGGATGAATACTATCTAAATGCCACCGGAGTGCCTGCGTTATACGGCGAAGCTGGATATTCAACCATCGAACGTCTTGGCGCACGACCAACTTTGGAGGTAAATGGATTGCTATCCGGGTTCACCGGCGAAGGAAATAAAACTGTCCTTCCCGCGTGGGCGATGGCAAAGATTTCAACCCGTCTTGTTCCTGACCAACAACCATCTGAAGTTTATCAACAGATGCAATCCTATCTTGAAGCTCATGCCCCCAAGGAAGTTCGTTGGAGCCTTATCGCTATGCATGGTGGACCAGCCTCCATTTCCGATCGTAACTCGGTATATATTAAAGCTTTATCTCGTGCGCTGGAAACTGTATGGCATAAACAACCAGTCTTTAAGCGCGAGGGTGGAAGTGTTCCTGTAGTCTTGGACTTCCAGCAGATTTTGGGCGTGGAAACAGTCAATACAGGGTTCTCGATGCCTGATGACAATATGCATTCGCCCAATGAAAAACTTCATCTGCCTACGTGGTACCGTGGAATTGATGCATTTATCCATTTTTATTTCAATCTAGCTCAATGATTAAGGATAATATTCGAATGCTAATAATACTGTTTTTACAGGTTGTATATGGCTGAAAAATCACGTTTCCCATTGTATGGCGGTCAAGCTGTAATTGAAGGCGTAATGATGCGAGGTACGAATTCAGTTGCCATCGCGATGCGTACTCCGGATAAAGATATAACAATTCATAAAGAACCCCTGGGAGCATTATATAAACAAAAGATTATCAAAATCCCATTTCTACGCGGTTTGGTAATGTTGTTGGATGCGTTACTACTAGGAACCCGCGCTCTAACCATCTCTGCTAATACCCAAACCGGTGAAGATGAAAAAATCGAGGGACCTCTGCTTTACTTCATCTTGTTTATATCGCTGGCCATCGGTGTTGGTCTTTTCTTCCTGGCACCCGCTGCACTTGGTCAGCTTTCAGAACGTTTTTTGGGGATAGGAGCATGGTGGGGGAATTTATTAGAAGGTTTAGTACGCTTGCTAATGCTCGTCGGATATATTTGGGCAGTCGGTCAAATGGCTGATATACGTCGCGTCTTTGCATATCACGGTGCAGAGCACAAAACTATCAACGCCTATGAAGCAGGGTGTGAATTAACTCCTGATACTGTCGCCCGGTTTTCGACTGAACACCCCCGTTGCGGTACTGCGTTCCTGCTTACCTTAATATTGCTATCAATCCTGTTATTTTCACTTTTGGGTCCCCTTCCATTTTGGTGGAGGATGGCAAGTCGGGTATTATTTTTACCTATCCTGGCTTGCATAGCATACGAGTACATCCGGTGGACTGCCAATCATTTGGATTCAAAACTCGTACGAATATTAATCAAACCCAATCTCGCACTACAGCATTTAACTACCCGGGAACCGACCAAAGATATGCTTGAAGTCGCAATAGCTGCATTTAATGCAATGCGCTCTGAAGAAGATATCCCGGTTTAAAATATTTTACGATTCTCTTAAATTTATAGTCGCCAGCGACCAGTTTTTTGATCGCTGGCGACTAATACTACTCACCGATGATCTGGACGATGATCTCCCTTTTCCTGGGTCGTATATCAAAATCGATGTAGACGATCTGCTGCCAGGTTCCAAGGGTCATTCGACTATTTACCAGGGGCACGGTCAATGATGCTTTCAATAATGCTGCCCGGATATGACTGTGACCATTCCCATCATGCCATGCTTTGTCATGTTGATAGGGATATTCTGCCGGAATAATTTCATCAAATATTCGCTTTAAATCTTGTTGGACGCCCGGTTCGTACTCAAGGGTGGTTACACCACTGGTAGAAGATGGACAGAAAATGGTTACCAGACCATTGGTAAGATTACTCAAATCGACACTCTCGATCACTTTTTGGGTAATATCAATGATATCTGTATTCCCATGCGTCGTTAATAAAATATGGGTGAGTTTGACTTGCATATTCTTTGGGATGGACTGCTTATTCAGCCATAATCACCAGGTTACGGCCAGCTGCTTTGGCCGCATACATCGCCTGGTCTGCTTTACGGATGATTTCATCGCTTGTAGTTCCATGTAATGGATAAACAGCGACACCAGCAGATAGTGTTGCGTTCAGTACTTCCCCTTCGTGGATCAGGATTTGGCTCTCAAATTTCATACGCCAGTCGTTCGCCCTTTGCTTCGCAACAGATAAGGATGCCTTTGGCATCACGACCATAAATTCCTCACCTCCGAATCGGCAGGCAATATCCCCAGCCCTCACCTGAGATGATAATAACTTACCTAGCTGCTTGAGCATCATATCGCCAACGTCATGCCCGTATGTATCGTTGAACATTTTAAAGTGATCAAGATCGAGCATGACAAGACTTACCGAGTATTTATCCCGTTCTGCTCTCGATAACTCTCGCGACAAGGTCTCATCCAGGAACCTGCGATTATACAAACCAGTCAGTGAATCTCGGATCGCCTGCTCCTCAAGTTCTTTCTGCAATTTCAGCAATTTCCCCTCAGCTTCGATTTTTTCCGTTAATTCCTTTTGGGCATCAGAATATAACCGCGCATTTTCAATGGCAATTGCTGCCTGGGCTGCAAATGCCAGAGCGAATTGTGATTGTTCTTGGGTATAAAAATTCGGCATGTTTTTATCAAACGCCAACATTCCAATCACTCGGTCACCGATGATCATTGGAACACCCATCCAACCACGATTATTATATTTGGCCTGAACCCCATTGCTGAAAGTACTGTAAGTGGAATAGACGTCACCTTCAATTAACGGCATGCGGGTCTGTATTACCTGGGTATTGGGATTATCCTTTGAAGATAAATCAAAGGAGGTTCCAATCAAAGTCTCGGAATCAGGAAAGCCGTGGGCGGCAATGATTTCCAGACTGTCATTTTTACAAAGCCATACCGAAGCACTATCGTATGGGATCACTTGTTGGATTTCGTGCAGGATCATATCCAATACTTTAGAAAGGTCCAAGATAGAGCTTAATGATCGCATAACCCGGTTTAAGGTGGCAATCTGATCCGACCGTTTACTCAGCGCTTCTTCTGCATGTTTACGTTCGGTTATATCTTGTTTGATGGCGATGAAATGGATGATATGCCCCGTACTATCTCTAACTGGTGCAATCGTTTGTTCTTCTGTTATGATGGTTCCATCTTTCCTTTGATTTATTAATTCACCGTGCCAGACGTTGCCACTTAAGATCGTCTTCCATAAGTCACCATACACATCTTGTGGAACCAGTCCAGATTTCAAGATGCGAGGATTCTTTCCATGTACTTCATCGGCACTATAGCCCGTCATTTTTGTAAAAGCAGGATTTACCCATTGAATGTTTCCATTCCGATCTGTAATCACGATTCCATTGGCAGCAGATTCTAGTGCGACGCTTTGTAAGCGTAGTTGTTCCTCTGCTTCCTTACGAATTGTAAGATCCCGAATAATATTCGTAAATATTACTCCAGATGGGATTTTTACTGGGCTTAATGCAATTTCAATCGGAATTTCTCGCTTATTCTTGCGTATGCCATTCAATGGAAGGCTAATCCCCGGACGCGTCTCAATCTCATCAATAAATGCCTTTTGATACTTGAAATAAGCCTCCCGGTATCGTTCTGGTATCACAATATCAATCGAATTACCCATCAGTTCATCCATGGAATATCCAAATAGGGTAATAGGTTGATTATTTACAAGTACGATTTTGCTATTTTTATCAGTGATAACGATGGCATCGGGTGCACCCTGAAATAAGGCCTTAAATCGTGCTTCTGAATCCCGTAAGGTTGATTCGACCCGCCTGTATTGGGTAATGTCGCGCCATACAACCATACGTCCAGTGGATTGACCATCTTTATCCTTAAGGTTGGTCGTACAGACGCTCAAGGTTCTTGGAGAATCTCCGTTTATTCTCACCTCAGTTTCAAAATCATGCGTGACCCGAAATGTATCTGCAATTCCCGGCCAAATGGCAATAATATCGTTTAAGCTTTTACGCTTTGCAGAGCGTTGGCTTAATCCCAACATACTCAAAGCCGTGGAGTTTATGTTATGAATTCTATCTCGTCGATCAAGGACGATAACACCTTCGCTCATTTTATCAATGATTACATCATGTGATAACGAAGTATTTTCGAGTAGTTGAAAATAATATATCCCCCAGAAATAAATCATCCCGCTAATCATCAAACCAACCATTAGCAGGATTTGCAAATTATAAACCGGCAATATCTGTGCTTGGTAGATCAGGTTGCAGACCAATGGTGGAATAATGCCGGATAGAAGTAATAAGGCTCTCACCCCAACCGATTTTGGAGGGATTACTGTCCTGCGAATTAATATCAATGCTCCCAGGATCACTAATAAATAAGAATACCCTGCAGAAATAGGGAACCACCCGCCATGAGTATATGTAAGGGGTGCTCCGGGTATAGTAGATGTAGGTTGGATAGTCTCCCATAGCCAATGGTATTTATCCTCAGTAAGTACAATATAAATAGTCATTGCAGGGACAATTAGTAATAAAATTTCCCACCAGTGAGTAATCCTTTGATCTTGGTGGGTATATTGCAGGATAAGCAATAGCCAAAATGTTGGTATGAGTGTAATTCCTATATACTGCATTTTGGCCCATAAGATTTTCCTGGGAATCTCTACCGAAGCATATTCAAGACCCGAGAATAGAGCCCAACCCCCAATGGATATCATTAGCAATGAAAAAAAGATAATCCCAGGGGTTTTCCACCAACGCGAGCTAACCAAACCAACGGTTAACGCAATGGCGGCGCTAAGTAATGAAATTAATACCTCAGATGTAAACTGCCAGGTCAATGCTATGTCCTCTGTTTATTGACAGTTAGATATTATCATAGATTGTAGCCGAACGACTTGATTTATTTGTAATGCACCTTGACAGAATTGTTAGCTGCAATTGCTAAATTACTTACAGAGTTGTAATTAGAGGAAATGAATTACAACCAATGAATATAGATTTTATAGATCAATTATTGTAAGGAAAAAATGAATTCTATTTCCTGGCGATTATCAAAACATAGTAAACACCAAGATCAGCTCTATAAAATCTATTTCACTAAAGCTGTGTCAAAAATCCTCTTGCCCAGCATTGCTTTGTGGTCAATATGATAGGCATTTATACTTAACAAAATTATATAACAGATTTCGCAGGGAGTGCTGTTTAAACAATAAGACTTGAGCATACCCAATTTACATATCCAATGTATCCACAGAATTTTGTAGATTAAATGCCCTTATATATTTCTCAATTACATGCATGATCTTTTCGATAACATAGTTATGGGCATCAATCTCTTTCCTCCCAAGGTTTTTATACAGGATATTCCTGGCAGCAACAACCTGATCATTCGTCCAGATATATCGTGAACCTGTCTGTAATAACCAATCCTTTCGTGTCGGTGTCAATTCAGTAAAGGCTAAATCCTCTTCTTCTGGTAATAACCACTTTTTCCAGCGACCCGATTCGACCACAGTATTTTGCAGGGTTTCGATAAAATTCGAGGGTGGTATTCGTGTTAGCGCAGTGATTTCCCTTTCTTGATCTTCCAATTCACTGAGTGCCTTAAATTCCTCCGCAGTGAATTCAGGGCCAACATTAGCAGCTCCAATCCCTGTGGTAGGATACTCTTCAGGGTTTTTAACCCAATCGGTGTAATGTCCTTTTACCATCGAACCAAGCGGGGCTAGAATTGAATACAATCGCTCGGCAACTTCAGGTTTAAAAATAGTAGTATGTAAATCTGTGCCGATTTGGGCAACTAATAAACAAGGCCAGCAGTGATCAAGATTTTTCTTATATAGCTGAACTCGCAGTAAACTAATAAATTCTTCAAAACGGTCAACATCGACTAAACCCCCATGAACTTCTTCAGTTCCCACCTCATACGCTAGCTTTGGAAATCCACCTGCTAACTGGATACGCTCGGCATAAGCTATCAATTCCACTGTTCGATCTACAACAAGTTGAATTGGCAGTGGTTGATTTATTGAGAGTGTACGGTCTACTGTTGGATCAATGTGCAAAAGCCTATATCCTGCTTCAATACATGCAGTTATGCTATTCTTAACCTTATTCATGGTTTCGGAATATGATAGTTTAGCTAAAGTATGCAAGTCTTTTAACCACGGACCACCATGGTCTAAACATGGGTATAGAGGTCCTGACCAATGATATTTATTTGCGAATTCTCCTAGCTGACGGACAAAATCAGCTTGTGTCCAACCAGTATAACTGGCTTCAAAATCCACCTGATTCAACGTAGCCGCGAATAACATGATACTGCGATTTCTGACAGCTGCTCTAACAGCCGCTTCTAATACTGCTAAGGAATTCGGACACACAGCTAACAATGTGATTGGTTTTTCCCCTTGCTCCTTACGCAAGATCAGCTCTTTGATAATTTCGTTTAAATCTCTCATTGAAATTCCGTTGACTAGAATTTAGAAATATATATAATTGTAGCAAATTAGCACGATTATAAAAAACTCATAGCTTCATCAATGGTTGGTTGAGCTGCAGTTCCTCCAGCTTGGCGCGTGGATAAACCGCCACAAATATTAGCCAGTTTAAGAATTTGCATCGCATCCCAACCGGCTAAGTAACCAAAGATGAATCCAGCATCAAAGGAGTCGCCTGCGCCTACCGTATCGATGACCGCAACATCTATCGGCTCACAATTGTATTTTTTCGACCCCTGACATAGAATTGCACCATTTCCTCCAAGCTTTACCCCTAAACACTTTACCTTCGACTGAATATAATCGAGTGCTTGATCCAGATTAGGGTCTCTAGCAATCCCCTGGCACTCAACCGCATTCGGAAGGAACACATCCACATTTCCCAGCAATTTATCCAAACCTCCATCCCATTTACCCGCGGGATCAAAATTCGTATCCAATGAAACTGATAATCCCCATGCATGCGCACGGTCAAATAAAATGGGTAGGTCTGGACGCAATGTTTCCTGGATGAAATAACTCCCAACATGCAGATGGCGGGCTTTCTTGATAATATCCAGATTTATTTCTGAATATTCTAAAAGTGGGATCGTGCCCGGATACGTCAATATCGCACGATCATTTCCGGTCGACAGAATGACTGATACTCCTGTAGGTGTTATCTTATCCACCACTACCCCGCTTGTATCAATCCCATATTCATCCAGAGATTGGACAATAAATTTGCCGAATAAATCACCTCCAACCTTACCAATAATTGCAACCCGCAATCCAAGTCGGGCAGCGCCACACGCAAATATGGCTGAAGAACTTCCAATGGTCAAAACTGATTGGTTGACTAATTTTTCCACCTGCCCAAATTCAGGTAAGACATCCCCACTTAATATCAAATCCGGGTTAAGTTCTCCCACTACGACTACATCAAATCGTCTGGATTCCATTATTATTCACCTTTATAAGTGAAGTAAAGCCAACCCAACCTGCACTAATCAATGTGATTTTTGTCACGTTGTACTTCTTCATTGGTGGAGGGTTATAAGTATCCCGGCTATTTCAAACCAGTTGTGATAAAACCCTTAACGATCCAGCGTTGGAAATAAACCAACACCAGCAAAATCGGCATGGTTATCAAGACAGTTGCAGCCATCACCAGCGCGCCCTGTCCTGTATGCGTGGAGTTATACCATGTCAAAATGATTGGCAGAGTGCGGACTTCGACTTTCTGCAAGACAATCATAGGCCAAAGATATGCGTTCCAATTACCCATGAAGCCGAGGATACCCAGAGTGGCTAATGGCGCACTTAATTGTGGCAGAACAATCTTTATAAAAATCTGCCACTCACTGGCTCCGTCAATGCGAGCTGCATCAAGCAGCTCGTTGGGCAGGGTTTCGCAAAACTGGCGAAGCATGAAGATCCCGAAAGCATCAACCGCGCTAAAAATGACTAGTCCCCATAATGAATTGATTAATCCCAGTTTTGCGAGAATCAGGTAGCTCGGTATCATGGTGATATGGCTTGGAATCATCATCAAGGTCAGGAACCAGCCAAACAAGATGCGCTTGCCAAAAAATTCAAACTTGGCAAACATATAACCAATCAGAGCACTGGTGAATAGTGTAGCCGTCACATTGAAGACAGCGACAAATGCACTATTGGCATAGAAGCGTAGCAACGGCAGTCGAGGATCGTTAAAGATGGTAAGATAATTCGCAAAGGTTGGATTTTCAGGCAAAAAAGTAGGGGGGACTCGCAACACCTCTGTATTGGTCTTGAAAGAACTTAAGATCATCATCAGGAACGGCAGCAAGGTAAAG
>Ga0315277_10012427_pt1 | contig 10676 bp, 7 predicted proteins | sample YL17G05_15_MG_FD_203695 | JGI IMG/M metagenome (GOLD analysis project Ga0315277, IMG submission 203695) | Sediment microbial communities from Yellowstone Lake, YNP, Wyoming, USA - YL17G05_15 | ecosystem: Environmental > Aquatic > Freshwater > Lake > Sediment | place: USA: Wyoming | collected... | reverse complement strand
ACCGTGCCCCCGCTGGCACGTTCCAGCAGGGAAGCTTCGCCTTCCGCCGTGGGCGACCCGGCAAGGTCAAAGAGCACCGTGGTGTCCGGAAGCATCCCGTTGATCTCGTAGAACGCTGAGCGCTGCCTCCTGCTCTGGGAGTGTATCATGAAAGCCGCCGCCCTCTTGCCTGCGCCGGGCTCCCCGAAGACCAGCACGTTCCCGTCGGTGCGGGCCAGGTCCTGCGCCCGCGCGACAAGGCTTGCCATCTCGGGAGAGGCGACCACCATCTCGTCACTGCGCCGTGATTCCTGGCTGAAAGGCGCCTCCTCGGAAAGCATGGCGATGTACCGCCTAAGCACCGGCGGATCGAACAGGGCCAGAGTGCGGAAGTCGCGTGCCCTCTGGCTCATCTGGACGTCCACAACCACCCTGTTGTCCCCGATGCTGGCCACTGCCGATCCTCCGGCGGAAAGCTTGTCCCAGAGGCCGGGTCCGATCACATCCTGGGCCGAACCGGCAACCGCCGGGCCCGCGATATCCCGGGCGCTCGAATTCATCAACAGCACGCTGCCGTCGCGCTCGGTCACCACAAGCCCAATGCCGACGGCCTCTACCGCCGCCTGCGCGGCGACGGCACGGCGCTCCGAGGTTTGCTCGTTATGCACAATGTCCAGGGCGGATTCGATGCATTCGCGGACAGTCGCATTGCCGGTCCTTACGGCCACGGAAGCAAGCCCCAGGCCTCGCGCCATGGCGGCCACGGCCCCGCCGCTTACCAGCACCTCATACCCGTCGGATCTCACCTGATCGAGTGTCCTTCTCACTTCCTGGGCGGTTCTGCCAGACTGGTATGCCCCAACCTGGACGCCGAGGCAGTCCTCCATTTCCCCCACATTGACCGGCAGCTCACCGAAGTACAGGAACGCGATCTTCGAAGAGTAAGCTCTGGCTCTTGCCAGGGCCAGGGTCAGGTCGTATGAACTCGGATTGCACGGCACCACCGGCAGGGTCGTTGCGGATCTCAACAAGTCGAGTAGCCTTCCGGAACTCACCAGAGCCCTGACACCGTGCGGCTCGATAAGCCTGAGAGCTCCGACAAGGCCTTCCGGTGTGGTCTCAACGCAGGGCACATCCTGGCCCATCTGGTTCGATACCTGCGCGATGATCTCGGCCAGTTCACGCTCGCCGACTATCGCCCCAACCATTGCGCACATGGCGGCACCTCCTAGAGCGGGACTCACTGCTCTAAGGTTCTACGATTACCATTCTCTTCCTTCACGGAAATAAACCGCCCCCGGTTCTGTAAGCAAACAACCGGAGGCGGTAGCCTGTTGCCTGGGTGATAAGCACCTGCCCTATTTCTGCATGGGTATCTTGATGCCGGATTCCTTCGCGAACTCGATCGCTCGCTCGTAGCCCGCGTCAGCATGCCTCATGACGCCGGAGCCAGGATCGGTAGTCAGCACCCTATCCAACCGCCAGGCGGCCTGGTCTGTCCCGTCTGCGACCACGACCATGCCTGCGTGGATGGAGTAGCCGATCCCGACACCGCCACCGTGGTGGACCGAGACCCAAGTGGCACCGGCCGACGTGTTCAGCAGGGCGTTGAGAACCGGCCAGTCGGCGATAGCATCGCTTCCATCCCTCATGCCTTCGGTTTCCCTGTTCGGCGAGGCTACAGAACCGGCGTCCAGGTGGTCCCTGCCTATAACGATGGGAGCCTTCAGCTTTCCCGAGCGAACGAGGTCATTGATCGCAAGGCCGAATTTCCTGCGCTCGCCGTACCCGAGCCAGCAGATCCTGGACGGAAGTCCCTGGAACTTCACGCGTTTCTCCGCTAGCGTGATCCACCGCTCGAGCGCTGTGTTTTCGGGGAACAGCTCAAGCACCGTCCTATCCGTGACCAGGATGTCCTCAGGGTCGCCGGAAAGCGCGACCCAGCGGAAGGGGCCCTTCCCTTCGCAGAAAAGGGGCCTTATGTATGCGGGCACGAAACCCGGGTAATTGAACGCCCTCGAAAAACCCGCGAGCTGTGCCTGAGCGCGCAGGTTATTGCCATAGTCGAACACTATCGCGCCCCGGTCCTTCATGGCCACCATGGACTCACAATGCCGGGCCATGCTGCTCATGGATGCGTCGAGGTAGGCATCTGGATCCTTGCGCCTCAGCTCTCGGGCTTCTTCGAGGGTCATGCGCCCGGGCACATACCCATCCAGGGCATCGTGCGCGGATGTCTGGTCGGTGACCGCGTCGGGCACTATGCCCCTGCGCACCATCTCGGGGTGGGTGTCCGAGGCGTTGCCCAGCACCGCGATGGACAGAGCTCGTTTCTCGGCCTTCGCTCCCAGCGCCATATCCAGGCCGTCTTCCAGGCTCTTCGCCACCACGTCCAGGTAGCCGGTCTCGAGCCGGCGCTGGATGCGCTTTGGGTCGACCTCGACGATGAGCGCCACTCCCCCGTTCATCGTGACTGCCAACGGCTGCGCACCGCCCATGCCTCCGAGGCCGGCCGTGAGCATGAGCTTTCCCGCCAGGCTCCCGCCGAAATGCTGCCTTGCCATCTCCGCAAACGTCTCGTAAGTGCCTTGCAGGATGCCCTGGCTGCCGATGTAGATCCAGCTCCCGGCCGTCATCTGGCCGAACATCGTGAGCCCGCGCTGCTCGAGTTCCCAGAAGTTCTTCCAGGTCGCCCAGGCGGGCACGAGCATCGCGTTCGAGATGAGCACGCGGGGAGCAAGCTCGTGGGTCCTGAACACTCCGACCGGCTTACCGGACTGCACCAGAAGCGTCTCGTCCGACTCCAGCTCCTTGAGCGATGACACGATGGCGTCGAAGCATTCCCAGTTCCTCGCGGCCTTTCCCGTGCCGCCGTACACTATCAGCTCCTGGGGTTTTTCTGCGACCTCAGGGTCGAGGTTGTTCATGATCATACGCATCGCCGCTTCCTGCGGCCACGCCTTACACGAGAGGGATGTGCCGCGGGGCGCGCTGACTCGTCTTGCGCCTGATGTGGCCTCCAACCGGGACACCTCCACTGCAGAGCGGTATTGTGTGCCTCACTCATTATACCCGACCCAAGCTGCCACCGGCAGCACCAGCTCTGGCAGCAGGCGGAGGAGCGGTCCTCCTGAGCAAATGCAGCACTCCCTGGAAGAATGTCGCGGAGCCAGAGACTACCACGACGAGCAGCCATTCACGCGTGCTCAGCACCACGGTGTGGAAGTACCGTGACAGGGCCGGTACATATAACACGACCACCATCATGAGAACAGAGCACAGCACGGCAAGAACGAGAATGCGGTTCCCGAAGAACCCGGCGTCGAAAACCGAGCCGCGTTCCGTCCGGCAGTCAAAGACGTGGAAGAGTTGGAACATGACCAGCGTCGCGAAGGCGACTGTGCGGGCCCTGGCCAGGTCGCCCGCCATGCTCAGCATAACTATGAACACGATGAGGCTGCCGAGTCCTATCAAGAACCCGCGCTCGACTATCCGGAGACCCAGTCCCCTGGAGAAGACGCTTTCGCGTGGCGCCCGCGGGAGGTCGGACATGAGGTCGCGCGATGGCGGGTCCACCCCGAGCGCCATTGCGGGCAGGCCATCCGTGACGAGGTTCACCCAGAGCATCTGGATCGGCAGGAGAGGCACAGGAAGGCCCATCACCGACGCAAGGAACATGACAAGCACTTCACCCACGTTGCACGAGAGGAGATACCGGATGAACTTGCGGATGTTGTCATAGATTCCCCTGCCTTCCTCGATGGCTGCGACTATCGTCGCGAAGTTGTCGTCGCTGAGCACCATGTCCGATGCTTCACGGCTGACGTCCGTGCCGGATAGCCCCATTGCGACCCCGATGTTCGCTTCTTTTATTGCGGGGGCGTCGTTGACTCCGTCCCCCGTCATGGCCACGATGTGCCCCTGGTGCTGCAGCGCGCGAACGAGCCTTATCTTATGCTTTGGTGAGGTGCGGGCGAACACGGAGACGTCTTTCAGAGCGGCTTCTATCTGCCTGTCTTCCATCGAGTCAACTTCCGATCCGGTAAGCGACGGCGACCGTCCTACGAGGATCCCCACCTCACGAGCGATCGCTTCGGCCGTGTTCCTGTGGTCGCCGGTGATCATGACCACTCTGAGCCCTGCCTTGTGGCATTTGGCCACTGCCGGAGTAACCTCCGGCCTCGGAGGGTCTATCATGCCCACAAGTCCCATGAACGTCAGGTCGTTCTCTATCTCTCCGGGGCTCGGGTCGTCTGAAGGCTTGTTCACCACGCGCCGGGCCACCGCAAGCACTCTGAGAGCCGCTCTGGTCATCGTCTCGTTTGAAGCGGCGAACCGTTGTCTTGCAGTCGCGTCCAGCGGGGCTTCCCTGTCCTGGACCAGCACGCGTGTGCACTGAGCAAGGACGACATCAGGAGCTCCCTTGACGTAGGCCACGTATTGCCCTCCCGCGAAGTTCACGACACTCATACACTTGCGTTCGGACTCAAAGGGGACCTCGGCCACCCGTGGCTCGACTTCTTCCAGCGCCCCCCTTGAAAGTCCGGCCTTCAGCCCTGCGACCAGTAGCGCCACCTCTGTCGGGTCGCCCTGAGTGTAGACCCTCTGCCCGTTGTGGCGTTCGGTTTCCACCCATGCGTTGTTGCAGAGCACGGCGCCGAACAGCACTGCCCGCAGGTCAGGCATCGCCTGTACAGGCCGCCCATCCTGCTCGAACCTGCCCCGTGTGTCGTAGCCCGAGCCGGTTACCGTGTAGTCACCGGATGGAGTGACGATAGCTCTGACTGTCATCTCGTTGCGCGTGATCGTCCCCGTCTTGTCGGAGCATATCACGGTCGCGCAGCCGAGGGTCTCAACTGCCGGAAGCCTGCGGACGATCGCGTTCTTGGAAATCATCCGCTGCACGCCCAGCGCAAGCGAGATGGTCACCACGGCAGGCAGGCCTTCGGGGATAGCGGCGACGGCAAGGCTGACGCCGACGAGTATCATCTGGTAAGGTGGCTCTCCGCGTATCACACCCGTGACGCCGACGACCGCACAGATTCCCAGGCATCCCACGACAAGCACCTTCCCCAGCCTGTCGAGTCGCTGTTGCAGCGGGGTGTCCTCTTCGCGCGCCTCGGAAATGGAACTGGCTATATCGCCGACTTCGGTCTCCATGCCTGTCGCGACGACGATGGCACGGCCCAGGCCTTTTGTGGCCAGAGTGCCGGAATACACCATGTTAGAGCGGTCTCCAAGCGCGGCAGTGGCATGGCAGATCGCCCTGTACCGCTTTCGCGCAGGAAACGACTCCCCGGTGAGCGCCGACTCGTCCACTTCAAGATTCGAGCTCGAGATGAGCCGGCCGTCGGCTGCTATCTTGTCGCCTTGGCCCAGGACCAACAAGTCGCCAGGCACGACTTGGGCCGCCGGGACGGTCATCTGGATTCCCGCCCGGACCACGCGCGCCGCGGGCGCGGCCATCTCTTTGAGGGCTTCAAGCGAGCGCTCAGCCCGGCTTTCCTGCATATAGCCGAGGAACGCATTCATCACGACGATCAGCACAATCGCCACGGCGTCCGCCATCTCGCCCATGAGGGCGGAGACTGCCGTCGCGCCCAGCAGCACCAAAACCATGAAGTCCTCAAACTGGCCAAAAAACATCGCCAGAGAGGACTTCTTTCTTCTTTCCTTCAACTCGTTGGGCCCGTACTGCCTGAGCCGCCTCTTTGCTTCGTTGGGGCTGATGCCGTTTTGCTCATCTGTTCTCAGCTCACATACGACGGTCTCGTGCTGCATCGCATGCCAGAGGCCGGCCATGAGCTACCCCCTCGGGTCCGCCGCGCATAAGCACAGGCTTACCCCGCGCTTCTGGCTACCGGCCGGGGAACAGTCTCACCAGAGCTACGGTTATCCCCCCGATCAGTGCCATTGTAATGAATATGCCTGTCATGCCCCAAACACTCACCAGAAGTGCTTCTCGTGCGACTTCCATCCGGACGCTCCTTTCACCTGACAAGAGCGAGCAGGAGGCTGCCGGCCACGACCGAAGCTATCTGCCCGGCCACGTTCGCGCCCACCGCCTGCATGAGCAGGAAGTTGTGGGGGTCCTCCTGGATTCCCATCTTGTGCACGACCCTCGCCGACATCGGAAACGCAGATATTCCACAGGCCCCTATCATGGGGTTGATCTTTCGGCGCAGGAACAGGTTCAAGAACTTCGCGAAGAGCACGCCCCCGGCCGTGTCCATGGCGAAGGCGACCAGCCCCATCCCGAGCACCAGCAGGGTCTCGACTTTGAGGAATGTAGCCGCCATCATGGACGAGCCCACGGTTATCCCGAGGAGAAGCGTCACAAGACCGACCAGCTCATTCTGCGCGGACTTCGAGAGCATGGGCACAACTCCGGATTCCCTCAGCAGGTTGCCGAACATCAACGCTCCGACGAGGGCAACGCTCTCGGGAGCGATGACCCCGGCGACAAGCGTGACCAGGATCGGAAAAGCCACTCGCGCGAACTTCGACACCTTCTTGGATTCGAACTGCACCCTGATCTGCCGCTCACGACTGGTGGTCAGTGCCCTGATGATCGGGGGCTGGATGATCGGGACCATGCTCATGTACGAGTACGCTGCCACAGATATTGGGCCGAGCAGGTGGGGCGCGAAGCGGCTGGCAACGTAGATCGAAGTTGGGCCGTCGGCAGCGCCGATAACCCCTATCGATGCGGCTTCCCTGAGCGAAAACCCGAATCTCGCAGCCACAATCATGGTGAAGAATATTCCGAACTGCGCCGAAGCCCCGAAAATGAACATCTCCGGCTGGGAGAGCAGCGGACCGAAATCGATCATTGCGCCGACACCGATGAAGATAAGTATCGGGAAGAGGTCCGTGATGATGCCTGCATCGTAAAGGATCGTGAGAAACCCGTGTTGACCGACCGCCGAAGACCCCGGCAGGTTCGCCAGAATGGCTCCGAACCCGATGGGTATGAGCAGCGCCGGCTCGTAATTCTTGGCGATTGCCAGGTAGATGAGCACGATACCCACCAGGAGCATCACTGCTGACCCGGCATCCACGTTCATTGCGTTTTTCACGAGGAAGTCCAGCATAGTGGTCTGCGTCTCCCGTCATTCGCCCAGCACAAACGTCCGAACCGCCTCAAGCACTCCATCCGCATAGGAGGCCCTCGTCCTCTTCCTAGACCCTCCGGAAAGGCCTGGATCGGCATTCGCGACCAGGACACCGGTGCCGGCAGCGTCTATCATGTCGATATCGCCGAACCCGTCGCCGATGGCCAGGGAGCTCTCCACCGGGATATCCAGGATCCGGCATAGAGCCCTCAGCGCCTCTCCCTTGCTTGCGTCGCGGTGAAGCACCTCAAGCAGGTGCGGGAGCGACTTCTCCACCCGGTACTCGCCGCCTGAAACCTCCTCGAGCTGCGCTTTGAGGCTATCCACAACCTGCCGGTGCACAGGATCGAGAACGCTGGCTCTCATCACCAGGCAGATGGCGCCCGCGCCCGTCGCTTCGATGAGGTCAGGCACCGGCTCAATCGGTATGTTGAGCCCTTTCGAATACGGCAGAATCGCGGGGCACGGCGTTTCTGTGACGTACCTCTCTCCGGTGAACGCATACCGCTCGACGGAAAACCGCCTTCCGGTGACCAGCGCCCGGCGCGCCGCCGCGCCCGGTATGGAGAGCACCCTGAGATAAGGGCCCCGGGCCACCTTGATGGCCGCTCCACCGTTGGCGATGAACGGAGCAGTGATGCCGAGCTCACAGGCGACCACTTCGGCGGATGTGGAAACGCGCCCAGTCGCCACAGTGAACAGCACACCCTGCTCGTCGCATATTCTCTTCGCCAGGCGGGCGCTGGGCCCGACGACGTGATCCTTGTCAAGCAATGTGCCGTCTATGTCCACGGCAACGAGTCTGACACCGCCGCCTGCCACGCAAACCACCTTCAACATGCCTTTTTCAACAGAATACCAGAGTGAGCGCCGCGGCCGCCAGTGCCAGGGCAAATGCCGCGGCAGCAGCTACCGCGTCACGTGAGACGCCGGCACGGTAGAACAGCGGGAAAGCCGCGGCTAACAGCGCCATGCTGGTGCCGAGGTAGAAAGACTTAGGGCGCCTTTTCAACAAGACTCCTCCAGATCGCTCGCGCAACTCCCTACAGCACTTGCGGGAACAGAACGTAAAGCGAAAGCCAGGCGATTACCCCAAGGACCAGCACGAGCAGCATGCAATAAGGAATGGTCTTTCGCATGACCATATCCTCGCGCCCCTCGAGGCCCACGGTGGTCGAGCCGATGAGCACCTTCGCAGGCGCGATCGCGCTGCCAAGCGAGCCTCCGGCCGACTGGACCGCAGCCATGATCCTTGTGCTCACACCGAGCGCAAGCGCTGTCTCGACTTGAAACGCTCCGAATAGAACATTTGAATTCGTATTGCTACCGGTCATGAAACAGCCCAATACACCTATATACGGGGATACCAGGGGGAATAGTTTCCCCGCGACAGGAGCAATTCCCCCCGCCAGTGTGGACGTCATCCCGGTGTCGTTCATCACGAGAGCCATCATCACCATCGTCGCAATGCTCACAGTGGTCGGCACGCATTGCCTGGCAGTGACTTCCCAGGCATTCCGCAAGGAGGCGAGGGACAGCTGCCTTGACAGGCCGTAGACCACCACGGCGGCAATCACGGATGCCACGAGCAGGGGCGCAGGGTGCGAGATCAGACCTATGGCCGCATACGCCTTCTCGGCCTTCACCGTGAAGCCCAGCGCCGTGGAAGATGCGGGGTAGTCGAGGCCCCAGGCCACCATCTTGCCGGTGTGCTTCAGGGGAGACACCTGGCTCGCAAGCGCCAGCGCGATGAGCAGGTAGTACGGTGCCAGCGCCGCGTGGAAACCTATCGGGCGTCCGGGTTCGCCGTCCCGCGTAGCGGCTCCAGGCATACCGTTGCCGGCAACCACACTGCTTTCGCCTTGCCTCTGTGCCTGGAGGGCACTCTCCCTGCGGAGCCCGAGCCGCGACATCACGACCAGCACGATCGTGCCCACAAGCCCCGCCATGACCGACGCGATCTGCGGCGCGCCGATAACTGGAAGAGCCCATTGCACAAGCCCCATCGCCACGCCCGTAAGGAGGATCGCAGGGGCACCGCGCGTCATCGCAGGGATGCCACCATAGATGTGCGCGACCGCGAATCCGGTAAGGACGGTCGGGATGAGGAGCATCGCTCCGATCCAGTAGGCAGATTCCCTGGCCGGCAGCTTAGTGACCAGTTGCAGCGCATAGAAGGACCCCGCCATCGAGCCGAACGTCACAGACCACGCATGCCCGACGAGGGTCGCGACGGCAGCCGTCACAGGCTCGAAACCCACCGCGAACATGAGGGGGGCCACGATCGCGACCGGCACTCCGAAGCCTGTTATGCCCTGGATGAAGCCCGAGAGACACCAGGCCAGCAACAGGCACTGCAGGAGAGGCTCGACGACAAGGCTCGACATCCGGCCGGATATGGTCTTGACGGCGCCGGACTGGTCCACAATGTTGTACAAGAAGACGGACGTCCAGATGATAGTCACAACGAACAGCGTCAGCGACGCGCCCTTGGCGTTCGCCAGCGACAGTCCGAAGAGGTTTCCACCGAATACGAAGGCGCCCACAGCCATGGCTGCGATCCACGCGATGGCTCCGGCCCTGGGGGCCGACCACCTGAGCTTGAGCAGCCCGACCAGCAGCAGGACCAGCGGAAGAGCAGCGAAGAGCCACATACTAAGTGAGATCCGGTCAAGACCCATCATGAAACCTCCGGCGCATCTGGGTGTTTCCAGTGCTTGTGCATATCTTGCTTCGATGGGATCTCACGCGTGCCGGGCACGCGCTCAGTGTCCCGGTCAAGGTGCTCCCCGGGCTGGAGGCTCCCGGGGAGCGCAAAGCCTTTGACTTGGGCCCTGCCGCCCGGCTACCGGGGGGCGGGCCGGCTCAGGTTTATCACCTGCGAAAGCCCGTTCTGCCGCAGCACTTCCTGGACTTCCTCTTCCGTCTTGTGCCTTGATGGCATGTCTTCCCAGGCGGCTGCCCTGAGCATGGCCCGCGCCACCAGGATCGCGTCGCTGCGGAGGTAACGCGAAGAGACTTTGTCCATAGTGTCCGCTGCGGTATGACCCCAGTCGCGCCCGGTCCGCACAGCTTCCATCACCGACAGGTTCCCGCTCGGGACACCCGCGAGTGAGAATGGGTACATGTCCGAGTGCATCCCAAAAGCATTGTCCACTATCATAGGCCATTTCATGTCCCTGGCCGCGTCCTTGAAGAACGGTATCAGTCCGGTGAAGTCCTGAAGGGCTATGCCCTTGTCTCCCTCCCTGCCCGCACCGTCCAGGTTGAGCATGAAGTCGATCAGGCTGAGGTCTTCAGTGTGCTGCTTCACGTACGCCTTGGAGCCGAACAGCCCGATCTCCTCGACGGGGAAGCATATCAACCGCACGGTCCGCGCAAGCCCGCTCCGGTGCTGCGCAAGCAGCCTTCCTGCCTCAAGCACCACGGCGGCGCCCGATGCGTCATCGAGAGAGCCTGTGGCGATGTCGTGCCCGTCGAAGTGGGCGCCTATCACGATCACATGATCCCGGAGCGTTCCGCCGGGGATGTCCCCGACCACATTCGCGGTGGTAAACTCGTGCTCTTCATTCTGCGTCTTTA
>Ga0315277_10012424_pt1 | contig 10676 bp, 10 predicted proteins | sample YL17G05_15_MG_FD_203695 | JGI IMG/M metagenome (GOLD analysis project Ga0315277, IMG submission 203695) | Sediment microbial communities from Yellowstone Lake, YNP, Wyoming, USA - YL17G05_15 | ecosystem: Environmental > Aquatic > Freshwater > Lake > Sediment | place: USA: Wyoming | collected... | reverse complement strand
AGCGAAGATGCATCATGGGGGTACATCAGGTACCACCAGCCCATATTTGTCCAAATGTCATAGAGCAAAACAAATCCAACACCAAGCCCGGCAGCAAGACCAACGGTCTTGAGACGTAGCTGCCCTAGTCCACGCCATAGTCGTTCTTTGTTGAAGAGATTAATAAGTGCAATAATGGCAAACCCGGAGTACGTAAATAATACGATTCTGTTCATTTGATTTCCAACAAAAATCGGGTTTCCAATCAGCAAATCACTTCCGATCATGCTTGCAAGGGGGACAACTAACGCCAGGGGCGATCGTATTACCATCACTGCCAGAAACGTCACTACCATAATGACTTCAAAGTTAGGAAACGGCTGTACTCCCATTCCAAACAGGACATACCGTCCGATTGTTCCAAAAAGTATAAGTCCTATCATGATTATCAATTGCTGTAGATTCGTTTGATTTTTTATGCTCATAATGATGTTCTCCCTTTTTGTTATGGAATACAATACTACGTATAAGATTTTTGTTTTATTAAAGAACATCGCCTTTTACCGTTCGACAGGTAGCAATCAGTTTTTCTTTTATTTTCTCATTACATTCGACTTCCACGGTGATAACCTCGCTGTACGTGATATGAAGAACCTGGGTCTTTTCATACAGTTGAGAGATAAATCCTTGCGATTTTTCTTCAAGGGGCAGTTGAAACGTTATCTTCACCATATGGGGTAACGAATCGTAAATCGTCTGAAGCAATACTTCGATATGTTTCTTTTCTTTCACAGAAATATCAACAAAGAAATGGTCATCAATGATACCGGTTTGATCCAGATGCTCTCGGAGCATATCAAGGGATTCATTATCGATCAGATCAATTTTATTTAACGCAATGATGATCGGTGCACCGACACCGATATTTCGTAATTCATTCAACGAAACGCGGAGTTTTTTTTCAACGACTTTTTTTGCTTCGCTGCCGTCCACAACCAAGACGACGACATCAGCAAGCTCAATTTCCTCAAGTGTTGAGTGAAATGCATCAATGATGCATGCTGGGAGGTTCTCGATAAACCCGACGGTGTCGGTGAGAAGAATTGGGATTTTTTTCTCTATCCCTTTTGCGGTGATACTTCTCGTTGTTGTCGACAAAGTGGAAAACAGTTGTTCTTCCACTTTTACTTTTTCTCCAGAAAGCAGGTTCATCAAGCTGCTTTTCCCTGCATTGGTGTACCCGGCAAGGGAGACAGAATAGAATCCGCTTTTCGATCTAGTTTGTCTCTGTAACTCTCTGTTTTCTCTGATTTTTTGGAGGTCTTCTCTTATTTTTTTTGTTTGCCGTTTAATCATTTCATAGTAGTCATCAACCTGGTACTCTCCTCCTGCCATGAGACCAGGGTGTTCTCCTGCTTTTGTCCGGTGAATCAGCTCTCGGACGTAGGGTCGTTCGTATTGCAATTGCGCGAGTTTTACTTGGAGGAGCGCTTCCCGTCGTTCCGCGTGTTCTTCGAAGATAGCAAGAATGAGCCGGATGCGGTCATAGACTTTGGTCTCAAACTTTTTTTCCAGGGCGAACCATTGAGATGGTTTGAGTTCCCCATTTACGATTACAAGATCGAATGATTCTTCTGCATCCTCAAAGTACTCTTTAATTTCGTCTACTTTTCCGCAACCAATATAAAAGTTAACATCCGGGTTTTCTCTATGTTGAATAAATTCTTTCAGAACAGTATACCCTAGGGTATCTGCCAGTTGAACAATCTCTGTGGTTGAATCGTCAAGCGAAATGAGAATCGCATTCTTCTGTTTCGTGTTCATTTTTTCTGAAATGAATAACGTTCCTTTCTACTTTAATTTTTGGCAATAAAAAATAGATAGTGAAGTTTATGTCGGTTTTTGATAAAAAACCATAAAATCTTCATTGATTCAAGCCCGACCAAGCGACTACAAAAGACACACGCGTGGGGTGTATGACAAAAAATTGTATGTGCGGGTCTGTGTGGTAAAAAACACGTTTCAATCGTATTTTTCGTTGTCTCTCTTACAGGGGTCTTAATAGGATATTTTCACCTTTAAAAGTGCGAAACTATTCTTAGAATTACACAAAGTTTAAATATGTGCTATGCTATTGCATAGCATTGATAGTACTATGGAAATTATAGCTTGCCCACTCTGCGGTAGTAAAAATACTCATTCTTTGATCGTAGGAAATTCAGCTCTACCATTTTTTTCAAGCGGATATGCTTGTGAAGATTGCGTTTTCAAAGGTGTCCCCCTCATATTTGCCTCGGAAAAGATATACCAAAATTTCTTGGATTTACAAAAAAATATGAAATAAGATCTATACCCTTATTTCCTTGGAGAACCGGAGGAAAGGTATCGTTCTTCATAAGGATCCCCTTGATGTTTTTCCCTTTCCTCCCCGACTTACCAGACCCTTTATCATAATCATAAGGGGAAAAAAGAATAGTAAAAATATGTATGCCGTGCAACCGGGCATACGCAGATCGCGCTTCGCTGTTTGAATTATTGGCACGATAACTATTGGAGTAATAAAATAGGAATACTTCCCATTTATGTTATTGTCGGGATATTACAGGCAAATATTTTCCCTGCATTAAAAGTCCCATGGCCACAATTTGATCTTAGACCAACAGTGACCCCAAACCCCATACCCTACGTCAAGGTAGTTACTACCCTGATTTTTCTTTTTTTTGTCAACGAGTAACATAAAACCTGGGGAATTTTGATATACGAGAAAAAAGGATAAAAGGTCTCCTTATTTTTTCTTATTAAACCCGTTCCGAAACCATCTTAATGTAATATGGAAGCGTTGAATCGCGGTGATGTTTCCAACAACTGCAAAATAAATCAGCACCCATTCGATAATGGTTGTGTTCCAGGGCAATTGAAGCGAAGAGCGAAGCGCAATGTGTTGAATAATAGGGAATACAATGAGCAGGGCGAGTCGATCCGCCCGTCCTAATAACCCGGAGTAATCACGTTTATAACCGATTGCTTGTGCTTGTGTCCCCATATAACTGGTAAGTAACATACCGATGATTGCAAGCAATCCAATAGGAGGTCGGCACCAGGGGCTCAGTGCAAGTGCACCAACCATGAATACGTCCGCGTACCGATCAAGTGCGTGATCAAGGAAATCTCCCCGTGCCGATGCCTTGTTTGTTAATTTTGCAACCTTTCCGTCGATTGCATCAAACAGGCCATTGAGTAAGACAAACAGGGCAGCAAAAAATAAAAAGAAGTTCTGTAACTCACTTGATGGATTTGAGAAATAAAAAAAACCTCCCGCGATTAGAGAGAAAACAAGTGCAAACCAGGTGAGACTATCAGGGTTAATATGCGTGAAGTGCTTCGCTATCATGGTCAGGAACGGATCTACTTTTCCTCGTGTTCTATCCAATACCATATCTGCTCCTATGCTGGAAAACCTTTGAGGATTTCCTCTGACCAATCAATCCGTCCTATATTATATGTTTTTGTCGGTTGAAAGTTCTTCTTCGCAATCTTCAAGATTGATGCGGTAACCTCTTCGATGGTTTTTTTGGTTGTATCAATCTCAAAAATATTTTTCTTGGGGTGTTGTTCCACTGCTTCGCAGAGAATCACATCTATGATCTCTGCGTCTATGTTCTCCTGTATTTTTTGATTGTTCCATTTTTTTTTCATTAACCTTTTTTTAAGTTCTTTGGGATGGCAACGGAGAATAATCACTTTTTCCATTGTTTTAAAAAGATGTGCAACATGTCCTTCGAAAAAAACAAGGTCGTTTGTGGTAAAGTTCTTCTTGATGTATTTATGTAATTTGTCCATGTCAATGAGTTGTGAGTTTCTTTTCGTGTCAATACCGTCAATGCATCCGTTCTGTATAGCAAGCTCGTGTAATCGAACAATGGTATATCCTTGCTTCTGGAGTAGTATCGCAACCGCGCTTTTTCCGGTTCCTGGGGTACCAGTGAGTGCGACCCGCATGTTAGATCAACTTATGGTAGTCATATCCCCGGAATCCTTCTTTGAAACAGTAACAAAGCTCTTGGAAGTCTTTCCGGAATTCTTTCACGTCGCCTTTGATTTTCTTGGGATTTTCTTTTTTCAGAAGCGCGCGTGCATAGAATGTTGCGACGTCATCCATTTCTTTTTCTTTCATTCCGATACGAGTGAGCTCTGGTGTTCCGAGCCTGAGACCGGAGGGGTTGAGTGGGTCAGAATCGCCAGGGATCATGTTCATGTTGGTGACAATACCTCCTTCCTCAAGGATTTTCGAGGCTTCTTTGCCTTCTCCCGGTCCGATTTCTACCAGGACTTGATGTGATTTGGTGAATCCAAGTTTTTCCCCGAAGACTTTGAAGCCTTTTTCATGCAGCGCTTCTGCAAGGTGTTTTGCGTTCTTAATGGTTTGATCTGCGTACGCCTCCCCGAATTCGAGATGTTCAGCATAGGCAATTCCTTTTGCTGCAACATGGTGCAAGTGGTAGGATGAGGTAACACCGGGGAAGACCCCAAATCCCAATTTTCGTAAAAAGGCTTTATCATCCTCGTTGTCTGATTTGTGATCTGAAAGAATCATCCCGCCTTGAGGGCCGGGCAGGGTTTTATGGGTGCTCCCATTCATTACATCTGCTCCCTCTCTGAGTGGGTCTTGGAATCGTTTCCCAGCAATCAGACCAAGCACATGCGCTGCATCATACACAACGTAGGCACCAACCTCGTGTGCTGCTTCCGCAATAGGTTTCAGCGGAGTCGGGAATAAGAAGACTGATTGCCCACACAATGCGAGTTTTGGTTTGACCTGTTTAATAAGTTTCACCGCACCATCAACATCAATGTTCATTTCTTCGTTGCTAAACGGGAACGAAACAAGGTTAATGCCTCGGACTCCTGCAGCACCATATTTGCCAAACGAGATATGAGCTCCATTCGCGGTGTCAAGAACGGTCGCGGTCTCACCAGGTTTGATTAGTGCTTTTAACACGGCCAGGTTCGCGATGGTTCCTGAGGTCGGTCGCACATCGGCGTAGTTGCAACAAAAGAGTTTTTTTGCAAGCTCCATGGTTTTTTCTTCGACAAGGTCAAAAAACTTGCATCCTTCGTAGTACCGGTTTCCCGGGGTGCCTTCCGCGTACCGACCATGAAAATCAGTGATCAGCATTTCTCGGCATAACGGGGAAAGGACATTTTCACTGGCGATCATCGGCAGAGAGTTGGCGAAAAACTCGTTGTTTTTCATCGCTTGTTTTCTGATATATTCAACCTCATCATACCATTTCATAGAAATCACCAAAGCTGTATCTTTGACTTCAATAAAAAGGTAATGGAAAACGTTTTCCTAGAGAAACCAGGAACTATTTTTTCTTTTCATCGCGCATTTTAAATAAAGACGGCAGATGAATCGTATAGGTTCCATCTTTTTGGATCACAATCGGTTCTTTCTCCAGGAGTCCTTTGAGGTCGATATGGTATTTCCCTGGTTGTTCCACCCCAATAGTCTCTGGAGTATCGGAATGGTCTACTTCAGCTTTTATTTTTTCAATAATCGCTTTCCGTTGATCATCACTTATTGGTTCACCGAGGTTGATTTCCTCTGCTGGTTCTTCTTGTTCGATCTGGTCTTCGATCATCTTTCGTAGGTCTTTTGGTTTCAGCGTAATCCATGTCTCGGTACCCTTCAGCGTACCCTTGTTTTTTTCGACAGCAAGCTGCATGATTTTGGTGGTGAGATCCTGACCGATCCCTTTACTCATAATGTCTCGTTCTGTTTCATTTAATGGTTGTTTCGTGAAAAAAAACCTGTTTCCCCCGCACCCTGGGCATCCTTTCAACAACTGCGAGGATCCTTCTTCAAAGACATGACCACATTTGAGACATTGATGTGGCATTAACTTGCTCCTTTCCCAGGAATAATCGTGGTTTCAATCATGTCATTATCTTTGTGTACCATCTTAAGGAGATGCGCTGGTCCGATCACGGTCATTCGGGGTTTTTTTGCCACGCCGAACACCCGCTGGAAGAACCCGACTTTTTCATTTTCGTATCCGCCGATCTCGATACCTATGAATGTATCATGGTTGATTTCTTTCATCGTATGTTCAATGAGTTTTGTTTGTTCTGTTGGAGTCAGACCATGTTCTAAGACAAGGATTCTTCCTTCTTTGACTTCATTTAAAATATACTTAAGTTTATCTGAGGAGGAAAGATGCTCAAGTTTCTGATGGGAGATCAGATTAAACGCGATCCCGCCGTCTTTTTTCGCCATAGTTTTTACCTCCTCTTCTTATGTCGTTTCTTCCCGAACTCTTTTATCATCAAGGTATACAAATTCTCAGTATTATATCCGGTGAGCGCACTGATAGGAATAACCGGATGTTGTGGAAACGCGGATTTCAAGGTGGCCGGGCTTGCGTTCTCCGCATCGATTTTGTTTGCTGCGATGAGAATGGGGAGATTCCGTGCCTCTAGGTTCCCAATGATGGTGACATTGACCTGGGTGAATGGGTCCTGTGTCGCATCCATGACGAGTACGACACCGTCGATGTCGTCTAACCAGCGGATTGCTTCAATGACTCCCTCGGTTGCTTCTTTTGCTCGCATGCGCGAGTCATCCTTGTTCATCCCGTACATGTTCATGAATTCTTTAAAATCGATTTTTGTGGCAATCCCTGGTGTATCCACAAGATCCATCGTTAATGATGATCCACCGTTATTAATCCGGATGTTGTTCTTCCATTTCGCCCGTCGTGTCTCATGAGGAACTTCAGAAACACTTCCCATGATGTCCCCTGTCCAATCCCGCAGAATTCGATTTGCAAGCGTGGTTTTTCCGACATTTGGCGGGCCATAGATTCCAATCTTGGCGTGGCTCTTGCCAAAAACCTTTTTGATCATCTTTGAAAATTTACTTTCTCTGAATCTCTCGAGTATTCCCATCCCATTCCATCTCCAAATAGTGTATCTAAATCCGTTAATTAGTATACAAATTATGTTTATTAGTTTAGCGGCTCATGATTGTATCGCATGAACCACAATAAAATAATAATCCTTAAATAGCCACAACATTATTCGCATGATGGAGAATTAATTTCATGGGACGGCATGATTTATGACTGAAGAAAAAGTAGGTGGTATAAGCGTGAAAGGAGCAACAGACTCATTTATGGAACGACTGCAGGAAGCATCAACTGAACTTGGTTCTATCAAAAGTTCGTTTTCTAAAGGCATGGATGATCTTGCAAAGATCCAGAGTATGCTGAGTCTCGACGGATTGAATAAAATGGATTCTATGATTCACTCATTTGAAGAACGCCTTTCTGAAGCGGAACGACGACGAGAAGAAGCAGTAGAGGGAGCCCGACGGTACAGTATGGAGCTTGAAAAAGAAAAAGACCGACTGGTGAAACTCTGGGATGCCTATAAAAACCAGGAAGAATCATTGTCCGCACAGGAGAAACGCGTTGCAGAACTCGACGAGAGATTACGGGATACCGAGCAGGTCCACATGCAGTTTGAACGAGATGCGTCTACACGGATACAGACTCTGACGCAGAAGTTAGAGGAACGAGAGCAGGCTGTCCAGCAATTAGATGATCTGAGGCAGCAAGTGATGAGGTTCGATACCATCAGAACCCAACTGGAAACAAATACGGACCGTATGCGCGGGGACCTCACGGTAAAAGACGACATCATCAGAACACTGGAAAAGCAAGTTGAGCAGCTGCGCGGATTTGAACAGTTCGCAGATTTCAAGACGAAGTTTGAAGAGGTCTCTACGGAGTACGAGAAAGAAAAAGAACGACTTACGAAGTTGTTCCGTTTATATGAAGAGACCGAATCGGAGAACAAGATGATAAAAGAGGATCTCCGGGAATGGCAGAACTGGTTTGACTCCAATGACGAACTCTTTACAAAACTGTTTACCTCAGTAGAACACCTGAAACACCGCAGCACCATGTCGCCCACTCAGACTACGGTTGATGAGGAGATTGAAATCCCACCGTCTCTTGAGGAGCGACAAGAACCAGCTGAGAAACCAAAGCGGAAACTCAGGTTCAGAAAATAAAAAACCATCATTTTTTTCTTTTTTTATTCAATTTTTATAGTACTAATTCCACTTTCATCTTCTGACACCGTAATCGTATGTTCAGTGAAATGTTTGATATCTTCGACATGGGTGATTAGGAAGATTTGTCGGAATTTTGAGGAAAAACTATTCAGTGCTTTAATGATGTTTTGTTTCCGTATCTGATCCTGTGAACCAAAGATTTCATCCAGGATAATGAATTGAAAGACGCTGCCTGCACGCTCGGTAATGATCTCTGAGATAGCAAGCCTTATGCAGAGATTTGCCAGGTCTTCTTCTCCCCCCGAGAACCGTTCAATCGTGTATGGTAACCCACGGTCGTACACCAGGAGGTTATAGTCTTCATCCAGCTCGATTTGTGAGTATTTCCCATCGGTGAGCTCATCAAAGAGTTCTGATGCATGTGATGAAAGGGTTGGTCGGATCTGCGAGATAAGGTATGTCCGGTAGGAATCTATGACCTCGGACAACATGCTGAGGCGTTGTGCGTCGTTTCGTTCGCTTTCTAGTTTTTTAACAAGTCTTTGTTGTTCTTCAATGTTTTTTTCGAAGGTTTTTATCTGCTGACCGATCAGGTTTTTTTCCCCTTCTTGTTCTTTCTGTTCTACCGTTATTTCTTGATGTTTCTCTTTGATATTATCAAGTTTCGACAATGCCTCTTGATAGACTCTATAGGTTTCGCTGACACGAATTCGTATCAGTCTGTACTGTTTTTCATCAAACTCGACAGCGCCGATTGCTTTGAGTTCTTTTTTCTTGTTTTCCAGCTCTCGGTTTTCTCGCTGGATTTCTTCAGTGGCATGGCGAAGGGTGATCAGGTGTTTTTCTCGTTCAACGACTTGACTGCGGAGGTACATGCTTTTCTTCTGTAACGCTTGTTTCTCCCGAGAGAGTCGATCATATTCTGTATCCAGTTTTTTTCCATCCTCGGTTAATTTCTGTGTTTCATGATTTTTTTTCGTAAGTTCTTCTGTATAGGATGTAAGAAGTTTTTTTTGCTGTTCGCCTAATACGCGTTCGCAGGTCGGGCATTTCGCCTGTGGTCCCATTTTTTCGATATGGTGTTTTTTTGTTGTTAATTCTTTGATATCATCTCTTAGTCGGTGCAAGAGCGTTGTATTCTGCTCTTGTTTTTTCAACACTGTCTGGATGACGTTATTGTTTTTCTCCTGCTGTTGTTCAAAGGTTTGAAGATCCTTTTCAAGGTTCTTAAATACAGTGAGTTTCTCTTTTTGTTTTTCAAGGATTTCTTGTCGTTCGTTTGTTGTTTTTTCCAATGTTTTGATGTCGTTTTCTAAGCGTTGTTTTTTTTCGAATCTGCTTTTTTTTCCCTCGAGTTGTTCTTTGATCGTGCAGAGTTTTTCGTATAAAAGTTTATTTGTTTCGCAGTCTTTTTTTGTTTTGGTAAGTTCCTCTTCAATTTTTTGATGTTGTTTCTTCTGCTCTTCAATTCGCTGAGCTAGTTCTTTTTGTTTTTTTTGTAGGGTTTGTATCTCTTGTTTGTATACGGTTATTTTGTCTTGGCCATGTTCATCGACAAGCTCATTTCCTAGTTTTTCAACAAGATTTTTTTTCTCTTTTGTGTCCGATCGGATATCACTGATAATGTCGTCAACTGCGTTGATCCCCAGCATCCGCAGGATGAGTTGTCGTCGTTCACTGGGGTTCATGGATGATAAGGTGTTCAGCTCTTTTTGTTTCGCGAAAATCGAGGTGTAGAAAGATTTCCAGTCCATCCCTAATTTCTTTTGGATATACTTACTGAGGACTTCTGCACCATTTGCTGCTAACTTCCCGTTTACGGTCGCACTGCCTGACGCTGACAGGTTTTTTCCGCTCATCTCTCGCACAACATGGTAGGTGTCATCATCGAACATGAACTCAAGTTCAACCCGACATGGGTCAGATGGTGCTGCGCCTTCTCGTTTGATCTGGTCTGTGGAGGTGCGCGCTGCCACAGGGCCATAGAGTGTCCATGCGACCGCTTCAAACAAGGTCGATTTTCCTACGCCGTTTAATCCGACGACACCGGTGACACCGTCAGGGAATTCGATGTAACTTTCTTTGAATTTCCGGAAATTTTTCAGACGGATTGATTTGAGTATCATGGTTTTTTCTCTTGTTCTTCTATTTTATGGATGTAGTGTAACCCAAGGTTGAGGAGTATTTTTTTTTCCGGGTATTGTTGGGTAGTCAAGAATTTCTCAAACTCGTCTGCCAGTGATTTCATCTTGTAATCTTTACTCAGTGCTGCCTCATCGGTTTTGATGTTTGTAGATTTAATCTCAAAATGGACAGAGGTTTTCCCAAGGTCTCGTATCTGATGAAAATCGATTCCTCGTTGGATGTGCGAGGGGACGTTCTCAAGACGGACGCGTATGATTTTATCTTTTGGGTCAATAGATCGGATAGTTTCTTTTACCTTCTGTACGATCTGTTCAATACGGAGTGTCGAACAATCGAGTGAAGGTGCGTCAACCATAATCCTAGTTTTTAGAGGAATGAACCGGTGTTTGAGTTTTTGTCCGAGGTCAATTTCAAGGCATCCTTTCTGTGAGTCTGCCTCGGTAAAGCTCAGATGCTCTGTTGATCCTGC
>Ga0315277_10012422_pt1 | contig 10679 bp, 8 predicted proteins | sample YL17G05_15_MG_FD_203695 | JGI IMG/M metagenome (GOLD analysis project Ga0315277, IMG submission 203695) | Sediment microbial communities from Yellowstone Lake, YNP, Wyoming, USA - YL17G05_15 | ecosystem: Environmental > Aquatic > Freshwater > Lake > Sediment | place: USA: Wyoming | collected... | reverse complement strand
ACACATGCACACCAACAACGGCGGGCGGCTTCACAGTGAAGGTGCTTTCACTTCGTCCGCCGTTGCGGTGTGCTGAAGCGTTACCGCGCATTTCGCAACCGCAAACGAGATAAGTTTGAAGTGCGCGTCTTCCCAATCCGAGTAAGCGGGCTAACAACGGGTTGCAGCCGACGTTGCTCCGCTGCGCTCCGCAACGCGGCTGAACCCGACCGTTGGCGTAATAAATGGAATTTATAAGATGCATTTTTTAGCTTGGTCTATTGTTGTTTTATTACTTTGTATATACGATCTGATACATTCAGACAAGGAGTGATCAATCATGAGTATTCACTCTGCCTTGTTTCATGCATCCCGATTCATCAATGCTCTTGTCATTCTGCCGTTTATAAGTTATTCACAGGATTTGAAATTTAACGTTAAGGAACCCATAAGTATTGATCGAATTAACGCACCGCTTGAAATTGACGGCATGAGTGACGAACTAGCCTGGAAGGGCATCGAACCATTACCGATGAAAATGAGGGCTCCAGTTTTTGGCGGTGAACCTTCAGAACGTACAGAGATTTTATTGGGCTATGATGATGACTATCTTTATGTGGCGGGAAGATTTTATTATCGTAATATTTCTGAAATCCAGGCTGCATCTTTCAAACGCGATTTTTGGCACTGGTCTTCAGATTTTTTAGGCATCACCCTTGATACATTCAATGACAATGAAAATGGTGTTGTATTTATGACCACACCGGCAGGAACACGAACAGAAGCAAATATATTGAATGATGGGATCAATGCACCCTATTATAACGTAAACACAAGCTGGAACACCTTCTGGGATGTAGCGACTTTATGCAATGATGATGGATGGTTTTCAGAGATGCGTATTCCTTTCTCAAGTCTTAGGTTTGAGGTTAAAGATGGGAAGGTGGTAATGGGTCTTACAGCTTTCAGGTATATTGCACAAAAATCAGAGGAATGCACATTCCCATTAATTCCACAAAAATATTATTTTGGAAATTACATGCCATCACAGACACAAGAGATTCTTTTTGCGGGTATAAAAAGTCACAATCCGCTCTATATAACACCTTATGTGCTTGCTGGCCTTGGAAAATCCAAAACACTCAATGATGCTGAATCAGCATATATAAGCACTGATGAGCGAGTTGATGAACTGGGATTGGACATTAATTATGGACTTACAAACAACCTGAGCTTAAACGTTACCTTAAATACTGATTTCGCACAGGTAGAGGCAGATGACCAAATGATAAATCTCACACGGTATTCCTTATTCTTTCCTGAAAAAAGGTTTTTTTTCCAGGAACGCTCAGGCAACTTCGATTTCAGATTTGAAGATGATAACCGGCTTTTTCATAGCAGACGCATCGGTATATATGAAGGCGAACAGGTAAGGATCTATGGTGGTGCCAGGGTCGTCGGTAGAGTCGGCCCATGGGATGTAGGATTTCTCAACATGCAGACTGAGCAGTTTGAGGATATATCATCAGAAAATTTTTGCGTGCTCAGATTAAGGAAGCAAATTGTTAATCCATATTCTTACATCGGCTGTATCGCCACTTCAAGAATAGGTAAAAGTGATGCGTGGAACACCGCTTATGGAATAGATGGTATCTTTCGCCTGTCTGAAGACGGAGATGACTACCTTACATTGAAATGGGCGCAGAGCTTTGAAAATAATGTCAAGAACAAACCTGTCTCGTTAATTCCTTCCAAGATATATGTGTATTGGGACAGGAGAAGTGAAAGAGGTCTTGGTTATCATTTTAGTTACTCAAGATCAGGTAATGATTTTAATCCTGGTCTTGGATATGAACGTCATACCAATTATACATGTTTCGGTGAAAGGGTGCAATATGGCTGGTTTCCCGGTAAAGAGTCCCGACTGCAAAACCATAAAGTTTTTATTGAAGGAATCACATTCATCGGTAACGACGATAATAATATTGAATCTTCTGACATAGGTCCTGGATGGGAATTTGGAACAAAGGCAAATTCATACGGTACGATCAAGATTAAACAATACCGTGAATGTGTTAAAGATTCATTTTCATTGTCAGACCATGTGGATGTTCCTACAGGGGAATACAGGTTTTATGGAATTGAATCCGAATACTATCCATATCGAGGAAATCCCTATAGAATAGGCACAATGGTTGAGGCTGGCTCTTTTTATGATGGCCGGCGTATAACGATCACTTTGACTCCAATAGCCAATATATCCGCTCATCTGCAATTGGAAGGCATGTACCAGATAAGCAGGGTAGAATTTACTGATCGCAAACAAAAGTTTACAGGCCATATCGGACGGTTAAGAGCCTTGGCATTTTTGAATGTCAAACACTCCTTTATTGCATTAATCCAGTATAATAGTGCAATTAATAAATTCATTACCAATATGAGGTACCATTATAATCCGCGCGAAGGCAATGATTTCTACATAGTGTATGATGAAGGTATCAATACAGACAGAGAACGTGAAATTCCAGTACTGCCCTATATCAGCAATCGCACCCTCATGTTAAAATATAACTATACCTTTAACGTTGGAATATGAGATTTATCAAAGATTGAATCCACACCTTGGTATGGTTTATATCTTGGTTTATATAAAATTGCCAACCCTAAAATGAACTGGATGCGCACTCGTCCCGTGATTTCATGAGATTATTAAATCGATTGAGTGCGCACCAGTTATTTTAACGTTATAACTTATAGCCTTCTACACCGCCAAGGTTGAAGGGGAAAAGAAAAAGACCAATAAATAAATATCTAAAATTCAAGATCGCGCTGAACGTAAAGATAATATTTCAAAATAAATATTGTCATAAAGAAGAAATTAATTTGGAACTGGGAACCTACCCGTACCCAACTACAACCCCGTGGATATAAGGTTAAAGGAAGGGAAAAACAAAGGGGCCCACCCCGCCCGGCTAACAAAACTTAAAATATCAGTCTTCGAAAAACACCGCGAAAAAACTACTTGATTTTGTTATTTTTTATAGTCTTTTTGTTATAACATGCGTTTGCTGCAGGAAAAGAAAAGGACAAAACGATGAAACACCCCTTCCTTGTATCCATCGCCAAGAAGATAAGCCTCATCTGCCTGATCAGCACATGCTACTGTTCTATGGTTGAAGCCGAACCTCCTACAAGTGCTTTCGGGGTGTGGGATCGGGGAGAAACCAAGGATCCCCACGAGTATCCCTTTCTAAAGGGAACGTCGTGCGATGCACCTTGGGACAGTGTGGAGAAGCAGCCGGGGGTCTATGACTGGAGCGTGATGGATCAGGCGGTTGAGAGTGCTTATAGGAACAAAATCTCGATTTACTTCTCATTTGAGGCTGGTCCGAAAACCCCGGATTGGGTTTATCAAAAGGGTGTCCCCAAGGACCGACAGGAGCGCATTGCCTTTATCCAGGTCAAAACGGGCTGCACCGGTGATGAGACTCCCTACAAAGGCAGGGCGCGCGACAGCAAATACGACTTGCCCAAGAGCTCCCCGGAATGGCTCGCCTTCCGATTGGAAACCTTCGCGTTGTATGCGAAGCTTTTCGATCAAGGTCCCGACCCGAAAATCAGCCTGCTTTTTAATGGCATTGCCGGCAATGACGAAAATGGAGAAGAAGGAAAGAATCCGGAAGAGTGGAAATGGGTGACCTGCCACATCACCGGAAGCATTGGTGCTAAAGTCGGCGCGCTCTCGCGCGGACATCATTTGAGTGGTGAGCGGTCAACGGTGGCAACCTGGCATCGCTACCTCATCGACCCCAAAGGACTCACGATCTTTGGTCGATCCGAGATGGACCAGACGTGGAGGAAGCAATGGTATCAGCTCAATGTTCCGCTTAATTTCTATTGGGCTGCCCTCAATGCGCTGAATAACGGACAGAGCGTGTGGGATGTAAGCAAGTCCGCAATCAAAGCCAGCAAGAAGCAGGGATTCGACTATTCCTTCTACTTTTTCAATCGCTATGCCGGGCAGATCTATCCCAAGACCGCCACCGATGCCTTCTGTGCCTTGCACAAGGGGTTGGATGCCGCGGATACAGAGGCTTATCCGGAGGCGAAGTTCGGTCAAGCCAGTAAAGGCAATGTGGATCGCATGCTGAAAATCTGTTCCGAATTTTCAAAGTATGGTGCCAGTGTCGACGATAAAGCTGCCCTGACGTTGGGGCAGGTCGCACAGCGGGATAGTCAAAAAGGCTTCAACGACGTGGGCTGGGATATTTGGCCGGATAACTACTCCCGGTTTCTCTACCAGATCGATGCCGATCAAACGTCCATTCCGCTGTGGCGTGTCGGTGGTCCTATCACCAAGACCTCCTCCATCTATTCCCGGTTTGCGCGCGGGTTTGAGCACGCCTCCGGCAAGGAAGCCATGTATTTCAAGCTGCATAACGGCTTCTCCCAAGACGCCAAGCCCAAAGTCATGTCAATTACCGTCGTCTGGTATGACGGCCAGGAAGGTTCCACCTGGAAGCTGGATTACGATGCCGGTGCCTCGACCATGACGACAGCTCTGTCAGTCACTGGCAAAGGCGACAAGCAATGGCACCATGAGGTCGTCACCCTGAATGACGCCGTGCTGTATCACGGCGGAACCAAGGGAAGTGATATCGCCCTGATTAACACGGACAACAAAGACGATATCATCAGCATCATCGAAGTCCACCGCGGTGTGCCGGAGGTAGTGCCCGCAAGCACCAAGCCCGCCTCTGATCGCTAAACTGAAAATAGCGGTCGAACAATTCGCTCCACCTGACGGGCGATGCGCCCGCAGGTGAGCTCAAGCGTTATACCAATAAAGTGAGAATAATATAATGAAAATACTTTTAATTGTATTTTTAATTATAATATTTCTTTGTTTATTTTTGTGGATTATACCGGCGCGACGGCAAGCTCCCGCTGCATGGCCGAGGTGAAGCAATCGGGCAAGGAAATCCGCAACAACAAAGTCGATAAAATTGCGGTGCTGGGAATCGAAGGGCTGAAGAAGGTGCTGTTTGCGGGGTATCTGTCGTTTGCACGCAATAAAAATATAAGGGCGTTCGACAACGAATTGGAAGCCAAGGCATGGCTGGTCGAATAGAAAATAACTGGCTGCTTTGGACTTCATCGTCTGGGATGCAATAATGGTGCTGCTCGGATAATGAATATTATAAAAAAAGGCGATCATGTCTTTTCAGCAAAAAGATTTGAATGATTTAATAAAAGCGAAGAAACTGCTTGAGAATCCGGGTCTGTCGGCGAAAATCACCGGCCTGCTTGCTTCCCCAATTGAAAAAGGATTTAAACTCTTGCCTGACAAATGGAATGTGAAAGTCAGTGAAGTGACCCGAGCGGCTTTATCGAAGGCGGTTCATGCCGCAGTGTTCACGATGAAGGATGCGCCCGGTGAAGGGGCATCCAATATGTGGCATAAAATAGCTGTAGCCGCAACAGGAGGCGTAGGAGGTTTTTTTGGATTGGCCGCATTGGCGGTGGAACTGCCCATATCAACGACAATCATGTTGCGATCCATAGCTGATATTGCGAGAAGCGAAAATGAACCCATCGGTACGGTTGCCTCCAAAATAGCGTGCATTGAAGTGTTTGCGCTGGGCGGACCGAGCAAGAGCGATGACGCCTCCAATTCCGGGTATTTTGCAATTCGCGCGGCCTTGGCACGGTCCGTGACAAAAGCCGCTGAATACATAGCGGGAAAAGGCCTGGCTGAAGAAGGCGCCCCGTCTCTATTGCGGCTGATCATTCAAATCGCGGAGCGCTTCAGCATTCAAGTTTCGGAGAAAGCGGCGGCGCAGGCCATTCCCGCAATCGGGGCGGCGGGAGGGCTGCTCATAAATACATTATTTATTAATCATTTTCAGGATATGGCGCGCGGTCATTTTATAGTGCGGCGTCTTGAAAGAATGTATGGCAAAGAAACCGTGGAAGCGACATATAAAACGGTTTAAATCGATCGACAGGGCGTTCCAGCGGACGTAAAAACCACACCGGTGAGTTTTGCGTTGAGACGCAGCGCCAAGACAATGGGAGTTTCCCCGACAAATTGGTACTAAGCGGGACAGGAAGCCAACCGTTATAGGGAAAATGAAACGATGTTTCCAAATGCTTTTAAAACAGGGCGAATTGCTTCATAGCGAGCGCTCTTGAATGGCCTTTACCCGGCAATCTGAATGCGTAAATTGATTTAAGGAGGAAATGATGCCAAAATCAATATCGTTTTTAATCAATATGATTTTCGTTTTTCTTATTGCATGTCCTATGTATGCCGCAGAGAAAATCGCCGTTCTTGATTTTAAAAGTCTTTTGGCTCCCGAGCAATTGGGCGTTGCCGTTGCTGAAATTCTGAGAACCGAACTGGGTGAACTGGGCGATTATACGGTGATTGAGCGGGGTATGCTGAAGCAGCTCCTGGAAGAACAATCTCTTCAATTCAGCGGGGCTGTCGATTCGGAAACGGCCGTAAAAATTGGAAAACTAATCGGCGCCAATATTGTTGTGGCTGGAAGCATTATTAAGACCGGAGATGTTTATACGATCAATTCCAGGTTGATTGAAGTGGAAACGGGGATTGTGAAAACAGGGAAAAATATCAGGGGGCAGGGAGAAAATCAAATTTCAACCATGGTGCATCAATTGGCCATCATGATTACGGGAAAAACGGACGTCTCCGAGATTCCCGTAGCACAATCCGAATCCCCGGTGATATACAGCGATGATTTCACATCAGGAATCAATGAGTCCTACTGGAAGCTGGAAACGAATCAACGCCTTTATCAAGTGGACGACAACAACCATGAAGTGCGATTCAGCAAGAAATACGGAGGAGACTATTCGTTTCAGTTCGCAGGACTTGCATTCCTTCGGGAGGTACGGGGCGATTTTGATGTCCGTGTTGATTTTCATGACGCCCGTATCGATCATGCCGATGGTTCACCCGGCAACCAGCTGGAGTTGAAGGCAACTTTTGGGGGGAATTTGTTCATCGTCGTTTACAGTGATGAGCCATGGACAGGAGGTCATAATTTCCATATCTGGGCGGATCCCCCCAAAAGTGTATTAGGTGCTCAGAATTTGAAAACCACTAACGGCACATTGCGCATCACCCGGGAAGGCTCATATTTGACGGGTTATTTTAATAATTCCGTGATTTTTACCAGTCAATGGAACACCGATCCGGTTACGAATTTGTCGTTCTCATTGAATAATAATGGGACGAAGGACGCCGTTTCCGTCATATTTGATAATTTCTATCTATCGTGTGATCAAATGATTCCAAACCGATAGCGGCGAAATAATTGAGCACCCATGTCCCGGAAGGCCCGGCGCGTTTCAACCTGGAAGCGGACCTCAAGGAGCTGGCCGAGCACCAGGAGGCGTACGGACTTCGTGAAAATGCCGCAAGGCTCGCCGACCGCTCCATCCTGTTGATCGGCGGCTGGGAGGACAAGCAGGCCACGGTGGAGGACGTCCTTCTGCCCTTTTATCGTTCATTGAAGGCCGCCGGAGCGTCCGACGTGATGTTCCTCACGTACCATGACAATCACGGATTCGGGACGGTGAGGCAGAAATTGGCCGCGGATATCCAGCAATGGCTGGCCCGCCATATGCCCAGGTAAAGCGGCCGTCCAATCGGAACCGAAACCCTAACCGGCGGTTGATTCGGAGAACAGTGAAAGACGCAAACGAAAGCTGCATGATGTTACAATTAAATTCTCATATATTATTGTGGTCGTCCCTGATAAAGTCTTTAACATATTGATAAATATTGCTTTGATGTTCAGAAATAATTGCATAAATTACCAGAAAACAGCACAGGACCCCAAAAAACTGGTGATCTATCACCACTACGGGTGACTAGTGCGAACCAAAAAACAGGTTGAAACACCCGATTTATTCCGAGCCAGACTCGACCAGATTTTAGATTCAAAACATCCCCTATACAAATTAGCCAATCAAATAGATTGGTCGTTCTTTGGAAAAGAGCTGATGCACACATATCATGAGTCAAGAGAAAGCGATCGCGTTTCCAACAGACTCGAGACTTTATTGCAAACTGCTCAGGAGATTGGTGAAATTGGCTTTTGAAAGAGGAATTGAACTTCGTCAAAGCTATATTCACAAAAGCAAAGAAGCGTTGATCAAACAATCCAGATACGCCCATGCAAAACAATTCAAGAGAGCATCAAAAGAAACACGAAGAGTGAAGATCTTTTTAGGCCGTGTTTACAGGGATATCAGCCGCAAGGCCGATGAATTTGATCCTGAGCTGCGCCATTATCTTCACTTGGCGGATCGCCTTTTGAAACAGGAAAAGAACTCAAAAGACAAGCTTTACAGTATTCATGCACCTGAAGTGGAATGCATCTCAAAAGGCAAAGCGCATAAACGATATGAGTTCGGTGTTAAAGTAGGCATGGCCACGACGAGCAAGGGCAATTGGGTCGTTGGTATTCAATCATTTCCGGGTAATCCTTATGATGGACACGCATTAGAAGAAACGCTAAACCAAGTCGAACGACTAACCGGATATAACGTAAACGAAGTTTACGTTGACAAAGGTTATCGTGGACATGGTTACGAAGGAGATACGGAAGTTCATATTGTAGGCACTCGGAAAATGAATAGCATGACCCGAACCGTGAGGAAGTGGCTGAAGCGCCGAAACGCCATAGAGCCGATCTTCGGCCATCGGAAACATCGACCTGACGGTCTGAAATCGGATAATCGGATGTCAAGGAACTACCTGAAAGGAGAAGATGGGGATCAGATCAATGCTCTTCTTTCAGGTTGTGGAGTCAATCACCCGTATGTGTGATTCAATCACCCGTATGGGTGATTCAACATGAGAAAACCCTTAGCAGTTTTCTCTTTGCCCATTTTTATTTATCAAAAAATCGTTCGGTTTTTGTTGGGTTGTTACCGTCGACAAATTGAGAAATTATTTTCTTTTGTTTAAAACAGACTTTTTCAGGAAGCCCTAATTATATTCAACGGACTAAGGAGGTGCCGATGAATGTCACGACCGTGTGGACGCTTCTCCTCGGGTTTGTCCTCGGCGTTGTTGGAACGTCGGCCGAGGCGGCCAGTCAGAATAAAGGTCAAGCCGGCTTCTATTTGGTGTTGGCAGAGGGCCTAACCATGGATGCGTTGCCGGCACCGACGACCGCGCAATGGATCGCCCGGTACGACTACAAGTTCCTCCGACCGGAAGAAAAGGAACCAACCAAGTACCTGCTTCTCGCGAAACGACCAGACGTCGTCTTGTTGCTGAGTAAACCGCCTGAAAAGCTGAAGGGCGAGGGCGGGCGGACGCAACTGCTGTTGGAGGCAACCGAGGAGGCGGCCGCCGATCTCGCGAGGGTGTCGCGAGACCACATAGGACAGCTGGTGGCCTTCGTTGTTGATGGAGACGTTGTTTCGACGCACAAGATCCGGAGTGCCATTACCGATGGCAAGTTCCGGATGTCGCGCTGCACGGACAACGCCTGCGAGTATATCTACGGACGGCTCACAAAGCGTTGAGAGCCGTCGAACGACGTGATACGGCGGACGAGACCTGCGCGGGCGATGGAGCCTCGCTGCTGATCTCGGGCGTTCGGCAATGAACTGATGAAACCGGATGATAAGAAGCGGGATTCGCAGGTATGATGCCCGGGAACGAATCACGGCTAGGCGGAAATGGATTCACGATCCCCAATGTGCGTTGGTGGATCATTGCGCCGCTGATCGTGCTTTCAACGACCATTAATCACCTCGACCGCAACGTACTGTCGACCGCCGCGCCGGTGCTGCAGAAGACCCTCGGTTTTGGTGAGCGGGAGTATTCGTGGATCCTGAACAGCTTCATGATCGCCTACGTGATCATGCACCTGGGCATGGGTCGCGTTATCGATTATGTCGGGTCGCGCATCGGGTTTGCCCTGGCTGTGGGTTTTTGGTCGATTTCCAACATGCTGCATGGCTATGCGGTGGGTTGGAAATCGATGGCATTCTTTCGGGGGATGCTGGGAACCGGCGAGGGGGGCAATTATCCAGCGTCGATAAAAACGATTGGCGAATGGTTCCCGACGCGCGAGCGCACGGTAATGACCGGCGTGATGAATTTCGGCGCGGGGTTCGGCAGCATTGGGGCGCCGATCATTACCTCGTATCTCATTCTGCATTACTCGTGGCAAGCGCCATTTGTTGTGACCGGCATGGTTGGCTTTTTCTGGATCGCGCTGTGGTTGTGGCTTTATCGGCCGCCGCAATCGCATCCATGGGTGGGGTCTGCTGAGCGGGAACTTCTGCGCACGGATCGTGAATCCGATGTAGTGCAGGATCAACCGCCCGGAGAGAATGTACTCGGAACGGTGTTGCGCACACGCAATATCTGGGGCGTGGCGATCGCCAGGTTTTTTACCGAACAGCCCTGGTCATTCATCATGGTCTGGTTTCCAACATATTTGTTCAAGGTGCGGGGAATTGACTTGAAGGGGCTGGCGCTTTACGTCTGGATGCCATTTGCCGCCGCCGATATTGGTTGTCTCTGCGGCGGTTTTCTCTCGCCCTGGTTCCGCCGGCTTGGGTTGCCGCTGCTGACGTCCCGCAAACTGGCGCTGACGATCCCGTGTTGTCTGATGATGGTGCTGTTGTTTGCTCCCCACGCGCCG
>Ga0315277_10012420_pt1 | contig 10679 bp, 10 predicted proteins | sample YL17G05_15_MG_FD_203695 | JGI IMG/M metagenome (GOLD analysis project Ga0315277, IMG submission 203695) | Sediment microbial communities from Yellowstone Lake, YNP, Wyoming, USA - YL17G05_15 | ecosystem: Environmental > Aquatic > Freshwater > Lake > Sediment | place: USA: Wyoming | collected... | reverse complement strand
TGAGGTTTGGGGGTCCGAAAGGAAAGGGACTGGGAAGAGGTTTTTCTCTGAGGAATTCCGATTAGACAGAAGGAAAGAGAGCAGCCGTCGGCCTTGATCTCGGCCTTCAATATTGAAATCAAGAGCCCGCCTGAACTTGGTTCGGGGTCTCGGTTTCGGATTTAGAATTGCTCAGAAAATAGAGACGAATAGCCCTAATGACAGCAAATGACACGAATAGGTTCTATTCGTGAGATTCGTTCGTAGTAGTCATTTTCATCATTCGTGGGTGACGCTCCGTCATGAAGAATTACGTAGAAATAAATCCCCAAACTTGCCACGTGATATAGGAAGATAACCACCTCATCTGACTTGAGGTTCTAAAGATAAAAAGTGACAATTTTCTTCAATGTCCCGTCCAGGGACTAACCTCAACGTAGTTTAGGGCGCCATTTCTTTAGTGAGGATAGAAGATCAATGGGGGATAAAGAGCCTGATGGAAAATATATGAAGATGGCTCTTGATGAAGCGAAGAAGGCAGGCAAAAGAGGTGAGGTGCCGGTGGGCGCTATTCTGGTAAAAGGGGGTGAGGTCCTTTCAAGAGATCATAACCGATGCATCGAACTAAATGATCCCACTGCCCATGCAGAAATCCTGGCCCTCAGAAAAGCAGGAGAGATTTTGAAAAACTACCGTTTGAATGATACGGTGATGTATGTGACGGCTGAACCCTGTCCGATGTGTGCCTCTGCAATGGTTCACAGCAGAATTTCAAGGCTGGTTTTCGGAACAGTGGAGCCAAAATTCGGAGCGGTGGAATCGAGATTTAAATTGTTGCAAGATAATGGTTTTAACCACAAAGTGGAGGTTGAGAAAGGAGTTCTTGACAAAGAGTGTGCGGAGATTTTAAAAAACTTTTTCAGGGAACGGAGATAAAATTTAACAGAAGTTCGGAGTCAGGAGTTCGGGGTTCAGAGAACTATACACAGCGTCATTTATCACAACAAACCCCGTCATTCCCGCCCCGTAACAAAGCACGGGATAAACTCCAGCGGGAATCCAGGAAAACACTGGATTCCGGGTCAAGCCCGGAATGACAAACCAGCTAAAATTATGTCGCCATGTATAAATAATAAATTGACTTTGAGTATCATTTTCTCCGAACTCATAGCTTCGAACTACAAACTTGGTTATTATGATTGGAGAGGTTGCCGAGTGGCTTAAGGCGCCGCTCTCGAAAAGCGGTTCTCCCGAAAGGAGACGTGGGTTCAAATCCCACCCTCTCCGCCATGCACCACGTAGGGTGCATGGCAGGCCATGAATCCCATGAGGTGCATGGCATGCCCTGAACTCAACGTAGTTCAGGGCGCCATAGTCATAAAACTATGTATTACGTCTACATCTTAAAGAGTCAATTAGATGGGAAATTATATATTGGCTATACGGCAAATTTAAGAGATAGAATACAAAGACATCAAAGCGGCGAAGTATTATCAACGAAACCGCGCAGGCCTTTTGAACTAATTTTTTACGAAGCTTATAAGAGCAAGGAGGATGCAAAGCGCAGAGAAAGATATTTTAAGACCAGTAAAGGTAAATCAGCACTGCACATGATGCTTCGAGATTCATTAAATTGACTTTATGATGGACGAGTGTAGGTTAAATCACGGAGAGATGCCCGAGAGGCCGAAGGGGCTCGCCTGCTAAGCGAGTATCCTGTTAAAAACGGGATCGAGGGTTCGAATCCCTCTCTCTCCGCCACTTACACTGTAACGTAAATTACGAAGTTGAGGGATGAGAACCCTTCCCCGACACCAGGAGGGGAATCGGTTCGGCGACCGGAGGGAGGCGGAAGGAGCGTAAGCAACTGAGCACATCCCTCTCTCTCCGCCAGAAAAATTTGTTGCACAAATTTTTACTCGTAACATTTAACCATTTACTTGTTACAATTAACTCAGGCTTTTAAATGTGATTACAGGTTAAAAGTATTTGACCTTTGGTCAAATCTTGTTGATAGCCGGGTCCTGCGCAACAAGAGATTACAAACCCCGCCAGGTCCGGAAGGAAGCAACGGTAGTAATTCACCTTGTGTGCCGCAGGGGCGCCTGGCTATCAACAGGTTATTTTTTTGAAAAGTGGAAGGTAGAAGGTAGAAAAAAGAGATGTCTTATCTGGTATTGGCAAGGCAATGGAGACCCCAGGTCTTTGAAGAAGTGATCGGGCAGAGACCCATCACTCAGACCCTGCAGAATGCCATTTCTCAAAATCGGGTTTCCCATGCCTTCCTGTTTTCAGGACCCAGAGGAGTGGGTAAGACCTCTACCGCCCGTATTCTGGCGAAAGCCCTGAATTGCGAGAAGGGCCCTCAGATCAATCCCTGCAATCAATGCGCGAATTGTAAGGAGATCACGGATGGGATCTCTATGGATGTGATCGAGATCGATGGCGCATCAAATCGAGGAATCGATGAGAGTCGGGAGTTGAGGGAGAATGTCCGTTACACACCTGCGAAGAGTCGATATAAGATTTACATCATCGACGAAGTCCACATGCTGACGAGGGAGGCTTTCAATGCCCTGCTGAAGACCCTGGAAGAACCTCCCAGCCATATCATCTTTGTCTTTGCCACTACCGAACCCCATAAAATTCCAGCCACCATCCTCTCTCGATGCCAGCGATATGACTTCAAGAGGATTTCATTAAAAGATATGATCGAGAACCTGAAACAGATTGTCGAAAGAGAGGGGATTCAAATCAGCCAGAGGGGCCTCCTGGTGATTGCCAGAGAATCGGAAGGCAGCATGAGGGATGCCCAGAGTCTTCTCGATCAGGTCATCTCTTATGGAGGGAAGAAGATACGGGATGAGGATATCACCGAAGTCCTCGGGCTGATCGACCAGAAGATCCTTTACGATACCATCGAGGCCATTGCCGACAGGAATGGGCAGCGGTGCGTTGAGATCGTAGAGCACATTTATCATTACGGGTACGACATTCAACACTTCTGCCAGAATCTCCTTCACACTCTGCGCAACCTGATCCTTATCAAGTTGAGCGAGCATCCTGAAGGGTTAATGGAGTTACCTCCGGAGGAATTGGAAGGGTTGAAAAAACAGGCGGAGCGGTTTCAGTTCGAGCAATTGAATCATCTCTTCAGCCTCCTCCTTAAGGGAGAGGAGGAAGTCGCCCAGTCCACCTTTCCCAGGACGATGCTGGAGATCACCCTGATCCGGATGGCTACCCTTCGCCCCGTCCTTCCCATCGATGAGATTCTGAAAAAATTGGAAGGGATGGAAAAAACTTCTTCCATCAGTGGAGTAGCAAAACCGGCAGAGATTTCCCAACCCGGGAATCGTATCGGGGCAAAGCCGCCTTCAGGAAAAGTGGAACAGCTCCAAAAAAGTTTTGAGGGAAAGGTCAGGGAGAAGGTTATAGAGAGGGAGAAGCCCCCCAGCAAAGTTAGTGAGGAGATGATGCCATCTTCCGGAGAAGAGGCAAAGGACTTAGAGGTTTATCGAGAAGAGAGGAATTTAGAAGAATCGAGAGAGTTTTCCGAAGAAGTATGGAGAGGGTTGGTCGATTTTACACGGGCCAAGAATCCCATATTAGGTTCTTTCCTGGTTTTCGGGATTCCCATCCGTCTTAGTGATGAGAAGGTTGAAATCGGTTTTGAGAAAGACTCTTTCCACTATGACCGAATATTGGAGAAAGGGAATCGAAGCCAGTTAGAGTTGATCTGCCAGGAGTACTTTAAAAAGAACACCAAGGTGATCATATCATCCCTGGAACGAGGAACAAGACTGCAGGGAGCCGTTCCCCATACTGAGAGGAATGGACAGGATAAGCCGGAGGAGAGGGTAAAAAACAGGATAGGGGAGAACTCTCTTATCCAGGAAGCGCTCCGTCTCTTTGACGGAAAGATCGTAGAGAAGTGATTGCTTGGAAATAAGGGTTTCGTCTAACGGCAACGGTAACGATGCCCGTATCGTCTATAAAAGGCAACGTCTCTCGTGTTTAATTCTTTTAAACGTAACCGTTACCGAATGACGAAACGGGCTTCGTAGCCGCAACCCTAACCCAGATCCTCTGGAGTATTTTCATTGTTCGTGGGAGGCCAAGCGGCTAGGACAATTACACAGAAAAGTTAAGAGTCATAAAGGGAGGGGATCGATGTCAAAAGGTTTGGGAAATATCTTAAAACAGGCCCAACAGATGCACACCAAGATTGCTCAACTCCAGGAGGAGATGGCCGGAAAGATTGTGGAAGCCAGCTCCGGAGGAGGGATGGTCAATATTGTGATGAATGGGAAGCAGGAAGTTCTCTCCGTCCGGATCGATCCGGAGGTAGTCAATAAAGAAGATATCGAGATGCTTCAGGATTTAATTGCCGCCGCTGTGAATGAAGCCATCCGTAAATCACAGGAGATGATGACGGAGGAGATGAAGAAAATCACCGGAGGATTAAGTGTGCCAGGGCTATTTTAATGAAAGGGAAATAGAAAGATGATGCTTCATGCCAAACCGATTGATCATCTGATCGAGGCCCTGTCAAAATTTCCTGGCATTGGAAAAAAGACAGCTTCCAGACTGGCGTTCCATATCTTACGATCGAGTCTCTCGGAGGCCCAGGAACTGGCGAGAGCCGTCTTAGATGTGAAGGAGAAAATCCACCTCTGCTCCATCTGCTTCAATTTAACGGATGAGGATCCCTGCTGGATCTGTCAGGATGGGCGACGGACTCCGGAGGTTTTCTGTGTGGTGGAAGGCCCCAATGACCTCATCGCCATTGAAAATACAGGGACCTATCACGGGAGATACCATGTGCTACACGGGGCCATCTCGCCTCTGGAGGGGATTGGTCCGGATGAGTTAAAAATAAAGGAACTGATGGAGCGTCTTCAAAGGGAAAAGATCATCGAGGTGATCCTTGCTACTAATCCGACGGTTGAAGGGGGCGCAACCACTCTCTACCTCACCGATTTAATTAGATCCTTGGGAATCAAAGTAACACGAATTGCATACGGTGTTCCGATGGGAGGGGAGATCGAATATTCGGATGGAATGACGTTATCAAAGGCGCTTGAGGGTCGAAGAGAGGTTTAGAAAATAAGACTAAAATAACAAATAATATCATAGAGATAGGCAAAAAATGGATTTTGATCTTGACATGATGAAATTAAAGTGTTAACGGTAACGCATATAAGAAAAACCGCACAAATCAGTTAAAATCTTGTCAGACCATGTGAAATATTTTATATAGAATTTATTAAGGAGATCCAGATGATTGAAATTCGTTTTCATGGAAGAGGGGGGCAGGGAGCGGTTACTTCTGCGGAACTGTTAGCCCTTGCAGCAATCTGGGAAGGAAAGTATGCACAGGCTTTTCCCAGTTTCGGACCCGAGAGGAGGGGTGCGCCTGTTGTGGCCTTCTGCCGGATTGATGATGAGCCTATTAGGATCAGGGCAAATATCTATGAGCCTGATATCGTCGTTGTCCTTGATGCCTCGCTCTTAAAGATTGTCAATGTGGCGGCCGGATTAAAGCCAAATGGCATCATTGTCACCACGAGCAAGGATTCTCCTGAAAAGGTGAAAGAGAGCTTGAAGGTTAAAAACCGAGTTGGGGTGGTGAACGCCGCCAAAATTGCCATGGAGGTCCTCGGCCTTCCCATTACCAACACAACGATGCTGGGATCCGTCGTCAAAGCCTCCGATTTGGTGAAAAAAGAGTCCTTTATTCCTCCCTTTAAGGAACGTTTTGGCCGAATTGCTGACAAGAACATCTCTGCTTTTGAACGGGCCTATCAGGAAACGGTGATCATTCAATAAATGTTTAATCATCTTCTCTTTCCTCCTTTCATCAAGGGGGTTGGGAATTGATTTGATTCGATCGGAAGAGGTGAAAGGAATGACGAAACCTGAATCAGAATGGACATGGAAGGAGTTGCCCGTAGGGAATGTGATCCTGGAACCTGGAAATGCCAGCGTGTATCGGACAGGGGACTGGAAGAGCTTTAAACCGATTTTGAATAAAGAGCTCTGTATCCATTGCGGGCTGTGTTACATCTTCTGCCCGGATATGGCCTATAATCTGGACGCAGAGGGCTATTTCATCTCAGACCTTTATTATTGTAAAGGTTGCGGTATCTGTTCGAAAGAGTGTCCCACCAGAGCGATCACTATGGTGGTGGAGGAGGAGTAATCATGGCAAAAAGGGTTGGAATGGAGGTCTCGATTGCGGCAGCCGAAGCAGTGAAGCAGGCCAATGTGGATGTGATTTCCGCTTATCCCATCACCCCGCAGACCCACATCGTTGAACACCTCTCCGAAATCGTGGCAAACGGAGAGATGGATGCGGAGTTCTTCTGCGTGGAGTCGGAACACTCCGCCCTGAGCGTCTGTGTGGGAGCGGCGGCAACCGGATCGAGGACATTTACCTGTACGAGTTCCCAGGGATTGGCTCTGATGAGTGAGATCACCTATATCACATCGGGCCTGAGGTTGCCCATGCTCATGATCGTTGCGAATCGGACCCTCTCCGCACCCCTCAGCATCTGGAATGACCATAGCGATGCCATGATGATCCGGGACTGCGGATGGGTTCAATATTTTGTGGAGAACGGCCAGGAGGTCTATGACCATGTCTTCATCTCTTACCGATTAGGGGAAGATCGAAAAGTTCTCTTTCCAGTGATTATTAATATGGATGGTTTTGTCCTAAGCCATGTCATTGAGCCGATCGAGTTAATCGAACAGGAAAAGATCGATCAGTTCCTGCCTCCCTATCAACCCCTCTACCGACTTCATCCTGACCAACCTATAACCATGGGAGCTTTTGCCCTTCCTGCGATTTTTGCCGAAACGAAGAAGGCGCAGGAGATGGCTCTGCGGGCATCCATGGGTAAAATCCTTGAAGTCTGGAAAGCCTTTGGCGACATGACGGGCAGATACTATCAGCCCGTTGAGACGTATAAGGCGGAAGATGCGGAGACCCTGCTCGTCACCATGGGAAGCATCGGGGAGACAGCCTCTGTAGCCATTGATAAGATGAGAGAAGAAGGGAGATCCGTGGGGTTGGTGAAGATTCGTCTCTGGCGTCCCTTTCCCTTTGAGGCGTTAAAACAGGCTACCCTCCATGCAAAAAACTTAGTGGTGATTGATCGTGCCGTCTCTGTTGGGGGACCGGGCGGTCCGGTTGCCTCGGAAGTGAAGGCAGCCATCTATGGAGAGCCCATCAGACCATCAATTTACAATTTTGCCGCAGGGATTTCCGGAAGGGATGTGACTCCTTTTGACTTTATTAAGATGGTTGATAAAGCCGAAATCGAAATTGATGAGGGAAATAAGGAAGGTTTTGAAATTTACGGGGTGAGAGAATGACAGAAAATCTGAATGTCTTTGCAGTCAGAACATTGACCCAGAAAGAATATTTTGCGCCCGGCCACCGGTCCTGCCAGGGCTGTGCCGAAGCGCTGGCCGTCAGGCTGGTCTGCAAGGCCCTAGGAAGGAATATCGTCATTGCGTCTGCCACGGGATGTATGGAGATCGTCTCCTCTCCCCTCCCATTCACTTCCTGGAGGGTTCCCTGGTTTCATTGCGCTTTTGAAAATACAGCGGCTGTGGCATCTGGGATCGAGGTGGGATTAAAAGTATTGATGCGAAAGGGGAGGATCCCTCAGAAAAAGATTGTCACCGTCGGGCTGGCAGGTGATGGAGGGACTGCGGATATCGGACTCCAGGCGCTCTCCGGAGCCCTTGAGAGAGGGCATGACTTCATCTATGTCTGTACGGATAATGAAGCCTATATGAACACGGGCATCCAGCGATCGTCCTCGACACCTTTTGGCGCCTCGACCACCACATCGCCTGCCGGAAAGACGAAGATGGGCCAGATCACCTGGAAGAAAAATATGGCCGCCATTGCGGCTGCACATAATATTCCTTATGTGGCCACCGCCTGCCCGAGTTATCCCATCGACCTGATTCAGAAGGTGAAGAAGGCGGCGGACATCAAAGGAGCTGCCTACATTCATATCCTTTCGGTCTGTCCTACGGGGTGGAGGTCTGCACCCGACCTCTCGATCAAACTGGGCCGGCTGGCGGTGGAGACAGGTACGTTTCCTCTTTATGAGGTGGAGCATGGCAGGTATCATTTAAATATCGATTTCCCGAAGTTGAAGCCGATTAAGGAATACATGAAACTTCAGGGAAGATTTCGGCACCTGACAGAAGAGATGATCGAAGAGATCCAGACGCGGATCAACCACGATTATGAACAGTTAAGAGAGAGAGACAAAAGGGGATTTTAACATGACACATTCAGAGATCGAAACCATCATCGAACGATACGGAAGCAGGGAATCGGCCATCCTTTCGATCCTTCAGGATATCCAGGCGAAGGAAAAATATCTTCCCAAAGAGGCCCTGGAGCACCTCGGGGGGAAACTTGGCATTCCCATCAACAAGATCTACAGGATTGCCACTTTTTACCGGGCCTTCAGCCTGATGCCCAGGGGACGGCATGAGGTCTGCGTCTGCATGGGGACCGCCTGCCATGTCCGTGGGGCACAACGAATTGTCGATCAGATGAAACTGGAGTTGGGCATTCGGCCGGGTGAGACGACAAAGGATCGGAATTTCACCCTGGAGACGGTCTACTGTTTGGGCGTCTGCGCGGCCGGACCGGTGGTAGCGATCGACGGTCAGTACTTCGGAAAGATGGGTTCTGCAAAGGTCGATGGGACCCTGAAAAAATTTCGTTCTGATAAGAAGAAGAAGGAGGGGGCGAATGGGTAGGCTTAGTTCTCCTCAGGAGCTGGGAAAATACAGGGATGAGATCCTCAGCAAGAGAAATCCTGACCAGCCCTTGATCACAGTCTGTGGTGGAACAGGTTGTCATGCCTCAGGATGCCATGCAGTGGTGGATGCCTTCAAAAAGGTCCTTCAGGAGAAGGCCTCAGGCAATGGAATCGGCCTGCGGGTGACGGGCTGTCATGGTTTCTGTGAAAGGGGACCATTGGTCGTCATCCATCCGAAAAAGGTTTTCTATCAAAAGGTCAAACCCGAGGATGTTCCAACGATCTTTCAGGAGACGGTCCTTAACGGTAAAATCCTTGAGCACCTTCTTTATGAACACCCGGTTACAGGAGAAAAGATTATCTCCGAAGAAGAGGTGCCATTCTACCAGAAACAGAAACGGATCGTCTTCGGAAATAACGGGAGCATTGATCCGACTCAGATCGAAGACTATCTGGCGGTGGGAGGCTACCAGGCATTGGCCAAAGCTCTCTTCTCGATGAAACCCGAGGAGATCATCCGGGAGGTGAAGAAGGCCAATCTGAGGGGACGAGGAGGAGGCGGATTTCCTGCGGGTTTAAAATGGGAACAGTGCCGAAATGCCCCTGGCAGTATAAAATATGTGGTCTGCAACGCAGACGAGGGAGACCCGGGCGCCTATATGGACCGAAGTCTTCTTGAGGGAAATCCGCATAGCGTTCTCGAAGGAATGATCATCGGCGCGTTTGCCATCGGGTCCCATGAAGGCTATGTCTATGTCCGGAATGAATATCCGCTGGCTGTCGAAAACCTGGGGATCGCCATCCGGCAGACGGAAGAGGCGGGTCTGCTTGGGAAAAATATCCTCGGTTCGGGATTTGACTTCGAAGTCAGGGTGAGCCGAGGTGGAGGCGCCTTTGTCTGCGGGGAGTCAACCGCTCTGATGGCCTCTATCGAAGGAAATGTTGGAGAACCCCGGGCAAAACATATTCACACTGTGGTGAGCGGTCTCTATGACCGGCCGACCAATCTGAATAATGTGGAGACGTGGGCCAATGTGCCGGTCATCATCAACGAGGGAGCGGACTGGTATGGCCGGATCGGAACCGAAGGGAGCAAGGGAACGAAGATCTTCTCCCTTGTGGGCAAGGTGAATAATACAGGGCTCGTGGAGGTTCCCATGGGGATCACCCTGCGGGAGATCGTCTATGACATCGGAGGGGGAATCCCTGACGGGAAAAGATTCAAGGCTGTCCAGACCGGAGGCCCCTCAGGCGGATGTATTCCCGAATCCATGATCGATCTGCCTGTCGATTTCGACCGCCTGACCGAAGTTGGTTCCATGATGGGATCCGGAGGGATGATCGTCATGGACGAGGCAACCTGTATGGTGGATGTGGCCAAATATTTTATGAACTTCCTCAAGGACGAGTCGTGCGGGAAATGCACCTCCTGCCGGGAGGGGACGAAGCGAATGCATGAGATCCTGACAGATATCAGCGAGGGCCGGGGAAAACCCGAGCACATCGATTTACTCGAGGAATTGGGCTGGGTGACCATGGAAGCCTCACTCTGCGCCCTGGGAGGGACGGCGCCCAATCCTGCTCTGTCCACCATCAAATATTTCCGTAAGGAGTATGAGGAGCACATTCTGAACAGGCGATGCCCGGCAAAGGTCTGCCGAGCCCTCCTGCATTATCGAATTCTGTCTGAGTTGTGCACGGCTTGCGGCCGATGCGCCAAGGTCTGTCCGGAGAAAGCGATCACCGGCGTTCAGAAGACGAAAAAAGAGAAGGGAAAGCCTTTCGAGATAGATCCGGTCAAATGCATCCAATGCGGAATGTGTCTGGAGACCTGTAAATTCGATGCGGTCGAGGTCGAATAAAATATAAAGTAAATAAGTTAATGAGTTAATAAGTTATTAG
>Ga0315277_10012417_pt1 | contig 10681 bp, 3 predicted proteins | sample YL17G05_15_MG_FD_203695 | JGI IMG/M metagenome (GOLD analysis project Ga0315277, IMG submission 203695) | Sediment microbial communities from Yellowstone Lake, YNP, Wyoming, USA - YL17G05_15 | ecosystem: Environmental > Aquatic > Freshwater > Lake > Sediment | place: USA: Wyoming | collected... | reverse complement strand
TCCGCGCCCTCTCCCCGGGTTCCTACCGCATTGAGGCGATCTTCGAGGGCTTCTTCCCTGCCCGCCAGGAGATCAGGATCGGCGACGAGAACCTGGAAGTGGAACTGGTGCTGACCCCGCGACGGGTCAGCCAGGCCGTCGATGTTGTGGACTCCATTCTAAACGTCGATCCGCAGCAGACAGCCCGGACGCGCACGGTTACCATCGACGACATTCAGAACGTGCCCTACGCCCCGTCCTGGGATCTGCGGCGCAGCCTGGCCATGCTGCCGGGCGTGGCCACCGACGCGCGCGGGCGGCTGCACGTCAACGGGGGAGGCAGCGACCAGGTGGCCTACCTGCTGGACGGCTTCAACATCACCAGCCCGGTGAGCGGGACGCTGGACAACAATGTCAGCGTGGACGCGGTGCGGGCCGCCGACGTGCGCAGCAGCCGCTTTTCGGCCGAGTACGGCAAGGGCTCGGCGGGCACCATCGCCGTCAGCACCGTGACCGGCGACGACCAGTTCCGCTACCACTTCACCGACTTCATCCCCAGCTTCGACAGCCGCGGCACTACCGGCTGGTACCTGAAGGACTGGGCGCCCCGCTTCATCCTTTCCGGCCCCGTGGTCAAAAAGAAGATCTGGTTCATGAACTCGTTCGACGCCAAGTACGATATGGACGTGATCTCCGGCCTGCCCCAATCGCAGGACCGGACCAGCAACTGGCGTTGGAACGACCTGCTGCGCGTGCAGGCCCAGCTTGGCCCCTCGCACCTGCTGGGCATCAGCGTCCTGCACAACGGCGGCAAGGCCCGGTTCTACGGGCTGGACGCGGTCACCCCGCCGGAAGCCACCAGGGACATCCTGTCGAACAATGATTTCGTCAGCATCAAGGACCAGCGGTACTGGGGCGGTATGCTGACCGAACTAGGGGCGGCGGTAAATCACCTGGACCTGGCGCGCAATCCGCTGGGCAGCCAGCCGTATGTGGTCGAGCCGGCCTGGAAGCGCGGCAGTTTCTTCCTGCGCAGCAACAGCGAAGTGACGCGCTGGCAGTGGCAGGCCGGGTTTGTGCCCCGGCCGCTGTACGGGGGCGGCCGGCATGATCTGAAGTTCGGCTTCGACGTCGATCGCATCCTGTACCACCAGCTCAACGACCGCCGGCCGTTCCAGACGCTGCGCGAACACGGATTGCCGTGGCGGGTGACCACCTTCACCGGCAATCCCTGGTACAGACTGAACAACACGGAGTGGAGCGGCTACCTGCAGGACCGCTGGTCGCCGCGCGACCGCCTGCTGCTGGAGGTGGGCGCGCGGCACGATTGGGATCAGGTGATCCGCCGCTCGGAGCTGTCGCCCCGCCTGGCCGCCACCCTGATGCCGTGGGCCGGCAAAGACATCAAACTGTCGGCCGGCATCGGAATCTTTTACGACGCCACCAATCTCTCCGCGGTGGCCCGCGACCTGGATCAGCGCCAGTTCGATCTGTTCCTGAATCCCGACGGAAGCCCCTCCTGGGGCCCGGCCGAGACAGTTTTCCTGGCCAACCGGCAGAGGCTGCGGGAACCCCGCGTCTTGAACTGGAGCCTGGGCTGGGAACAGAACCTGCCCTACCACATGTCCCTGCGCGCCGCCTTCCTCGACAAGCGCGGCTCGAACGGCTTCACCGTCCGCAATTTGCTGGCCGTCCACAGCGACACCGTGTTTGCGGTCTACCAACTGGAGAACACCCGGCGTGACCGCTATCGCGCCTTCGAGCTCACCGTGAGCCAGGTGAGCGAACGCCTGCACTGGTCAGGCTCGTACGTGCATTCCTCGGCCCGCTCCAATGCGGTCCTCGACTATACGATCGAGAACCCGATCTTCGTTGGCCAGGGTCCGGGGCCGCTCGATTGGGACATGCCCAATCGCCTGCTGGCCAGCGGATGGCTGCCCTACCGCAAGATTTACACCTTCTCGGCCCTGGCGGAGTGGCATACCGGCACACCCTGGAGCGTGCTGAACGGCACCCAGGAGCTGGTCGGGGACGCCAACCGCATGCGGTTTCCGCGCTCCTTCTCGCTGAACCTGCACGGCGAGCGCGAGTTTAACGTGGGCAAGCACAAGTGGCGGCTGCGTGTGGGCTTCAACAACGTGACCGGGCATCACAACTACGCCCTGGTCAACAACAACATCGCTTCTCCGAAGTTCGGCGCGCTGGCCGGTGAGGATAGACTCGGGGTCTTCTTCCGAATCCGCTACCTGGGGCGTAAATAGACTGGAGACGGCAGGCAACAGAGCCGTCCCGCATGGCGGGACGGCTCTGTTGCTGCGTCCATTTTGTAATTTTGCATGTAGCTCAGGAGGCAGTAGGCCTGGATATGGCGGCAGCGGGCGTTCCATCGATGATCGTGACGACGGCCACACCCCGGCCGACGCCGGCGCTGCGAACCGTTCTTTTGGTGGCCGCGTTAGTGGCGCTGCTGATCGCCGTGACTCGCCTGCCGGTCGCGCCCCGATACCTGTACTCGTTCGACACCGTGAACTTCGCCCTGGCGCTGGACCAGTTCGATCCGCGCCTGGGACAGCCGCAACCCCCCGGCTACCCGCTGTTCATTGCCGAAGCGCGGCTGTTGCGGCTGTTTTTCGGGACGCCCGAGCGCACCTTCGTGGCCTGCGGCACGCTGGCCGGGATTGCCGCTCCGGTCCTGTTGTTCATCCTGGGCGCGCGGATGTACTCGGGGTGGGCGGGCATCGCCGCGGCGCTGTTGCTGACGCTGACTCCCGCCTTTTGGCATTCCACGCTGGCCTCGCCGCTGCGTCCCTACCTGGCCGTGGTCACGGTGCTGGTCGCCTACCTGTGTCACCGCTCGGCTGGCGGCGAGGCGCGGTTCGCCTACTTTGCGGCCGCGGCGCTGGGTCTGGGCGCAGGTTGGCGCCCGGCGCTTCTGGCGCTGTTATTCCCCTTGTGGCTGGTCTGCGCCTGGCTCGGTTTACGGTCGCTCAGGCGAATGTGCCGGGCGCTGGCGGTGTTGGCGGCCGCCGCGCTCACCTGGTTTCTCCCGCTTGTGGTTGTCGTCGGCGGTCCGGAAGCGCTTTGGGAACTGCTCACCGGCTACCTGGGTGAGCAATCCCAGGGCAGTTCGCCCGTCTACGGCGCGGGCTTCTGGGAATGGTGGAAGATGGTGACCCAGGTGTTTGTCTGGGAGGCCCTGGCCGTGGTGGGGTGGTTCTGGGCGGCGCTGCTGCTGCTCCTGTTGCCCGGGCGTTCCCGTCGTGGAAGGCGAAGTGCGGAATGCGGAGTGCGGAATGCGGAATACAATCCGCACTCCGCATTCCGCATTCCGCACTCCAATCCGGCCGGCCCGCTGCCCAACTGGGCGTTCATCCTGCTCTGGGTCGCTCCCGCCGCGATTTTCTTCAAGCTGATCCACGTAGCCAGTCCCGGCCACACCCTTTCGCTGGTGCCTGCGCTGTGCCTGCTGGGAGGGGCATTCCTGGAATGGGGCGCGGCACGGGTCGGCCAGTATCTGCCGCGAAACTACGTTCCCCGCTGGGCATTTCTGGCTGCCGCGCTGGCCGTCAATGTTGCTTTCTTCACCTACCCCTATCGCATCCCGCATGCGCGCTTACAGGTCCGCGGGACGCTGCCGCGGGTGGTCGAGCACTTTCGCTTCTGGGGCTATTTTGCGCTGCGCGACACTTCGTACGCGCCGATCCGGCTGGAGGACGTGCGGACCGGCGGGCGAATCGGCAGGCTCCGTGCCTTGGGTGACCCTTCCGACCTGACCATCGTCTGGCAGGATGACGATGTGAGTTGGCGCAAGATCGCCTACTATTTCCCCAAGACGCCCATCTGGGTCATCGAAGGAGTCTCGGGGCCGGGTGCCGTTCCCGCCCCGCTCCCGTATCTCTGGCTCTACAACCGCATCCTGGAAGTGCCGGACCGCAAGCCGCCGGTGACGGTGCGCCTGCCGGCGGGCCGGGTGGCATGGCTGTTTCACCTGCATTCACCCTTCCCGCAGGAATTGCGCGCCCAGGGTGTTCCCCTGCTGCAGTTCGGCCCGCTGCACCTGACCGACCTGCGCCAGACCCCCGCGCAGTTCCGCGCCGGCAATTTCCTGTTCGAGAGAATGAATTCACCACAAAGTCACTAAGAAAACCAAGGAACACAAAGCCCCTCTTTGTGGGTCTTTGTGGCCTTGGTGCCTTTGTGGTGAGTTACAGGCCGGTGATGTAGACGATCTCGGCGAAATTCTTGCTGGGCAGTTTGACCGCGATGCCGCGGCGCATCCACTCGGCGCCGCTCTGGGTGGAGGAGTCGCTGGTCTCCTGGAAGGTCACGCGGTAGTTCCTGTTCGGATTCAGCCCGCGCGGGTAGATCGTTTGCGTGCTGACGGAAGAATCGGGACGGTACACGAAGACCAGGCCGCGGTCCGACTCGGCATCAAACGATTCGATGGCGGCGGTGGTGTAGTCGCTGGGCCGCTCCAGCAGGTGGTAGACCTTGCCCCTGTTGATCAGCCCGCGCAGAGACTTGTACAGGGCTGCCTCCTGCCGCACCAGGTCGATCTCGGCCGGCGTCCATTCCGTGATGCGCTGCATCAGGATCCAGGGGCCGCCAAACATGCTGCTGCGCGTGGTGAACTTGATCGGCGGCTCCTCCATGTACCGGCTGATGAAGCGGGGCGGGAAAACATAGGTCATCCCGTGGGTGACGCGGCGGCGGTCCATATGCCCGCAGGCGTCGCAGCCGCCGAAGGTGGCATAGCGCTTCACGGCGTCGAAGGTGGCCATGGTGCCCCCATCGGCGTTGTTCTCCCAGCCGATCTGCGGCGCCGCCGCCCGCATGAATTTCATGAACAGGTCCAGACCGTTCACCGCGTTGTCCCAGTTGCTGTTGGCCGGGTCGTGGGTGTGGGTGTCCTTGGTGCATTCTTTGACCAGGTTCTCCGCGTCCTGGACAAACCAGTCGGGATTGTAAACCTGCACCACCGAGAGCGCCGCTTGCTGAAGCCACTGCTGCGCCGGCTGGTTGGAAATACAGATGGAGTGGGCGTTGAAGTAGCCGCTGTCCCACGTCGAGGTCCAGTCCGGATTCTCTTGCAGAACCGGCGACTCGTCGGCTGCTTCCACGGGCACGAAATGCAGGCCGAATTTCATGCCCAGGCTGTGAACATAATCGGACAGCGCGCGCAGGCCGCTGGGGAACTTGGCCCGGTCTTCCACCCAGTCGCCGATGTGGCGGGCCCAGCCCAGGTCCACAATGAAGACCTCGACGCCCACCTGGGCGGCGATCTCCGCTGCCCGCCGCATGGTAGCCTCGTCGATGTCCTGCCGGTACCCCCAGCTATCGAACATGAAGTAGGGGAAATTGGCGTCGGGCGGAGGCGCGGCCAGCACCCCTTCCACGTAGCGGTGGGTGCGATAGCTTCCTTCGTCCCAGTCGCCCTCGAACAACCCGGTGAAGGAAGCGGGCACGGCTAATTGCTCACCCGGGGCGACGGGCGCGTGCAGCGGGGACGGGCCGCCTTCCAGCACAATCGTGTCGCCGGCGCCAGCCAGCAACGCGCTCACCCGGGCGCGTGCGTCGCTCTCCCAACCCAGCACCACGCCGTTTCCGAATTCGTCGGACAGCGCCAGCCAGGTGCAGTGGTCGGCGTAGGCGCCGGTAAACAGCCTCACCGGCTGGTCCGGCGCCAGCCAAGCCTCGATCGGGTCGTACAGCAGCGGCGAATTCTGCCGGTATTGATTGACGTACAATCCCCGCATGGCCTGCCCGTCGGGGTTCAACCGCAGGTTCAAAAACCGCGCCTGGTTCACGTAATGCACGGCTTCGTCCAGGTTGCGGTAGGCGTAATAGGTGCGAATGAACGGCTGGCCCGGATGAATCTCGATACGCAGTTGGATCTCCGCCAACGCTTCCGCATTCCGCAGCACGATGACGTGGAGCTGCCCGCCGCGCTCGGCCGATTCCGTCCACGTATCCAACAACTCCCAGGGAGTGGTCATGTCGAGCGCCGTGCCATCGATTTCCAGGTGAATCGGGCTGGAGGCGGGCACACCTTCGGCCACCCAGGCCTTGCCGTTCGGGCGGCGCAGCGTCTGCAGACGAAACAGGCCGTTTTCATCCAGGACGTATCGCGCTTCAACCAGGCCATTGGAGAGTGACCAGGAGCGGGCATCGGGATCGTAGCTTGTGGCGGGCGGGTTCTGGGCCGTAGCGGCCAGGGACGAGAGCAGGCAAAGGAAGAGCAACGCACGACCCATGTGCATATTGAACCCATTACCCCGGGGCAAGTCGCGGAGAATTGCACGCACACGATATGAACGTCGTGAGTCCTAAGACGCGACCGGCCCCAATTTGGCTAGAGGCCCGCCGCTCAGCGGCTTCGGAATCATCGGATAGGCGACGATAGCCAGGCCTAAGAACCGCGCCAGAGATTCCGAAACCGCTGGGCCAAACGACATCGACTTGACAAGGCGAACTTCTCCGCCTATTTTCGAACCTGCTCGGAGGTGCGTCGTGACCGGCAAAACCACAGCGATTTTGGCGTTATTGTTGGCAAGCTGCTTGTCCTTCCCTCTTCATGCCCAGGAAACGACGGGCATCATTCTGGGCACGGTAAGGGACTCGAGCCGGGCCGTGATTCCCGGCGCTCGGGTGACCATTACGGAGCGCGCCACTGGCACCGTGCGTGATCTGGTGACCGATGCGCAAGGCTCTTACACCGCGCCACTGCTTCGGCCCGGTCTGTATCGGGTAACTGCGGAGCACGCTGGCATGCGACGCGCAGTGCAGGACAACGTTCAAGTGCAAATCACCGAGCGTGTGCCCGTGAATTTCGTGCTCGAGGTGGGCAGCGTGGAAGAAACGGTGACAATTCGTGACGTCGCCCCGGTCCTACAGCTCGAGACTGCGACGGCAGGGCGGGTCATCGAGGCAACAAGCATACGGTCCATTCCGCTCTCCACGAGAAACTACACGCACCTGCTGGGGCTGACGGCAGGAGTTTCGTCGGCCCTGAACAATGCCGACGCGCCGGGATTGGGCAACGTGAACCCCAACGTGAACGGGATGCGCGCCGGCAGCAACAACCTGCTCATCGACGGGCTCCCGGCATTCAACGCGCTGAACAACAGCAACACCGGGATCGGCGCCCCGACTCCGGACTTCCTCCAGGAGTTCAAGGTGATGACCAGTATGTTCAGCGCCGAATACGGACGCAACGCCGGTTCGGTGGTGAACGTGGTGACCGTATCCGGCACCAACCAGGTCCACGGCAGCGCCTGGGAGTTCCTGCGGAACACCAAGCTGAACGCGCGGCCCTTCTTCGGAACAGCCCGGGGGCAGAACAACCAGAACCAATTCGGCGCGTCGGTGGGCGGCCCGGCGTATCTACCGAAGCTCTACAACGGCAAGGACCGCACTTTCTTCTTCCTTGGCTATGAGGGCACGCGACAGCGCAACTCGAACTCGAGTTCGGCGCTCAGCCGGCAGAGCGTCCCGACCCAGCCGATGCGCGACGGCGTTTTTTCAAAGCTGATCCGTGATCCGCTCACCGGACTCCCCTGCTCGGCTTCCGACGGGCGCGGATGTTTCCCCGGCAACACAATTCCCGCCAACCGCATCAACGCGAGCTCGCGCACGGTGATGAACAAGCTGATTCCGCTGCCTAACGCCTCGACCGGCAGCGCAATCAATTTCGTGGACGCGCGGACGATCAGCGGTGGCAACGACCAAATGGTGTCGCGGCTGGACCACAGCCCGTCGAGCAAGGACCGTTTCAGCGGCCGCTGGTTCTGGAGCCGGACGCCGCAGACCGATCCGTTCGGCGCCTCTCCGTTCCCCGGCATGGAATCGACGAACACGCGCGACAAATACGACCTGGCCCTGTCCTATATGCGCGTTCTCTCGCCCTCGCTCATCAACGAGTTCCGGTTCGGCTGGGACCGCAGCGTGTCGCTCCAAACCAACTCCGACACATCCGACCCGCGGTCGTACGGCATTCCGGCGACGAACACAGTGCCCGGGTTCCCCCGTGTCAGCATCTCCAGCTACTTCAGCTTCGGCATCACCGAGACCTACCGGGACAATGCCCACCTGTTCACGTTCAGCGACACGATGACGTGGCTGCGTGGCAAGCACTCGCTGAAAGCGGGAGGCGAAATCCGGCGGGGCCGCATCCAGCCCATGAGCACCGGGAATCAGCGGCCGACGTGGACCTTCAGTGGCCAGAGCACCGGCGACGGTTTCGCCGACTTCCTGATGGATCTTCCCTCGCGCGGCGTGTACGGCACGGGCGCAGGTATCTTGAACCTGCGCGAGACGGCATACAACCTGTTCGCCGCCGACGATTACAAGATTACCTCGCGGCTGACGCTGAACCTCGGTCTGCGCTGGGAGCTGAACGTGCCGCCCTACGACGCGCAACTGAATCTGGTCAGTTTCTGGCCGGACCGCTACGTGGGACCCGGCACGGCGGAAAGCGGGGGGGTGGTAATGGCCAACGTTTCACCCGGCGTGCCCCGAAGCACCGCTTTCACGGATTGGAAGGACTTCGGGCCGAGATTCGGCTTCGCGTGGAATCCGGGGGGGACTCGCACTCGCACCGTGGTCCGCGGTGGCTATGGCATCTACTTCGACCAGCGCACCGCGCAGGTCTTTCAGCAGCTTCGTTCCAACCCGCCGCTCCTCGCTGTTCAAACGCTGAACTTTCCGGCCGGCGGGGTTCCGGACGGCTGGGTGTACCGGCTTGAGGGCCTCGATCCAAAGGCGCTCCCCGTTCCGACGGCGACGTCGTCATTGACGCTGCGGGCGATCGAGAAGGATCCGAAAACCGACACCGCCCAGCAGTGGAATCTGGACCTCCAGAAGGAACTGCCCGGCCGCATCGTGCTTCAGGGCGCCTACGTCGGCACCCACGGAACACACCTGTTCCTGCAGCGCAACATCAACTACCCGCGCCCGAACGCCGTCGGCGTTTTCGTGCGGCCGTTCCTGGGCTACGGCGCCATCTGGTACCAGGGCAACAACGGCAATTCCATTTACCACTCGGGCCAGTTCACGGTGCAGAAGCGCTTTGCCGGCGGCTCGCAGTTCCTGGCGGCCTATACCATCTCGAAGACGATTGACGATGCGGCCGGAACGTCGCGCTATTACGTCAACGCAACCGGCAATCCGGATAACTTCCGGGCCAACCGCGGCCTGTCGACGTTCGACCGGCCGCAGCGACTGACCGTCAGCTTCAATCTCGCCGTGCCCAACCCGCTCGGCAAGAGCGCTTGGCCGGTGCGGCACGTTTTTAGCGGGTGGGAGGTGTCCGGGGTCGCGCTGGCGCAGTCCGGTGTGCCTTTCACGGTTACCAACTCGCTCAGCGGGCAGGCCTGGGACGGCGATATCGGAAGCGGCGGCGCTGGCAACGCCGACTACGCGGGCGGCCCGCTCTATACAACGGGTTCCACCCGGGAGCGGCTTTTCGGCTGGCTGAACAAGAGCGCGTTCGCCGCCGCGCCGCGCACCCGTTTCGGCACGCTGGGCCGCAACAGGCTGCGCGGACCGGGCCAGACCAACCTGGATCTCGCGATCCAGAAAAGGTTCAAGATCCGGGAGGGCATCGGGCTGAATTTCCGGACCGAATTTTTCAACACCTTCAATAATCCGAACTTCTCCAATCCCAGTTCCAGCTTCGATTCGAGCACCTTCGGAGTGATTTCGTCGACCAACGCGAATGCCCGCATCATCCAGTTCGCCTTGAAGCTGACCTACTGACCAGCTTGGTATTTTGGGAGCGCGGGCGTCCCGCCCAATGTCACTTACTTTAGCGCGATTGCAGTACGGATACCGCGCGGGATCCCGCGAGCAGCAAGCTAAAGTAAGTGCCATTGGGCCGGACGGCGGCGACACAACCTCGAAATCTCAGGGGCGGGGACGAGATGAACTTCCGGAGCCGGCCAGGCGGCGGATCTCGCCCCGGATGGTGTCCCGCTCCGGTCCGCGCAGTTGCGCGGCCAGCCGGCGCAGGGCAATGCTGATCAACTGATCGTGGTGCAGTTGCCGCAGGGACGGATCGGCCGTCAGCTCCAACCAGGCGCGGTGCAACAACTCCTGGTCCTCGGGCCGGATCGACGGGGCGTGCGGTCCCAGCAAAAACCTTGAGGTGTCGCCATTGGGACTGATCACCTCCAGCGCCAGGCGGGGGCGCGGGTGGGGCAACTTGTCCCAGGCCAGGCCGATCATGCGCGCCTTTTCCGCCGCCCTGACCTGGAAGGAACGGCTGACCACCACCGTCGAGGAGCGGAGCCGCTGCGCGGTCACCATGGTGGTCTCCTCGGGGTGGACGCCCGGGACCACGGCCAGCGAGACCGGCCGGCCCATCCTTTCCGCCAGCGAGACCACGCGGGTGAACAACATCTGCTCGTGTTCGCTCAGCACGTTCTGCTCGCCCTCCAGGGTCTCGGCGAAGTCCGCGCCGCGGATCAGGCGCGTGGTCATCACCACCACGTCCTGTTCCTCGGTGTTGGTGCGGCGCAGCACGTATTCAAGCTGCTCCAGCGTGTTCTGGTCGCGCACGGCCACCAGTACATTGCCCGGGCGGCAGCGCGCGCGAGCCGGTTCCCAGGATGACGGCGTCGTAACCGCCGCTCCACCGCTCCGGCTCGCCGTCCACCACCAGGACGGTCCGCAACCCGCCTCCCGAGAGCATCCCGGCCAGATC
>Ga0315277_10012416_pt1 | contig 10682 bp, 7 predicted proteins | sample YL17G05_15_MG_FD_203695 | JGI IMG/M metagenome (GOLD analysis project Ga0315277, IMG submission 203695) | Sediment microbial communities from Yellowstone Lake, YNP, Wyoming, USA - YL17G05_15 | ecosystem: Environmental > Aquatic > Freshwater > Lake > Sediment | place: USA: Wyoming | collected... | reverse complement strand
TGTCTTTGGATATGTACATTTTAGAATAAAATGCAGAATAAAAAAATAATAATATTGATTATTTCAGGGGTAGCGGCGGTTATTAGCCTATTTTATGGAATGTTTGCGCCATCCAAAGCCAGACAAAATATTATTCTCGAGCCGACAGGCAGACCCGAGGAATTAAGAATTGAAAGACCAACTGCATACTTGACCCGCAAAGCTAAAAAAACCGCGTATTCATCCTGGTCTAGAGATCCATTCTCGGTATCTTCCGCACCGATTGAGGAATACGCAGGGCTTACTTTAAACGGAATAATGTGGTGGGATAAAGAAAACCCAAAAGCGATGATAAACAATAACATAGTCGGCATAGGAGATAAAGTCAAAGAGGCTACAGTAATCGATATAAAACAAGACAGGGTTATTTTTAACGACGGCAGCAAGAATTTTGAGCTTAGATTGAATGAGCGGCAATGAAAAGTATTTAACCGGATAAGGAGGCGAGGCAGATGGACAAGACCAGGATATTGGTCGTCGATGATGAGAAGGGGATTTGTAACATAATCCGAAAATTGCTTACCGCAAAAGATTACCAGGTTTTCTGCGCCATGAATCCCGAAGAGGCAATAGAAGCAATAAACAAAGAACGCCCGCACCTTGTTTTTTTAGATATCCGGCTCGGCGACAATATTTCAGGCCTGGACGTGTTGCCTAAATTAAAAAAGCTGGATAAAAAGTTAAAGATAATTATGCTTACCGGTCTTGAAGATGCAGAAACCATTCGCAAGGCCAAGACCCAAGGCGCGGATGATTTCATATCTAAACCTTTTGATTTGGAGTGCTTAGATTTTATTGTAGCGCAGACCCTATCGCAATTAAGTATACGAAAGTAGAGGAAATAATATGCGGAAAAAAAAGATTCTATCTGTGGATACTGGGAAAAAGTATTTTCCCATTGTCGGTATCGGTGGTTCTGCCGGAGGGCTTGAGGCATTCCAGGGGCTGCTTAAAAATATATCGCATAAGCCGCAAATGACGCTTGTATTTATAATGCATTTAACCCCGGGTCATAAAAGCCTGCTGGCGGAACTGCTTGGCAAAATAACAAAAATGCCGGTAAGCGAAATAACCAGCGGTATGGTCCCGGAAATCAATCATGTTTATGTAAAACCGCCGAATGCTAATCTTACTTTAGTGAGAGGGAAATTGATGCTTAGCGCGTTGGAAGGCGAAGGTGTCAGGCGTATGCCTATAGATTCTTTTTTCCGATCGCTCGCAGATGAGCTCGGCAGCAGGAGCATCGGAGTTATTATGTCGGGAACAGCCACGGACGGCACGCTGGGAGCAGAGGCCATAAAGGCCGAAGGAGGTATTACTTTTGCCCAGGACGGAAAGAGCGCTAAATATAACGATATGCCGCAGAGCGCGATTGCCGCCGGATGCGTGGATTTTGTACTAACGCCTAAAAAGATTTCCCAGGAGCTAGAGCGCATAGCAAGGCATCCCTTTATATCATCCGCCGCGCCGGTTTTGCCAGATAAGCAGATCATAACGGAGGATAAGAGCATTGAAAGTATTTTTGATATCTTACGTCGCGCCAAGGGGTTAGACTTTACTTATTATAAGGCCGCTACCATTTCCAGGCGTGTATCACGCCGGGTTGTTTTAGCGAAGCAGGGGAATCTCAAGAATTACATAAAATTCCTGCGCGGGAATAATAACGAGGTGGAAAAACTTTATGAAGACCTATTGATAAACGTTACCGGATTTTTCCGTGACGAAAAAGTTTTTCACGCATTGGAAAAATCGGCAATCCCCGCAATCCTAAAGAGCAAGACAAAAGACCAGAGCGTAAGGATATGGGTTCCGGGATGTTCAAGCGGCGAGGAGGCTTATTCTATCGCCATGCTTTTTACTGAAGCTCTGGGAAGAAAGGCGGGCGTTGTCCCTGTCCAGATTTTTGCCACTGACGTGAGCGAAGACGGTATTAATAAGGCGCGCCGCGGCATTTACGGCCCAAGTATAAAAGATAGTGTTGGGTCTGTGCGATTAAAAAGGTTTTTCGCAAAAGAAGGTAATTATTATAAGATTTCTAAAAGCTTAAGAGAGATGTGTGTTTTTTCAAGACAGAATGTGTTTGGTGACCCGCCTTTTTCTAATATAGACCTTATAAGCTGCAGAAACCTCCTTATATACCTTCAGCCCGTGTTGCAGAAGAAGGTATTCCATAATTTTCATTACTCCTTAAGGCCCGGCGGTTTTCTCGCCTTAGGAAATTCGGAGTCCGCTGCAGGTTATTCCAATCTTTTTAAGGACCTGGACAGGAAGCAGAAAATTTTTGTAAAAAAATATATATCAATGAGGCCCGGCCTTGAATTGGGCCAGGGGTATTATCCGCCAAAGAAATTAGAAGTTAAGGAAAAGAGAGATACGTTGACCGGAAAAGAAACTGATATCGCAGGCCTTGCGGACAGGATCGTGCTTAATGAATATGCCCCTTGCGGGGTGCTGATAGATAGCAATATGGAAGTTGTTCAGTTCCGCGGGCATACCGGGCGCTTCCTTGAGTCGTCGGAGGGAAAACCAAGCCATGACATATTTAAATTGGCGCGGAAAGGCCTGCTGATGCCTTTGCGCTCGGCGATATATAAAGCAAGGGAAACAAAACATGCGGTAAAAAGAGTTGCGGAAGATGTATTGTGCAATGGCCGCAAGGTGTCAGTTGTTATAACCGTTGTTCCTGTGCCTGCCTTGCCGGCAGGCAGGCAGTCCGCTGTCCTTAAAGAGGAATTCTTTCTGGTGCTTTTCGATGAGGTTGGCAGGATAGCGGGATTTAAGAATCTGCCCAGGGGCTTAGGCAAAATATCTTTAAAGGGAAGATCTGTAAAAAAAGATAATTATATCAAGGATCTCGAAAAAGAGCTTGCAGAAACAAAAGAATACCTGCAGACAGTAATAGAAGAACAGGAGAACGCCTGCGAAGAAGTTAAGACCGCCAACGAAGAGATACTTTCAAGCAATGAAGAATTGCAGTCTACCAACGAGGAGCTGGAAACGGCCAAAGAGGAACTGCAGTCTTCAAATGAAGAGCTGATGACTACCAACGAGGAACTGCGCAACCGCAATGCGGAAGTATCCCTTTTGAACAACGACTTGATAAATTTGCTTGGCAGTTTCAATTTTCCGGTTGTTATGCTTGGGATAGACCTGGTGATACGCAGGGTAACTCCTCAGGCAGACAAAGTGCTGAATATAGCTTCTTCTGATGTCGGTAGGCCGATAAGCAGGGTTAAACTCAATATAGACATTCCGGATTTTGAGCAGACGCTTCTGGATGTAATAGAGTCGCTGCATCCGAAGATGTTTGAAATAAAAGACAAAGAGGGAAACTGGTATTCAGTATATATCAGGCCATACCGCACCATGGATAATAAGATTGACGGCGTAGTTGCGGTTTTTGTTGATATCACCGAGCGTAAAAAATCAGAGCAGGCGGTTGAGGAATCGCGCGACTATGCCGAAAATATCATCGGGACAATACAGGAATCCTTGATAGTGGTGAATGATGATTTAAGGGTGATTTCAGCCAACAGATCATTCTACCAGGCCTTTAAAGTCAACCCTAAGGAAACCGTGGGTTGTTTTCTTTATGATTTGGGCGACGGAGAGTGGGATATCTCTGAACTGCGGCAGCTCATGGGGGATATTCTTACTAAAAAAACCACCATTGATGACTACGAGATTGAGCACAGATTTGAGGCTATTGGACAGAAAACGATGCTTTTTAATGCCCGGCGCCTTGCCAACATGCATATGATTCTCATCGCTATTGAGGACATTACCGAGCGCAGGCAGATGGAGAGGGAATTAGTGCAGTCTAAGGAGCGGCAATACAAGACGCTTATTGATAATCTTCCTCAGAAGATATTCCTTAAAGACAGAAATTCGGTGTATATATCCTGTAACGAAAACTATGCCAGGGATTTAAAAATCAGGCCTGAAGAGATTGCCGGTAAGACTGATTATGATTTATATCATAAAGATTTGGCGGAAAAATATAGGGCAGATGATAAAAGAATTATGGAATTAGGTAAAGTCGAAGATATAGAAGAAGAATATACCCAGGATGGACAGGAAAGATTTATGCAGACGGTCAAAACGCCGATTAAAAATGAAAATGGCGAGTCCATCGGCATCTTAGGCATTTTTTGGGACATCACCGAGCGCAAGAAGGTGGAAGAGGAGGTTAAAGTCCTGGCGCAACGTATTGAATTTATACTGGGAGCTACAAAGACCGGGATTGATATTATTGATTCTAATTTTAACATGGTATATATCGACCCTGAATGGCAGAAGATTTACGGCGATTACGAAGGAAAGAAATGTTACGAGTACTTTACGGGGCGAGACATGATGTGTCCGGGATGCGGTATACCTAGGGCCCTGGAGACAAAAAAGCCCGTGGTAAGCGAGGAAATTTTGCCGCGAGAAGGCGGTCGTCCTATACAAGTCATAACGATGCCTTTTCAGAATGAAAATGGAGAATGGTTGGTCGCCGAAGTCAATGTAGACATCTCCGAGCGCAAGAAAATGGATGATCAGTTGTTGTTTGCGGCAAAAGAATGGAGAACGACTTTTGACTCTATCACCGATATGGTCTCCATTCACGATAAGGATTTTAAAATTACCAGGGTAAATAGAGCGTTTGCCGATGTATTTAAGATGAAGCCGCAGGAAGTTATCGGTAAAATTTGTTATACATTAGTCCACGAGACAAAAGAGCCGCCGTCGAGTTGCCCCCATAAACAAGTAATACAGACTAAAAAACCGATCTCAGTAGAATTTTTTGAGCCGCACCTGGGAATGTATTTAGAAATCACCTGTTCGCCTGTATTCGACCAGGCAGGCGAGGTTGTAGCTACAGTCCAAATCGCTAAAGATATTACGATGCACAAAGAAATGGAAAAGGAGCAGCGCCTTTCGCAATTAGGCAAGCTCGTTGCGGATATGGCCCATGAGGTAAATAACCCCTTGATGATTATCTCCGGGAACGCCCAGCTTTCTTTGATGGAAAATATACAAAACGACACAGTAAACAGCAATCTTAAGATCATATTTGAAGAGAGTAAAAGGGCAAAGAATATTATTCAGAGGCTGCTTAAATTCTCCCGGCCAAGCAAGGGCGAATTACAGACAATAGACATCAATAAGAACATTGAGGCAGTGCTGGGTATTGTAGAGCACCAGTTTAATTTGGCTAACATCCAGATAAAGAGAAATTACGCGGCTAATCTTCCCTCTGTTTTAATAGACGAACAGCAGATGCAGGAAGTGTTTATGAATATTTTGAACAACGCAAGTGATGCTATGCCGAAAAGTGGCGTTATTGAGATAACCACATCTTTAGAAGGAGATTTCTTTAGGATAGATTTTAAAGATACAGGTTGCGGAATGGCAGAAGAAGTTAAGAAAAGGTTATTCGAGCCATTTTTTACCACTAAGGAAAAGGGAACGGGTTTAGGGCTTTCTGTTTGTTACGGTATTATAAAGGTCCATAACGGCGAGTTGAAGTTTGAAAGCGAGTTAGGAAAAGGTACCACTGCTACCATACTTTTACCTTTAGAGAAGGAGGACAATAGTAATGTATAAAATTTTAGTGGTGGATGACGAGCCCCGGATAGCCCAAGTTTTACAGGATTTTATGGTCAAATCAGGATTTGAAGTAACGCAAGTCTTGGGCGGAGAAGAGGCGATAAGGATTTTAAATTCCGAGATGAAAATAGATTTAATGGTCTTAGATATGAAGATGTCCAAGGTAACAGGTATGGATGTTATAATGGAGATGGAAGGAATAAAAAGAAAAATCCCGATTATTATTCTCACCGGTTCAGTTGATGCAGAAAAATACCTTATTGACCTCATAAAGTTTGGGTACACCGAGAAAGACATTCTCTATAAGCCTGTAGATTTATTTTTGCTTTTAGATATGGTTAAAAAGAAACTAAAAATAACGCAATAGTGATGAAGGCAAGCGCATAATAAGTTTTAGCACCCGCCACAGTTACGTAAGTGGCGTGTGTCAATTCGCCCAAACAACTTACTCTCCGCCTACGGCGGATCGTAAGTTGTGGGCTCATTGAGGAGGAAAATATGTTTAGGAGTATTTTATTGGCGGATAGCGACGTCGAATCCAGAGACAGGCTCTATGAGATATTGTTTTCTATGGGTTATCCGGTAGACTGCGCGCCCAATAGCAATGAGGCCCTTGCCCGATTGCAGGCTGAAAGGCCTTACCTTTTGGTTTTAGATGAGAATTTAGCTTCCGAAGGCGGCCTGAGCATTTTAGGGAAGATAAGGAAATTTGACCGTCAGATGAAGATTGTGTTTTTAACAAAGGATGAGCCCAGTGTTGATGTTCAGGCGAAAACAAACTATTTTGGCGTGTACGCAGTGGCGAAGAAAGATTTCTCCAGCCATTTTATGCTGAAAAAAATTCTGGAGATTTTAAGGGAAACACAGGAGAAGGCCCCGGAAGATCAATATTTCTACTTAGGCAAGATAATGGTTGTGGATGATGGTCCGGAGATGAGGGTAGTGCTGACCACCTTTTTGAAAATGCGCGGCTTTGATGTGAAGGATGTTTCAAGCGGCGACCAGGCAGTGATGGAGATAAAAATAGATAAGCCAAGTTTAGTGCTTCTGGATGAACGGATGCCGGGCATGGACGGGCTGGTGGCCTTGAAGAAAATCAAAGAAATCGACAATGCTATAAAAGTAGTGATGCTCACCGCCATAGAAGACGAAGATATTATTAAGGAGGCCATTGGATTAGGCGCCTTAGATTATATTACCAAACCCTGCGACCTGGAGAAACTCGAGGCGTTGATTTTATCCATTCTCATTCCGCAAAGGCATAAAGATGATGATGCGGTCAAGGAATGACGGCATCCCTGCCTACTAATAAGCAAGGGGCAAGGACCTCGGCATAATTTACTGACAGGTTATAGCGGGCAAATTAATTAGGATGGAAGGCAACTTCCATCCTTTTGTTTTAGTGGAAAACACGCCAATCATTCCCGCCGCAGAAGGCGGCGTACCCGCCCATCCCGCCGCAGAGGCGGCGCACCCAACAATCCGATATGTTGGGGTGGGTGTAGGGCGGGGTGGGTATATGGTGGGGTGGGTATATGATTGGGCGTTGTTTCCATAAACGATACCTTGACGCTAAGACACAGGTGGGGTATAATTTAGAACATCATGCTGCTGGGAGTGCACGTTTCTACAGAGGGTAAAATCTACGAGGCCTTGGAACGCGCGAGAGTATTGGGTTGTAATACCATGCAGATATTCTCGCGTAACCCCCAAAGATGGCGAGATAATTTTATAGAACCCCGGGATATAGAGGAATTCAACCGCCGGCAGGATAAATTTAAGATTAGGCCGTTTTTTATCCACATACCTTATTTGATTAATCTGGCCTCGCCTAACCCCCGGCTTTATGAGGCCTCCATTGAGGCCTATATCGAAGACATCTTAGAGGCCGAGGTTCTGGGGGCAGATTATATCGTCACCCATATGGGCAGCCATAAGGAGACTTCCGAAGAGGCAGGCATGGAGAGACTAATCCAAGCGCTGAACAGGATTTTAGAGAGGACAAAAAATATCCGCGTAGGCATACTCTTGGAGAATACCACCGGCTCTGGCTCATGGTTGGGCTATAAGTTTAGCCACCAGAGAAAGATTATCCAGGGCGTAAAACAGAAGAGCCGCGTTGGTCTTTGTCTGGATACCGCGCATGCGTATTTAGCAGGATACGATATCTCCAAAAAAGACGGCCTCGAGCAACTTCTGGGTGAAATAGATAAGCTTGTGGGCTTAAACCGGATTAAACTTATCCATCTCAATGATGCATTGGATAAGCTGGGTTCCAAGCATGACCGGCACGAACATATCGGCAAAGGACATATTGGATTGGCAGGGATGGCCAGGATCATTAATCATCCGTTGCTTCGCAATCTCGCATTTATCTTGGAGACGCCCAAGGATAGCCTAGATGCGGACCGGATGAATTTGGCGGTGGTCAAAGGCCTGAGGGCGTCTTTAGGGAGTTAGCAATGGCATATAAGTTATTGGTGGTAGACGACGACCGGGATATCGTAGAAGTGCTCAAGAAAAGATTATCACAGGAAGGCTATGAGGTAGCGGTTGCCTATGACGGCGAAGAGGCGCTCCTGAAAGTCAAAGCGGAAAACCCCGATGTCGTGCTGTTGGACCTGATGATGCCCAAGCTCAACGGCTTTGAGGTATTAAAAGAAATCAGGGAAAAACATAAAGATAAATGGAGGCCGGTGATTATCATCAGCGCCAATACAGAATTAGATTCAGTGAAGAATTGCTATAGTTTAGATGCAGACCACTACTTAACCAAGCCCTGCACGATAGATAACGTCCTGCGCGGAGTAAGCACCATGATTTCGCTGATCCCCTTAAGACAGAATAAATAACCTTTAAGATGAGCTACCCATTTAAAGAAGTCGAAGAGAAGTGGCAAGGTGAATGGGCGAGGCAGAAAATTTTTTCTGTAGAGCCCGATGCCCGGATGAAAAAATATTATCTCTTGGAGATGTTTCCCTATCCTTCAGGGAAAATCCATATGGGGCATGTGCGTAATTATACCATAGCCGACGTGGCGGCGCGTTTTAAGATTATGCAGGGTTTTAATGTCCTGCATCCGATGGGATTCGATGCCTTTGGCCAGCCGGCGGAGAATGCGGCCATTAAGAATAAAACCAAGCCGGACATCTGGACGCATAAATGCATAGACTGGATGCGGCAGGAACTGAAGAGGATGGGATTTTCTTATGATTGGGAGAGAGAAGTCTCTACTTGCGACAGCGATTATTATAAATGGAACCAGTGGATATTCCTGAGGATGTTTGAGCGCGGCCTGGCCTATCAGAAAGAGGCTGCGGTGAATTGGTGTTCTTCTTGCGAAACCACCCTGGCCAATGAAGAGGTGGTGGATGGGGGCTGTTGGCGTTGCCATACTAAAGTAGAGCAGAAAGAGCTCAAGCAGTGGTTTTTAAAGATTACCGAATACAAGGAACGGCTTTTAGGGGATTTAGAACAATTGAAATGCTGGCCGCAGAAAGTCCTCACCATGCAGGAAAACTGGATAGGCAAAAGTCAGGGCGTAGAGATACATTTTCGGTTAAAGGATAGCGACAAGATTATTCCGGTTTTTACTACGCGCGTAGACACTATTTTTGGCGCCACCTACATTGTTTTGGCCCCGGAGCATCCTTTAGTGAAGGAAATAATTAAGGGTAAGACTGCGGAGAAAGAGGTTTTGAAATTTATTGATAAAGTCAGCGCAGAAAGCAAATCGGTGCGTACTTCGGCAGACGTGAAAAAAGAAGGCGTATTCTCCGGGGCTTATGCATTAAACCCGGTAAATAAAGAAGAGGTACCTATCTGGGTAGCGGATTATGTTTTGCTGGAATACGGCACAGGCGCGATTATGGCCGTGCCCGCGCATGACCAGAGGGATTTTTTATTTGCAAAAGAGCATAATTTGCCGATAAGGATAGTAATTCAGCCATCAGCCATCAGCCATCAGCCATCAGCTAAAGATATGAATGAGGCATATGAGGGGGATGGCGTGCAGGTGAATTCGGGCCAATTTGACGGTTTGTCTAATCAAGAAGCGAAGGTTAAGATTGCCGAATGGATGGAGGCATCTGGAATAGGTAAAATCCAGACGCATTGGCGGCTGCGCGATTGGTTGATTTCCCGGCAGCGTTATTGGGGGACACCTATCCCGATTATTTATTGTCCTACTTGCGGGACCGTGCCTGTACCCGATGCAGATTTACCTGTGGAACTACCTAAAGATGCGCCTTTTACCGGAGAGGGCGGCAGCCCCTTAGTCAAGGTCAAAGAGTTTGTCCAGGTCAAATGTCCCTCTTGTAAAGCCGATGCGCGCCGGGAAACCGATACCATGGCTACCTTCTTTGACTCTTCCTGGTATTTTTTAAGATTCTGTTCGCCTAAGTTTGCTCAAGGTCCATTTGACCGCGAGGCAGCCGGGTATTGGATGCCGGTTGACCAATATATCGGCGGCATTGAGCATGCGATTTTACATCTTTTGTATTCGCGCTTCTTTACCAAATTTTTTAAGGACTTGGGGATGGTCGATTTTTCCGCTTCCTCCGGAGGCATCTTGCCGTATCGGAACGGCAAGTGCGCCGCTTGCTGCGGCGATGAGCCGTTTGTGCGTTTGCTTACCCAGGGCATGGTCTTAAAAGACGGTCAAGTGATGTCTAAATCGCGCGGTAATATTGTTGATCCGGATACCATCATCAAGAAATATGGCGCAGATACCCTGCGGCTGTTTATTCTCTTTGCCGCTCCGCCTGAGACAGAATTGGAATGGGATGACCGCGGGCTGGAAGGCGCCTTTAAATTTTTAAACCGCGTCTGGCGGATACAGGATAATTTAAAAGATAATGCCGACGCCTCCTTAATCAAGGCGATGCATAAGACAGTCAAGAAGGTCAGTGAAGACATCGAGGGTTTTAAATTTAATACCGCCATTGCCAGTTTAATGGAATACGTGAACGCTATTTACCAGTCAGGGGCGGATAAAGAGATTTACGCTAATTTGATTATGATGCTTAGTCCATTTGTGCCGCATTTTG
>Ga0315277_10012415_pt1 | contig 10683 bp, 10 predicted proteins | sample YL17G05_15_MG_FD_203695 | JGI IMG/M metagenome (GOLD analysis project Ga0315277, IMG submission 203695) | Sediment microbial communities from Yellowstone Lake, YNP, Wyoming, USA - YL17G05_15 | ecosystem: Environmental > Aquatic > Freshwater > Lake > Sediment | place: USA: Wyoming | collected... | reverse complement strand
TTCTCAAGTTTTGGTTTGACTTTTTCATTCGCACTTGTCGTCAAATACAGAAAAATGACGTCAGCCGACGTCAAATCCACGTTGAACATGTCACCGTTAACGATGGTTATCCGATCCTGCAAACCCTGTTCGTAAATGGTGCTCAGTGCCTTCTTAGCAAGGTCCTCTCTGAGCTCAACTCCTACAGCTCTTGCGCCGTACTCTTTCGCCGCCATTACAACAGTTCTGCCGTCGCCCGCGCCCAAATCGAAGAAGATTTCGCCCGCCCTCAGTTCAGCTAGGACTAGCATTTGGCGGATGACTTGTACTGGGCTAGGAACGAATGGCGCTACGAACAGACGAATCGCCCTCCTTTATTTATTGTGTGATTCACTGTTGAGCCAATCAGGCTTTATCTCTTAAGATTTTTCCTGTCTATCAGGCTACGTATGTAGCCTTCTTGGGCTGCGGCTGCCTCGCTTCACCACACTTCAGACAGCTTTGAGCGCACATCTCGAGGTATTTTGTTTCATCACCCGTTCCAATGGCATCCGCAGCTTTCTTGCACATCTCGCTCGCTTCATCACATTTCTCTTCCTTGCACAGCTTTGAGATTGACAGGCAGATGTCTTCCACGTCCTTTGGCTCAAGCACTGCACGGTTTGTTCGCACGAGCAGGCACACTTCCCTTGCCAATACACATGCTCTGACATACTTTATTCTTTCAAGTATCTCAGCACGCAGGTTCTTTCGGCTTATTTCCAATAGCTCTGCCTCTTTTGGATGATGATAAACGCTGAAGCACATTTAGCTGCCAGCTTCATTTAAACGTTGTTTACTACAGATACCGATGAATGTGTTTTGCATCAGGGTCAAGAGGCAGAAACTATAACTAAGTAATAGCCTAGTTTTTCAGCGCGCGCGCATCTACCAGAAGTGTCTGCTCAACGCTTTGCGCTCAGCTTCAAGCACCAACTCGTAAAAAATACCATTTGCTTCATGTTGCTTTTCGAGAATAATCTTGACCTCGCCGGGCGAGACTCTTCGCGCGGACAGTGCAATGGCCGCAGGTTTGCCGAACTGTTCAATCAACTTACCTGTCTGCATTGCGCTCTCATGAAGCTTCTCTTCGGTCTTCGTTAGCTTTTGACCCTTCTTCTCAGCAATCGGCGTCACTTTTTCCTCCTCAACCTTAAGGAGGCCCAAGGCCCCCGAACCGCACCTTGGACACTTTGGCCAGTCTGGTAAGTCCTTAATCTTTAGTGTTTCAGAATAACTCCAACAATTCGTACAGAGAAAACTGTTCGTCTCACCCAATAGTCTTGCCTTTGCCGATTCAACGAGCACTGCCCGCATGCGTTCAGGGGGGATCAGGTCCGTTTTCATACTGATCCTTTCGATGCCTAAACGGGCGACAGGAGTCGCAGCTCCCCCAGTCTCAACTCTTTCGACTGTAATCTCGCCCTGCCGCATTGTGTTAAGGACACAGATCAGGTTGTCCAAGTCGACATCTTTCGTGAAGACTTCCTTCAGAGCCTCTTCATAAATCGGCGTCTCCTCAAAACTTTTCACCAGCCGCTGAAGGCTCACACTGCTGAAGTCAGCCCATTTTTCCAGCGCACCAAACCTGTGGGCCACGTGAATCATACGTCGTTTGAACAGCCCGGTTTTTACAACCGCGTTTTTCAAATGATCCCGAATCGCAATCCCCGACAGACTCTGAACATCATTCAACAAATCCACGATCTGACCAGAGTTGACGTTTCCCATAGTCTGCACGAAAATTCGGTAGGGATCATGTTGAACCACGGCGGTAAAACCCATCTTGTCAGAAAGCAACTCACCAATTAACAACGCAAGAGCCCTGTTTGTAAGCGAACCGAAGTTGACGTGAATGAGAACGAACTCCTTCCAGTCTTCCACGATGATTCGTTTATCTGTAGGAGCCGGAAACCCGGCGTTCACATGCTCAATAGTTTCAGACACGGCGCGTAGAATCGCGTCTGGATCCGCTGGATATTGTTTACTCAGCTTGGAGGCGATCTCATCGGTCGTAACACCCTTGTGGAACTGTTTCTCAACGAAGCTCCTTATCCTTCCAACTTCTTGAGAGACCGTGAACGGAACAGGAATCTCTTCTCCAATCCAGCTTGGAATGGCTCCAGTGGGATCCTCAATTGGTCTGACATGCACTTTCTTCTCATCAACATGTTGAATTATCCAAGGTGATCCCCTTATGATAAATTTAGTCCCCGGTTTGCCGAACTCTGCCATGAATGCTTCGTCCAGGACCCCGACTGCTTGGTCGTTTGATTCGTCTATGACAAGGAACTGCTTCTCTTCAGGGATCATTGACAGATTGTTGAAGTAATACTCGAAGAGTGCTTTCGTTTGTCGAGGTCTTAGGATCATCTTGTCTTCGAACGAGACCCATGCCAATCGAGGAAAACGCCCGTGCATGTATTTCATTACTTGGGCAATGTCTTCCTCGTTCAGATTTTCATAAGGGTACGCATTGTTGAATATGTTCAGGATTTCAGTAAACGCAAGCCGCTTGTTCTTAATCAACAAACCCGCAATCTGATGTGCCAAAACGTCGTAGGGTTTTGACGGAATTGCAACGGGCTCCAAGTCCTCCTTCAAAGCCATTTTGGCAATTGCTAGAGCTTCAAGGGCATCGTCGGAATCTAATGCGACAATTATGCCTTCGGCGACTCGCCCCACGCTGTGGCCGCTCCTGCCTACGCGCTGAATAAGCCTCGTCGCCTGCCTAGGGCTCATGTATTGAAGGACAAGATCAATTCTGCCCACGTCTATGCCCAACTCAAGCGAGCTCGTGCAGACAAGCCCTTTCAATTCTCCGCTTTTCAAACCTCTTTCGGCAGCTAAACGAGAAGGTTTGGCGAGAGAACCATGATGTATAGAAACAGGATAATTCATGTCCCAGACCTTGAGCCGACTCGCCAAGACTTCCGAAACGGCCCGAGTGTTAGTGAACAACAGGACCGATTTGTGTTTACTGATGTAGTCTTTGATTACTCGGAGTCTGGCTGCAACCTCTGGATGCGTATAGAGTTGAGCCGCCAACCGCAAATCCTCTTCATCTGGCTGCGGAAAGATGATTTTCAACCTCAGTATCCTTGCCACAGGAACCCGGATGATCTGGACTTGCCTATCTTTTCCAACGAGAAATCGGGCGACCTTCTCCGGACTGCCAATTGTCGCAGACAGCCCTATGAGTTGGAAATCTCTTCCAATCATTGCTCTAAGTCTTTCCAGAGCCAGGGTCAACTGGCTTCCACGTTTGCTGTCAGCCAATTCGTGTACTTCATCGATTATCACCCAGCGCACTTGCTGCAGATGTTGGCGCATAATCCAACCCGAGAGGACGGCCTGCAAAGTCTCAGGCGTGGTGATCAGGATTTCAGGTGGCATCCTCGACTGACGAACCCGTTCTTTAGTCTCGGTGTCCCCATGGCGTACGGCCAGCTTGATGTCCAATTTGTTGCACCACCATTCGAGCCTTTCAAGCATGTCGCGGTTCAACGCTCTCAATGGCGTAATGTACAATACTTTGATGCCCGGCGTCCCCTGTTGCCCCTGTAGTAGCATGCTTAGAACAGGCAGAAAGGCGGCTTCCGTTTTGCCGGTCGCTGTAGGAGAGATCAAGAGGACATTCTTTCCTTCGAGGATCGATGGGATTACTTTCTCTTGCGGTTCAGTCGGTTTCGAGAATTCCTTTTGTTCAATGAGTTTTCTGACAGGTTTGACAAGCAGGTCAAAAGCATTTTTGGGAGACTCTTTCAAGACTCGTTTAACCTCGGTGCAGACTGAATAAGCGCTGCGTCGACGGTAAAAGCATTTTGGACTGCAGTAAAACAAGTCTGACTGGATAGGCTTCAAGGCGCAACATGAATGTGGCTGAAGAAGGGGAGTTTTTTTGACGCGTGGAAAGAGGGAATGAATGTTTACCTAGACTTTGTCATGTGAACGTTTTTCATCAAGACGTACGGACTTAGCGAGGGTGGGTCTGCTTCTCCCCACCAATGTACGTGCTGTCTCTCTTTGGAGATTCCTGCAATGTTGCCGAGCATCGTGAGGGCGTTGTCGCTTAGTCGAAGATCCTTCAAAGACTGTTTGATCTCGCCCTTTTCTACGAGGAAGATGCCGTCTCTGGGAATCGTTGAAAAGTCACCTTTCGCATAATTCTGGAATCGCGTGTACCACGTGTTAGTCAAGTATAATCCTCTTTTGGTATCTGCAAAGAGCTCGTCTTTGTCCATTTCGCCAGCATCTATTTCCATGTTCCAGACGCCAGGAGCGACCAAGCCTGCGTTGCCCGTCGTCTTCGTTTTGAAAATCTTGGCCGTTGACGTGTTGTGAAGGTAGGTCTTCAGCACGCCGTGGTTTATGACGACGTTTTCCTTGGTCGGAACGCCTTCATCGTCGAAAACCCTGTTTGACATTGAATAGGGAGCTGGGTTATCTTTCAACGTGACGATTTTTGGCGCTACTTTTTTGCCAAGCTTGTTTACGAACACGGACATTTGAGTCATGATTGAGTAGGCTGAAACCATGCTTGCCCATATGCCGACGATGGACCCGAAAATCAGCGGGTCGAATATGACGTCGTAGGCACCTTCTTCGCCTATCTTGGGCTTTTTCGCCATTACTGCGATTTCGCCGGCCTTTGTTCCTGCTCTTGAAGGCTTGAAACCCTTGAGTGTTGAGCTGCATTCGACTCCGTGTCCCGATGCTTCTCTTTCGGCAAAGGCTCTGATGGAAAGCTCGATTGCTGACCTCGTGTCTGTGCCCGTTGGGCCTTCAGATGAGGAGAGGTAGACGTTTTCGAATTTCGTGAAAAGTATGCCGCCACTGTCAATCTTTGAGCCCACTTCCTTTCTTGCCGCTTCGACTGCCTGAAAGACGAACTCGGTCGGATTTTCAAGTTCCATGATTTTTCGGTCCGCCTTGCTTCTTGCGTAGCGGAAGGTGCCTTTCGCGAATCCTCCGAACGTTGGGTTTTCTTTGGATACTTTGGCCAATTTCAACAGTTGTTTCAGGTTCTTTTCGACGTCAACGAAATTGTGTATTTGGGTGGCAACGAGCCGCTTTTTCCAAGCCAATGCCACGTCTGTGACATAATCGTTCCATGCGACGGTGATATCGACTTGATTGTTGCTGAAGCGGACTTGGCGGTACTTGCCCAGTGTTGTTTTTGCGATGACTTCGTCGGCACCGAGTTTCTTTGCTTTCTTGACGATTTCTTGTGTCTTGTTCAGCATGTCGGTCATTTCACAAACACTCCCCTGAGTCGCAGGCATGGGCCACCGGTGTAAACGGGGGCTCCTTGAGAGGGGTCTCCTTTGCCGCATGTAGCTGCGTCAAACTTGACTTCTTTTGAGACAGCGTCCACTGAGGTCCAGAACTTTTCTGTCGTGGTCTCGATGATTGGTCTTGCAACGGGATTCTTGAGTTCGCCTTTTTCCACCAGGTATGCTTCCCTGCCTATGTAGCGTTGGTTGAATCTTTTGTCATCGATGTTCCATTCGGTGAAAGACTTCATGTATACGCCGTGTTTGACGTCTTCAATCAATTCTTCTTCGCTCAGTTTGCCGGGGAGTACGAATGTGTTTGCCATGCGGACTATTGCTTCTCGGTCGTAGTTGATTGATCTCGAGGAACCGTTGCTGCTGGTGTCCATTTTTGCTGCTGATTCTCTGTTCTGCAGGAACTCGTTTATGATGCCTTCTTTGTATAGGAATCTTCGTCTTGCTTTTACTCCTTCGTCATCGTACAGGTAATATCCGTAACTGTTTTCGAGCGTTGGGTCATCCACAACTGTTACTGTATTGCTGCCGATTCTTGTTCCGATCCAGTAGGGGCTGCTTTTGTAGATGAAGGATCTTCCGGCTTGGCTCATTTCGCGGCCTAGGATTCTGTCTGCTTCCATTGGATGGCCACAGGATTCGTGTGCTGCTATTCCGGTGACTTCGGGTCCGCAGATGAGGTCCATGTTGCCGGGTTTCACGTTTTCTGCTTTGGTTATCACGTTTTTGAGTACTTTTGCGTCGTGGACCATTTTTTCTGTGATGTTCCATTCTTTGAAGGCTTCCCATCCGCCGCTGCGGCCGAATTGTTCGTAGGCTTGTTCGGTTTTTCCCTGTTCTGCGACGGTGATGAAGAGGTAGGCGCCGATTTTTGGGACAAAGGATGATATTCGTGAGCCTTCAGAGTTTGCGAAGTATTTCGTGATCAAGTCTATGGAGCACTGTGAGATTGTGGCTGGAATGTTCACGCCGCAGGATGTTATGTTCTTGTCAATGTCGATGAAGGTTTGCACTCTTTCTTCGCTCGGCACATTTTCGATTTTTTTTCTCTGCGTGACTGCCCATTTTGCTTTGACTGCTTTTTCTTTGGCGAAGAACAGTTTTTCTTTTCTGTTTGCGCGGTTTGCGTACTTGAACGCGAGGTCTACGATCTGTTTTGCTTCGGTTTTTGACCAAAGGTTTGTTGATGCGAAGCCGATGCCGCCGTTTGCCATTATTCTCACGCAGAATCCCGTGTCGACGGCGGAGACGTAGGCCTCTAGGTTTCCGTTTCTGAGCACTATTCTGTCGGCTGTTTGGGTTTGGCCTCTGACTTCGGCGTATTCGATTTTTTTGTTTTCGGCGTATTCCAACGTGTAGTCGATGAGGTCTTCATCCATTCTTTCAGCCTTTTGTGCGGAATATTGCTTGTTCAAGCATAAAGCGTTTGGCTCTCAACTTTTGTGTTAGGCGAGTCTTCGGGTTGGGGCTAAATGGCTTTGAGTTGTGGTTTGATGTTTCTGGTTGTCTCGCGTTGAAGGGTGATGGGATGGAAAGTTTTTTATCTACCATCATATGAAGACCATGGACATGGTGATGATTGGAGGAAGTTGGATGGCTAAATGTCCAAAATGTGGAACTGAAGTTTCGAAACCGAGGAAGACGTGGACGATGGCAGGGCGTCCTGATAAGCAGGGAAAGCGGATGCAGCTTGAGATAGGACTGTTTGACTGTCCGAAGGATCACAAGCCGTTCCGAGAAGTGTTGAGTAAGAAGAAGATTTAGAAGGGTAGTTTCGCCCGGTATCGTTTGTCTTCTTCCCCCTTTTTTCGTTTTTTGAAGCGTTAGGTTTTAAAGGTCGTTGTCTACTTGTTGTGCAAGCAAATTCGGTGTGTTGGAAGGTAGGTTCTTGTCTGTGTCTTCGGCTCGGCGGGTTTGGAAGAATGATTATTTCCAGACGGCTGTCATGATATTGGTTATTCTTGGGATAGTTTTTGGGTTTTGGTATGGTTCGCGTGTGGTTTTGAACACTGAGTATCCGATGCTTGCCGTTGCTTCGGGGAGTATGCATTTGCCTCCTCCGGGTGATTATCAGGTTTGGTGTGATGGTTGGTCGCATCCGTTTGCTCGGACGCTTCATACTGGTGATTTGATTATTATTCAGGGGGTGAAGCCTGAGGATGTTTATGCTGCGCCTTACAATGAGAGTGGGCGGTCTGGTGATATTTTGGTTTTTCCTGTTGGTGATCAGTTGATTGTTCACAGGGCAGTTGGGAAGCAGGTGACGGCGAATGGGCAGATTCTTTTCATTACGCGGGGTGACAATAACAGGATTGATGGTCCGGGTTCGCCGACGCCGGCTGAGAACGTGATCGGTAGGGTTGTCATGCGGGTTCCATGGTTTGGGCACATTGCACTGTACATGCGTAACTCCACGGGGATAGTGATTGTTGTTGTGTTGATTGTGATTTTGATTGTGGTGGAGTTTTTGTTGCCGGCGGTTACGCGTAAGAAGCCTGAGGACAATGTGGATGAGCATGTTGAGCAGAACCCGGAGACTGAGAACCCGATCTGAAAATTAGCTTGTTTTAAGCTGGAAAGCAGGGCCTCCCCCCTCCCCCTATGTTTTTTTCTTAGCTAGTACTCCACGGATGGTCTTGGAGAGTGTTTTGTGAGGTGCTTTTAGAGGTTTTTTTGTGTTTTTCGATGTTGTCGTTGCGCGTCTGTCGTTGGTGTGGGTTTTGGTGACAAGAAATGGTGTGGGTCTTACTGGGGTCTTTTTCGTGTTTCTGAATGTTGGATATGGGCGTGATTTGGTGAGCGTTTTTCCCGACTTACTTGGCTATCATGACTTCTGTTGCTTTGACTACGGCTTCGACGGTGTCTCCGACTTTGACGTTTAGGTCTTCGACGGCTTCGGTTGATATCAAGGCGGTGACGATTGCTGGTGTTGTTATCTCGACTTTGACTTTCGAGGTTATGCTGTCTTTTTGTACCGCGATTACTTTTCCTTTAAGACGGTTTCTTGCACTGATTTTCACTCTATTCACCTCCGAATACCTTGTCTGTGAGAGAACCTCACTCAAGCCGTGTTCCACGCGGTCGTACTCGTTCAATAGGTTTGAGCCGAGCTTTGTCAGTTTTGCACCGCCTCCTCCGCTCTTTCCGCCTTTGAAGGTTTCCATCACCGGGCTACCGATGATCTTTTCTATTTTTTTGACGTAGCCCCATACGTACCGGTATGACATGCCGAGGTTTTGTGCTGCCTTCGAGATTGATTCGTATTGTTGAATGTTTCTCAGAATTTCGGCGCCGCCCCCGCCCAGAACCGGTTTTCCGTCGTATTCGAGCCATGTCTTGAATGAGGTTTTGAACTTGTTTTTGGACATTGAGCTCAATTGTGTCGCGGAAGCTTTATATGTTTACTCAATATGCATGGTGAAACATAACGGGTGATTAGGAACGAAAGCATGGCAAACAATCTTGATAGCAGCAATAGTGGCAACCATCGCAGTGATAGCCGGAACCGTCGCCTATCTGGAATTCTCTCCAACACCAAGGCTCACCATATCCACAACCACGAGCCTCTGGGATACAGGACTGCTGACGGAAATAAAGACACAGTATGAAGCCAATCACAAGGTTACCCTCAACTTCGCCCCGCAAGGAACAGGCGTAGCTCTTGCAAACGCGGCAGCTGGACAGGCAGACGTGGTTCTTGTGCACGCGCCTTCAACCGAGTATCCCTACCTCGCAGACGGCACGTTGGTCTGCAGAAAGATAATTGCTTGGAACTACTTTGTCATAGTTGGACCCAACTCGGACCCGGCGGAGATCGAAGGGAAGAACGCTACAGACGCATTGAAAGCCATTTTGGCCTACGGAAGAAACCAAACGAGCACCATAGTGTGGGTTTCTCGGAATGACAAGTCTGGTACGTATTCAAAAGAGGTGAGTCTCTGGAAATCGGCAGGCTACGATTGGACAATCATATCGGAAGAATCGTGGTTCACCAGCATTGGGCAAGGTATGGGCGCGACGCTTCAAGTTACTGACCAAAAAGACGCGTATACAATCTCGGACATAGGCGCCTATCTTCAGTTCTATCATAACGAGATAATTTCATTGAAAGCACTCATAGCAGGAGCCGATTACTCTCTGCTTAACGTTTACAGCGTCTACGCAGTCAATCCACAGAAAGTTACAAACGCAAGCTTCAACGAAGCCATAACCTTCATCAAATGGCTAATTTCAGACACGGGACAACAGGTAATAAGCAACTATGGTACCGGCAACTATTCACAAAGTCTATTCTCGGGCGCTGTTCAAGCTTTGAAAACGAATAGTCCACAACCTGACGCTTCATGGATTCAGAAGTACGCCTACTTCAACGGCACAGAATGCCCAACGGAGTTCCGAGATGATCATCCAGAACTCTACTCGTAGAGGCACCGACTGTTGAATGAAATAACCGACGGAATAACAAAAGCATTCCAACTGATCTTCTCTGGTGATCCTGGCCTCTACGGAGTTGTTTATCGTTCTCTCCTTTTTTCTGGTGTCGCTGCACTTCTTGCCGTATTATGGGCCACGCCAATAGCAATGCTGTTAGGTTTGAAGAATTTCCATGGCAAGTCAGTAATCAAGGGTTTTTTTAATGCAATGATCGGGTTCCCAACGGTCGCTCTAGGATTGCTTCTGTGGCTGCTTCTTTCCAAGGCTGGCCCCCTAGGATTTCTTGGACTCCTCTACACTCCCGGAGCGATAATTCTAGGTGAGGCGCTGTTGGTGACGCCTCTCATCGTAAGCGTTGCGACCAATGCTATTGAATCTGTAGATCCCGAAATGATGAATTTGGCAAGGACTTCGGGTGCCTCAGAATCCCAGGCATCGATTGCCGTTTTGAAGGAAGCCGTTAACGGGCTTATTTTTTCATATGCCGCAGGGTTTAACCGTGCAATCGCAGAATTGGGAGTCGCTCTCATTGTAGGCGGCAACCTGGCTGGCTTTACCGATGTTTTGACGACGGACATTTCGAATCTCACTTCAAGAGGTGAATTTTCCACGGCAATTGCCTTGGGCATAATCCTGCTTGTGATAGTTTTTGGAATAAACTTGACAATTGTTATAGCCAGAAACCCACGGGTACTCATCATGATAGGAAGGATGCCTCAGTAGAAAACGCGCACATGTATTAGTGGATGCTGAAAATGACTGCAATCGCCGAAATAAACAATCTGACGCTTTTCTTGGGGAACAGGAAAGTGTTAGATGACGTAACCCTGCAGGTTCAAGAAGGTGAAATACTGGCTCTGCTTGGTCCCAATGGGTCTGGAAAGACCACTCTTCTTAAGGTCTTGGCTTTTTTGCTGAAGCCCGATTTCGGAGAAGTCAG
>Ga0315277_10012414_pt1 | contig 10684 bp, 5 predicted proteins | sample YL17G05_15_MG_FD_203695 | JGI IMG/M metagenome (GOLD analysis project Ga0315277, IMG submission 203695) | Sediment microbial communities from Yellowstone Lake, YNP, Wyoming, USA - YL17G05_15 | ecosystem: Environmental > Aquatic > Freshwater > Lake > Sediment | place: USA: Wyoming | collected... | reverse complement strand
CGGCCCGTCAAAGGGAAATCGCCATCCGAACCGCCCTGGGAGCGGGGTGGCCCCGGTTGCTTCGCCAGATGCTCACGGAAGGCCTCACGCTTTCCTGTTGCGGCGCGGCTCTGGGCTTGATCCTGGCGGTCGCCGGAACGCGAGCGGTAGCCCGGCTGGAGGCATTCAGCATTCCGCTCCTCACCACCGTCCGGACGGATGTGTCTGTCCTGGGCATCACGCTGCTAATGGCGGCGCTGACCGGTGTCGTCTTCGGTTTGGGGCCGGCTTTTCAGGTTCCGGCAGCGGCTCTCCAGGACGCCCTGAAAGACACCGGCCGCGGTTCAACCGAAGGGAAACGCCGGAGCTGGCTTCGCAGTTCGCTGGTAGTGTCGGAGATCGCCTTTGCCTGTGTGCTGCTGGTCGGCGCGGGCCTGCTTGGTCGAAGTTTCCTTCGCGTGCTCGACGTGAACCTGGGCTTCCGGCCGGAACGGGCTGCCTCGGTACGGGTGGATCCCGACCAACGCTACTCCACGCGGCCCCAGCAGAATGCGTACTTCGACGAAGTGCTTCGCCGCGCCAGGAGTGTGCCGGGGATACAGGCCGCCGGACTGACGGACGCACTCCCGCTCGGCCGCAACCGCAGTTGGGGCGTTGCGGCAAAAGGGGAGGTGTACCCGAGGGGGAGATACCCGAACGCGTTCGTGCGCCTGGTGAGCGATGGCTACATCGGCGCCATGGGAATCCCGCTACGCACCGGCCGCGACATCAGCGAACGCGATACGCCGGGGAGCGACCCTGTCATCGTGATCAACGAGACCATGGCGCGCACGCTGTTCCCCGGCCAGGATGGGCTCGGCAGGATCGTCCGTGCGTGTGGCGAGCGGCGCGTGGTTGGCGTGGTGGGCGATGTGCGGCATCTGGCTCTCGAGCAGGGAGCGGGAATGGAGATGTACCTGCCGATCCGGCAATGCCCCGATTTCTCCTCTGTCGATCTGGTCGTGCGCACGGCCCTGCCTCCCGCCGGTCTAGCATCGGGCATTCGCGCCGCGCTCAGGCCGATTGCGCCGAACATTTCCGGCCAGGACTTCCGAACCTTGCGGCAACTGGTGGACAAGGCGGTCTCTCCCCGGCGCTTTGTGGTGTTGCTGCTCGGCGCGTTCGCGCTCTTCGCACTGATTCTGGCCTCGCTGGGAATCTACGCGGTGATCTCCTATTCGGTCAGCCGGCGAACGCAGGAAATCGGAATTCGCATGGCGCTTGGCGCGTCGGCCGGCAGGTTGCAGGCCCGGATAATCCTGGATACGCTCAGGCTCGCCTCGGCGGGCATGCTGGTCGGCGCCGGGGCTTCGTGGGCGCTGGCGCGAACACTGCGCGGGCTCCTGTTTGACGTGAGCTCCAACGACCCCGTGACATTCCTTGGCGTGCTGGTGGTCCTCACCGCCGTGGCCGCTGTCGCCGGCTACTTGCCCGCCCGGCGCGCGTCGCGAATTGACCCCGCCGTGACCCTCCGCGCCAGTTGACTGCGCTAATGCGTAAACCTGGAGGTTCACGCCGCGGAATTGTCGAAACCGGCCAGACGGCCAACCCGTGATGCTGGTGAGTGCCGTCGGGTCCCGCCAAGATCGCTTGGGCATGTGCGCCCGTTGAGAGGCCGCGCGAAGATCCGCGGTGCAGAGAAAATGGATGAGGCTGACCGTGATGGGTCTCGTAGACTGCCTCTATTCCTCCCACACCGCAACCACAGCCAGCCGGCCTCCAACCTCCGGCCCCTGTGCCTTGTACCGAAGTCTCGATAGCCCTTTGTACGCGCCCGCGAAACGCAGACCTGCCCGCTCCACCAACCCGGCAATCCGCGTCGGTGTGTAGCAGCGCCACTCGGCGTGCTTTTCCCCCGATCCCATGGGGCCAGACCAATACACCGGGTCTCCCAGCCAACATCGACGACGGCCTGCAACAACCTCGGTCGGTGTTGCCCCGACCCGGCAAATCGACCTTGCCTGGTCTCGAAGAGCTGAGAATTGGAAGTTAACCCGACTCCTCAGCACTCCGTGTTGATTGCTCCCGGAGAACGGGCCACTCGGAGAGAGCAGCCCCAGACGGCCGTCGACGGGAGCGGACTCCGAGCCTTGTCCGAGTGCCCGACGATTCGCCCGGAGCCTCCGCTTCGGTACTCAGATCGTCGCTTGGGCCGGCCAGAGGCACAAATCCTTGACCAGAAACTCGCTTAGCCGTGTACAATCAGGAATGGTTTTCCAGGTTCATGTCCACTCCGGACTGTGAGGCGGAGGCTGAACCCCACGGGCCGCCGACTGTAAAGCGAAGGTGGCGGTAAGAATGCCAGATGCGACTGAGGAGGTTCGATGCCCTTTCACGCTGCGCGCACAAACTTTCCTGTAATCATGCTGGTTTCACTCGTGGCGCTGCCCGGATTGTGCCCGGCCCAGCAGCTCACCGGGTCCGTAGAAGGCATTGTGAAAGACGTTTCGGGCGCTGTAATTCCCGGCGCTCTAGTCGAACTCACCAACGCCGCGACCGGAATCGGTCAGTCGCAGAAAACGGGGAGTGGCGGCAACTACCTGTTCAACACGGTGAGGCCCGGCGCCTACAAGCTGACAGCCTCGCTGAAGGGATTCAAGACTGTCAGTCAGAACCTCGATGTTGAGCTGAACAAGACCGCCAAAGTCGACTTTGCCCTCAGTATCGGCGAGCTGACCGAAGAGGTGGTTGTTACGGGCTCCCCAACCACCCTGGATGTCACCCATTCGGAGGTGGCCACCAACGTGGAGTCCAAGATCGTCATCGACCTTCCTTCCCTCAACCGCGATATCACCACGCTGATCGAAATGATCCCTGGTGCCAGGCAAGTGCAGGGTGTGACCGCCGGAGGCTCGCAGGTTGTCGATCTGTCGGGCAACTTCGCCTTGGGCGCGGCGACACGCCGCAGTCAGAGCGTTTTTTACGTGGACGGCTCCGAGAACATGGGTGCTTGGCGTCTTCAGGCCTTGCAGATGCCCAATCCGGATACTATCCAGGAGGTCCAGGTGATTGCGTCAAGCGCTTCAGCCGAATTCGGCAAAGAACCTGGAATGAGCATGAACGCCATCACGAAGTCGGGAACCAACGAATTCCACGGCACGGCCTTTTTTGCCACCCACGCGACCAACCTGAACGCCAACACCTGGGGCGCAAACCTTGCTGGCAGTCCGCTTCCCACGGATGTGCAGAAGTGGATGGGCGGGACCCTCGGCGGTCCGGTCAGGAAGAACCGCACGTTCTTCTTCGGCTCGTTTCAGCATTTCTACGACAACGACCCGTCGCAGCAGACCGGGACGCGCATGCCAACCCAGGCTATGCTCACAGGGAACTTCAGCGCCCTACCGAGTTTCAACATCAAGGCAATCAACCCCGCAACGGGCCAAGCCATTGGAAAAGTCATCCCCACGGCTCTGATCAATCCGATCGCCGCCACGCTGGTGTCGCGTATCCCGACCATCCCGGAGTACAGCAACGATCCTCTGCTCGGGCGGTTCTTCTGGGCGTTTCAGCGGCCCGCGCACAGCAACGAATGGCTGGGCAAGATCGACCATACTCTGAGCGCGCATCACCAGTTATCCGGCTCGTACCTCACCACCGGCGGCAACAAAATATATCCGGATGGCGTCTCGGGCCTGACCAACAACATCCCAGGGTGGGGCGGGAAGACCCAAACCGGCGCGAGGCAACACACAGCTTCGGCCAGGCACCTGTGGACGCCGGGCTCAACGCTGGTACTGGAGAATCGCTTCGCCATCGGGCGTCTGCACTCCACTCGTGACCGCATAGCCCCCGACGAGAATCTGGCGACTCTTGGTGGAGTCTGGCCCGAAGTGGCGCCGGGCATCGCGAAGACCCTCCCCTCGCTGTTTCTCAGCGGCGGACCCTCTGCCCGCGGCGGACAGTTCTCCGACATTGTCCAGCAGAACTTCCGTGGCTTGAATACAACGAGCTGGCTCAGGGGAAAGCACAACGTCAAGTTCGGCGGGGAACTGCAGTACTCCAACTACTCCCGGCGGCTCAGCTACGAAAACGGCCAGATTTCGTTCAACGGCGCCTATTCCAACACCAGCGCACCGATCACCGGCCCCTGGCCGGCGTTGTCGGTTCCCTCGGGCGATACACAGTTCGCGTATGCATGGGCGGACTTCCTGATGGGGCGCCTGCGCACTTTCCAGGCCACCGGTCCGACCGACAACTCTTTCGGCGGCCTGGCTGCCTTTTTCTTCGTTCAAGACCAGTTCAAGCTGGGCCAGAGGATCACTCTCACACCCGGTTTACGGTACGAACTCTACGGTACCCAGACATCCAAGACCATGCTGGCGGGCTACGTGGCCGACCACCAGTCGGACCAGTACCCGAAGGCCCCGCTGGGGATCGCATTCGAGGGAGACAAAGGAATACCCGATGGTATGCGAACGCCGCCAAGGCGCAACTTTGCCCCGCGTATGGGCATGGCCTGGGACATGTTTGGCAACGGCACCACGGTGGTCAGGGCGGGCGGCGGCCTCTATTACGCCTATCCTCCCTTGAGCATCGTGGAGCAACTGGCGAGCATTGTCGCAGCGCCTACCGTCATAGGGAACAACGCGGATCTCTCCAGTCCGTGGGGAACAGCACGATCGAATTCGGGAGATACCGCCTGCCAGTTTCCGGACTGTACCATACCCAGTTTTAGCCCGGACCCGGCGAAGCGGGTCTGGTCGCCGACGGCCATCCTGGGGTACAACCCAGCGGTTGCCGCGCCGTATCAGTGGCAATTCAATACCGCTCTTCAGCGCCGGTTGAAGGCAGGAATGTCGATTGAGGTCGGATATGTCGGAAATCGGGCAAGAAAAGGCTGGGCGGTGAGAGATAACAACCTCGCATTGTGGCGCGCGGATGCAAATACCGGCAACGTGGATAACCGCCGTCCGAACAGAACCTGGCTGGGGATCAACATGATTTCGACCGACTCCAACGAAACTTACGACGCCCTGCAGTTGGTTGGGACGCTGAATAAGAGGAACCTCTTTCTGCGCCTGACCTACACGCTGCAGCGCTCGCTGTCCACCGGCAGCGCTGAGGGCCAGGAAGTCGGGACCGACAATAGCGCCACCGCATGGGCGTCCAATCCGCGCAATGTCCGGGACGACATGGCTTCCGTGGTGCCTCGCCAGCAGATGCGCGGCTTCTTCAGCTACCAGTTGCCGAGTTTTTCGCGGAACGCATTCACAAAGAACGTGCTCGGCGGGTGGCAGACTTCGGGCAACTTCACGTGGTACGACGGGGACCGCCTGAATGTGACCGTCGGCTCCGATTGGAACTACGATGGATTTGCCGGCGATCGTCCGGACCAGGTCGCACCCATCAACTACTTGCGGCAACAGCAAGGGAACCTGCTCGTTCAATGGATTGACAAGGGCGCCTTCGCGAACCCGCCGCGGCCGAGCTCGCAAAACCCCTACCTGTTCGGGACCCTGCCGCGGATGGCGGTGCGTGGTCCGAATCAGTTCTTCGCAAGCGCGGCGCTCATGAAGAACTTCAGATGGAAGGAAAGGTTCAGATTCCAGTTGCGGACGGACGCATCGAACGTCTTCAACCATCCGAACTGGGGCAATCCGAATGTAAATTTCTCGAGCTCCGCTTTCGGATTGATCCAGACCAAATCAGGTGGCGGCCGCACCGTTCAGCTACAAGCCAAAGTCTATTTCTGATGTGGGCCGACGATCCGCTTCAAGTTATTCCCCGCAATCGGCGCCGGCCGTGAATTCGGCGATTCAAAGGAAGCTCTCGGGGCGAGCCCGCTTCATCCCAAGGATCATCTGTGGAGGGGGCTCTGCAGCGCACCGCGATCAGGAGGGGCGGGAACGGTGGTACCCATCAGGTCGCGGCCGCCGCTGGACGGTACGGCTACGCCCGAGCCAGCGCACCGGGAGGTCCCCTTCAGCCTGTACCCGACCACCGACGCCAACCCCTCGCCGACGCTCATTGCCGCCACGAATTTCGGGTCCGCCAGGATCTTCAGCGGGTCGATGAGGTCGTCCGGCGGCGCCTTGCCGCCAAAGCAGTTTCCTTCGAACGAGTAGTCGGTCGCTTGCCCCCACACATAGGTGCCGTCACCTTGGTTGACGATGATGTTGTTGCGGATCGAGATGTGATGCGGATACCCGGGCGATTTGCCGAAGACGTCGAATTCGATGATGCGAGGCTTAGCCCCGGTCGGAACTACCAGCGTGTTGTTGTAGATCGAAGTGTTGGTAGCCGGTCCGTCGAAGGCGATGACCCGGTGGCCCTCGTTTCGGCTCACGTTGTAGCGTATGATCGTGCCGTCGTTGTAGCCTCGCGGCGGCTTGGAATTGGGATTGTTGCAGATATTCGCAAGCCCTCCGCCGTTGTGGTGGCTGTAGTTGTACTGAATGACGGTGCCCTCGGAGTTGTAGTCGCTGTCGAATGCAGCGCCCTCCAGGCCGAGGTACTTGGTATACGAGACCTCGTTGGCCTGAATCACGGCGTCCTTGCAGCCGAAGACGTAAATGGCATTACCGTGATAACGGGCCGCTGCACCACGGATGACATTGCCTTCGATAAGGGGCGCCAGCGAGGCTCTCAAGCAGATGGCATTCTTGCCGATATTCTCTAACCTGTTATTTCGTACGACGACGCTGGTATGGCGCAGCGCCTGCCATCCGGAATCGCGAGGGTGGGGGCTGGCGTCGGTATTGAGATAGATTCCCACGTTGTCAACAGCGTGGATGCGGCAGTTTTCGATCAGCACGTCATGGAACCGCGCAGGTTTGCCTTTGGTAATGGCCTCAAAGCCGATGCCGCCGGTGCACTTGGATACGATATCCGCTCCGAGTTGTCCCTTGACGTCGTGAATGTCGAGGCCCGAAATGTGGATGTTATGTAGCGCGCCTCCGGCATTTTCGTTTCTGACCAGTAGACCGCGGCGCAGGCCGGGGGCGAGCGCGTCGTTGGTCAACTCCATATTGGCTATCTGCCAGAACTCCTGGTTCCGGAGCACAAACGCTGCTTCCGCGCCAGCGCCGTCAATCGCAGGGAGCGGGCCGTCACCGTATCGGTCGATCGCGATAGGATGGCTGCTTGTCCCCGACCCTGGCGGCTTCAATGTTCCCTGCCAACGGCAACCGGCTCGCAACAGCAGACGGTCTCCGGGCCTGAGGTTGACGGCGTTGATGGCGTCGATAGATCGCCACTTCGGATCGGCACAATCCACGCGGTACTCGGCCGCGGCCAGGACAGCCGGCAACGCGAAGAGCGCAAGACGGATCCGCATGGTCTCAAGACTACTACGCTTTGCCGCCGAACTGCATCTGGCGGTGCCCGGCGCTTACCGGCTCTACCGGCGCACCGTTGAGTGCTCCGGTTGGATCACGGCGTATCCGGAGGTTGTTCCGGTGATTCCGGTCCATCGGGCCCGACAGTTGGACGCATTTGCCCCACGCGGGCCGCGTCTCGCATATTCTCGCCGGAAACGGAGATCCGACGGTGCGCGCGCCGGAGTGGCGATTCAGAATCATCCTGGCCAGCGGGACTGTTCTAACGCCTATGCCTCGAAGGCCGGCGTGTGCGCCTGACCCTGACCGACGGCGCCGAGATCGAGCGTGACCTGAGCCCGCTGCTGGTGGGGCCGGTGTCTGATGAGATCCGCGAGAATCCGACGCAGTTCCGCGAGGTTCGCGTGGAAGCGGGCGCGCTGGTCTGGCCTAATGGAGCGGACCTCCGACCGGACACCGTCATCTGGGGCGAGTTACCGCCGGTCGGCACTTGCGCCGCGTCGGAGCCGGACCGGCTACACTACAGGCAAGGCTAGGGGAAGGGCGAAGGGCGGCATGAGCACCTCGATTACGTTGCCACCGACGATGCTCCGGGAAGTCGAACAACTCGCCCAGCGCGAGGGCAAGACGGTCAGCGATCTCTTTGAGGAGGCTGTGCGCCGTTACTTGATTCAGACTCGGCTCGGCGAACTCCAGGAGTACGGCAGACAGCAGTCCGAAAGGCTGGCTCTTGCCGAAGAGGACGTGGAGCGTCTGATCCACGACTACCGGCGCGAGGCGCGTGAAGTCCAACCGCGGTGATGGCTCTCCGTGTTGCCGCCGACCCGGACGACTCCGCCGTGGGACGTAACTTCTGTCTTGTCCAGCCGTTCCGAAGGGACGGCCGCGCTCGATTGAGGTCGAACTGCCGGTCGACCGGACAAGACAGGAGTCATGTCCCACCCGCGTGATATTCTGAGAGCTTACCCGGGGTTCCATGCGCCAGCTCCGATACACCACGCCGGCGGGCATCTGTGTCACCCGCAGTGCCTCGAAGGCGCCTTACAGGAAGGGCTTGAGGCACCTGCTGCGCGAGCTGGATACGCACCGGGGCATCTATCTTTCCTCGGGATACGAATACCCGGAGCGGTACTCGCGGTGGGACATCGCCGCGCTGCGCCCGCCGCTTGAAATCGTCGCCTGGGGACGGCGCGTCGAGTTCCGGCCCCTAAATTTGCGCGGCGAAATCCTCAACCAGATGCTCCTCGCGGTGCTGGGCAGTCATCCGCATTGGGATTCGCTCGATCTTTGCGCCGGCGCGCTGTGCGGAACGCTGAAGCCGCTGCCCAGGCTGTTCCCGGAGGAGGAACGCAGCAAGCAGCCCTCGGTGTTTTCGATTCTGCGCGCGCTGATCCGCGAATTCCGCAATCCGAAGGACTCGCGCCTGGGGCTGGTCGGGGCGTTCGGTTACGACCTGCTGTTCCAGTTCGATCCGATCCAGTTCAAGCTGGAGCGCGGGCGTCAGAAGGACCTGCACCTGTTCCTGTGCGACGACATCTACTTCATGGACCGCAAGAAGGAACAGATCGAGCGCTACCAGTACGACTTCGATTACGAGAGCCTCTCGACCCTGGCTCTGGATCACGCGGCCGGCGAAGTGCCGGCGCCCGAGCCCGCGGCGGGTCCCGAGGAGATCGTCTCCGACCACACGCCCGAGGAGTACATGGCCATGGTCGAGACGGTGCGGCAGGGCATGAAGCGGGGCGACTACTATGAGGTGGTGCTGCGGCAGAAGTTCCGCGCGCCGTTTGCGGGCAAGGCCTCGGAGTTGTTCGAGCGTATTCAGCACGCCAGCCCCAGCCCCTATGAGTTCTTCCTGCAATTGGGCGACGAGCAACTGATCGGCGCGTCGCCGGAAATGTTCGTGCGGGTGGAAGGCGACCGCGTCGAAACTTGTCCGATCTCGGGGACCGCGCGGCGCACCGGCGATCCGCTGCGCGACGCCGAGAACATCCGCGAGCTGCTGAACTCGGCCAAGGAAGAGTCGGAGCTGACCATGTGCACGGACGTCGACCGCAACGACAAGTCGCGCGTGTCGGCGCCGGGGTCGGTGCGGGTCATCGGGCGGCGGCTGATCGAATCCTACGCCGGCGTCTTCCACACGGTGGACCACGTCGAGGGGACGCTTCAGCCGGGCTTCGATTCCCTCGACGCCTTCCTGACGCACATGTGGGCGGTGACGGTGATCGGCGCGCCGAAGAAGGCCGCCGCGCAGGCCATCGAGGAGCTTGAAAAGGACGCGCGCGGCTGGTACGGCGGCGCGGTCGGCATGCTCTCGCTCAGCGGCGACATCAACACGGGCATCCTGATTCGCACCGTGCACCTGAGAAACGGCGTGGCGGAGTACCCGGTCGGAGCGACGCTGCTTTACGATTCCGTCCCGGCCAGCGAGGAGCAGGAGACGCGGCTCAAGGCCACCGGCTTTTTCCGCGCGTTGCGCGGCGCGGCGGCGGCCGAATCCAAAGCCCAACCGCGCCCGGCGGTGGGGCGCGGCGTCAAGCTGCTGCTGGTGGACAACGACGACTGCTTTATCCACACGCTGGCCAACTACGCGCGGCAGACCGGCGCCGAAGTGGTGACCTATCGGGCGGGCTTGCCGCTGGAATTGATCGGCGAGATCAAGCCCAGCCTGATCCTGATTTCGCCCGGCCCCGGACGGCCGGCCGACTTTGGGGTGCCGCAACTGGTGCGGCACGCCGCGGCGATGGGCATCCCGGTGTTCGGGGTCTGCCTCGGATTGCAGGGCACGGTCGAGGCGTTCGGCGGCGAGCTGGACGTGCTGGACTACCCGATGCACGGGAAGCCGTCAACGGTGGTTCATGACGGCAAAGGTGTCTTTGAGGGGCTTCCGGAGCGGTTCCGGGTTGGCCGTTACCACTCGCTGTTTGCCAGGAAGGACAAGCTTCCGGCGTGTCTGGAGGTGACGGCGGAATCCGACGACGGCGTGATCATGGGCGTCCGCCACCGCGAGTTGCCGATCGAGGCCGTGCAGTTCCATCCCGAGTCGATGCTGACGCTGGAGGACGATTGCGGCTTGCGGTTGATGGAGAACGTGGTGCGAAAATTGGGGCGGGCGAAGTACTAGAACCATATCGCTATTGCCGGGTGGCGGGAAACAGGCGATACTGGGATCAACCAATGGAAATCAGCGACATTCTCTTTCTGGTGGTTTGGGTGTGGCTGGCCATCGCCCTGAGTGACGGCGGCGGCGGCGGGCGCCGGGCGCGCGTTCCGGCGTACTGATTTCGATGCCGCGGGCCGTCGTCATAGGCGGGGGCCTGGCGGGGATGGCATCCGCCGCGGCGCTGAGTTCGGCCGGCTGGGACGTGGACCTGTTCGAAGCGCGCCCG
>Ga0315277_10012413_pt1 | contig 10685 bp, 9 predicted proteins | sample YL17G05_15_MG_FD_203695 | JGI IMG/M metagenome (GOLD analysis project Ga0315277, IMG submission 203695) | Sediment microbial communities from Yellowstone Lake, YNP, Wyoming, USA - YL17G05_15 | ecosystem: Environmental > Aquatic > Freshwater > Lake > Sediment | place: USA: Wyoming | collected... | reverse complement strand
CGGGAACGGCTTTTTCACTTTTGTCTTGATCGTTATGAACTGATGGTCGTCCGTGCAGAACCAGTGATAGAGAAGTTCGACACCGCTTCGCATATCTATGCCTGATACCGTTGCGAGCCGCGCATGACACTGTTCAAACATAAATCGGGATGCCTGCACGATCCCTTCCGGCGCGACGTACACGTACACGCGGGACGGTGACCGTTCCTCGATCTCGACGGTCCGGACGGGCAACCTGGATTTCACTGCCGCCAGCACGGCACTGGTACTCATTCGTGTTTTCTCCTATAAGCTGCTCAGCGCTTTCAGAACGCCGGATATGAGCGCCTCGGGCTTTGGCGGACAACCCGGCACGTACGCGATAATCGCGTTCGGATCAACCTGTTTTAATACCTTGTCAATTGGTCCGACCACGTTATAGCTGTCTCTGAACATGGTCGATGACATCCCGCACGAGCCGATTGCGAACACCACACACGGTTTTGCGGTCTGCTTGTATAGTTCGATGAATCGCGGGAGAACGTGCCGGTTTATTGCTCCGGTGACGAGCAGCGCATCGGCATGTCTCGGACTGCCGACGAGCTTGATTCCGAACCGTTCCACGTCGAAGCGCGGAGTGAGCACGTCGAGCACTTCGATATCGCAGTTGTTGCATGGCGACAGTGCTACGTGATAGACCCACGGCGACTTTTTCAGTCCCCACATCGTAACGCCCATGGTCTCTCTACTCCTATAGTCCGAACCGCGCCAAGAGGAGCCCAACTAGCGCCAGCGCTGTAAGCGGACCCCAGAACAGTTTCATTATCTGGTCTATCCTCAACCGCGGGTTGGTGTTTCTGATCAGCACCACTAACACGATCACCACGAGATACTTGATGATGCTCCAGAGAATCCCGATCCCAACGAATCGCATTCCACCGAAGAACAGGACAGCAAAGAACACTGCCAGAACACTCAACATCATCGCCTTGGTGAGCTTGAATATAGCCAGTGGTGCGCCCGAGTACTCCGTCAGCACGCCGCCCATAAGTTCCTGGTCAGCTTCCGGCGCGTCGAACGGCACCAGCCCGAGCTTGCCCTGAATGCAGAGTACCGCAATGATGAACCCGATGATCCCGGATATGCTCCCTATGAACATGCAGTTTTGCCCTTGATACGCGACAATATCGTCTATCTTGAAACTGCTGTGCGCCTTATAGACCACCGTCAGCACGACAATGAGAAACGGCAGCTCATATCCAAGCACGAGCTTCATCTCGCGGCTCGCCCCGACGGAAGCCATCGGGTTGCCGGTTGACGCTGCCCCAAGTATCAAAGCCGCTGAAGGTATTGTCATCAGATACAAGAACACGACGATGTCACCCACGAACCCGGAACGCCTCAGAACTCCTCCGGAAACGAGCACCGCAGCTCCGAGCGCGACCCCAACAAGACCCACCAGTGGCGCGACAAGGAACCCTTTTTGACGGCTGCCTTCCGGCACAAGCGTCTCTTTGCCAAGCAGCTTCGCGAAATCGGCGAACGGTTGATACCATGGCGGACCGACTCGCGCTTGGACGCGAGCTGTGACTTTCCTATCAACCCAGCTTGTCAGAAGTCCGACAACCGCGGTCATTCCGAACACAGCTAGAAAATACGGTACGCTTAGTACCCCAAAGTTACCCATCGTTCACACCAATCCGTTTCAGGGAACGTCACCTCTAACTTCTCCTTACGTATGGGCTATGCCCAATTGTGTGTGCTCCTATCACGAGAACCTCTTTTGCTTCGTAAACCTCTTCGACTTCTCTATGCTGCAACGCGCCCGTAGGACAGGTCGCAACACAAGCAGGTTCCAGTCCGCGCTCGACTCTCGATGCGCACAGGTCGCATTTGCTCGATGCATGCCGTGCGAGCCTCATCCCGCGTGTCAGCACGCCGAACGGACAAGCAAGCGTGCAACTCATACAGCCGGTACACGTCGCCATGCTTCTTCGGACGACGCCATCATCGTGCCGTTTCATGGACCCGTTCGGACACGCGTTGACGCACGCCGCGCTCTCGCAGTGTCTGCACACCACAGGGAGCGTCGCCTCCTCCGGTACCTCGCCGCTCTGCATCGTTAAGACGTTGTGGTTGACACGGTTGCAGGCGACACTGTGAGCTTGACAGCCGATACAGACATCAAGATTGACAAACAGTTTCTTCATCAGTGCACGTGCTCTACCATCTTGACCCAGCTAACTCTGTCTGTTAAGAATCCGTCCGCGAACCTCGTTGCTGATGATCGGACATGAGGCGGAGCAGCCTCTTCCTGTGCGGCGCGGGCAATAGCAGCCGCCTTGCTTTCGTCGAGCGGCTCGCGCGTGAGCATTTTCGACAGCGTCGGCACATGGAGCTCGATACCCATTGTTGAAGCGATTGCTCGAAGTATGGCGCCGTACGACAGTGCTCCGCCAGGTGGTGCAACTACGGCTCGTCTCGGCGCGCCGTTATAGGTGCCATTTGTTTCCATCCAAAGCGTGGTCGGCAACACAATGCTTGCAAGAGCAGTCGTTTTGTTGGCGATGGGAGCGCCCGCTGCAAGCAGTTTCAGTTTCGATACTGCGTTGGTCACGCCCATGTCCGGATACGACGAAATCAGATCGGCTCCGAGAACTATCAACACATCAAGTTCGCCCCGATGGGCTGACTCGATGATCTTCTCCGTCGAAACGTCCGGGGCAAACAGCTCGACTATCCCTCGTGCGTTGCCGTAATCGTGCAGCGAGTATATGCTTTTCGAATCACCAGCAGCCTTGACGAGCGCGTTAGCAAGCTGGGCAGTGACGGGATCGCTCGTTGCCAGCACTACCACGGACTCAGGCGACTGGAGGAACCGCTGTGCCAACAGGCGGACCTGTTTGGCGCCATTGGCTCGCTCCACGAATGGTTTCTGCCAGCTTTCTTTTACTCCGCCACGCTCCTTGATGATAGCGCCAACAAGATCCGCCATGTTCTTCCGTTCCGAACCGGCAAGATGGATCGCGGCAAACCTCGATGTCATGTTCTTCTCGTCCGATACGACATTGAGGGAGTTCTTGCGAGACGCGTTGCGTGCGGCGAGCATCGGTCCAGCAATGACCGGGCACGTCGCAAACGGGTCACCCACTGCTATCGTGCAGACCGACTTCTCGATGTCGTCCGGCGTCGCATCCTTGATGCCGGCAGACGTCTTTCCGAGTGCGGCGATAACCTTGTCATCGTTTGTCGGAAAACTCGCCGTCACGGTGCTCGTACCCAGGCAGTTCGCCGCAAACGCGACCGCCAGCCCGACATCTTCACTCGATGCGTCACCCGAAACCACGACCGCGACAGATCTCTTGTCTCGAGCGCTGCGAATAGCCTCAGCCATCTCGGTTGCCGCTTGTTTCCATGTCACAGGTTTGTCGTTCTTCTTCGGCACCGTCAGGCGCATCGGATGGTTTACAAGTTCCAGGATGTAGTTCCCCTTTGCGCACAGTTTGCCTTTAGTGACAGGATGTTCTCTGTCGTACTCGAGGTTCGCCGCTTCGTCTCGTTCGACATCAAGGATAAAGCTGCATCCCAGCGAGCAGAACAAGCATATGTTCTTGTGTTGACTCATGTTCACCTAACTAAACAGGTTTGGTACGTCCTGCACCAGCGCATAGTTCATGTCAGGTCCGTCCTTGCACAGGTAGTACGGACCGACCTCGCATCTGCCGCATTTCCCGATGCCACAGCTCATTCTTCTATTCATCGAAAGGTATATCTGTTCCGGTTGAAATCCAATTTGGAGAAGTTTCAGTGTCACGAACCTGAGCATGATTGCTGGACCGCAGGAGACGACGTAGCTGTTCGAGCGGTCTATATCAACATCGTCGAGCAGCGTGGTCACCAGTCCAACCCTCCCAGTCCATCCCGCTGCGGGCGCATCTACAGTGATGGTAATGTCCGTGTTCGGTTGTTTCGACCATTCGCCAAAGCTCGCGCGGTAGAGCAGTTCTTCCGGCATACGCGCGCCGTACGTAATGGACAATCGTTTGAATTTGCTCATGTCCTCGAACATGGCAAGGATGAGCGACCTCAGTGGCGCCAGACCGACTCCGCCTCCTACGAGAAGTATCTCCTTACCCTCGAACTTCTCGATCGGGTAACCTTTTCCGAACGGCCCTCGAAGCCCAACCGTATCCCCAGCATTCATATCATGTAACGCGTCGGTGACCGTACCGGTCTTGAGCACGGTAGTCTCGAGCATCTCGGTTATCGCAGGAGACGACGACGGCGTAAACGGAGCTTCGCCAACGCCTGGCACTGTCAGTTGCACGAACTGCCCCGCCCTGAACCGAATCGGGTTTTCCGGGCGGATCACAAACGTTTTGATAGTCGGCGTCTCTTCGATCACCTTCTCTATCCGACCCTGCATCGGAAAGTACAAGTTCTTCACCTTGTTCGAGCCCGTCATATCCTTGCTGCCTTGGTCGCTGTTTGCGCCGGTTTCATTCTGTCGAGCGCTCTGAAGACCTTTCGAAAATCTATCAACCCGGGACACCCTTCTATACACCGACCGCACCCTGAACAGCCTTCCATCCCGTATCGCTCGACAATCTGGTCGTACTTGTGTCTGAACCGGTGCCTGAATCGTTCGACAACGAACGGTCTGGGTGATCCGCCGCCCGCCATACGCGAATACCCTGCGTAAATGCACACGTCCCACGCCTTGGCGCGTTCGAACGCCTGTCTTCCTTTCTGGTCGTAGAGCAGGAAACAGTGACACGTCGGACAACTGAACAGGCACGCCGCACACTCGACACAAGTCCGCACATGCGGATACCAAGCCGGGTCGCCGGGCGCGGATCTGATGATTTCCTGCCGGCGTCTTGTCAACCCCATCTCGCGGTTGATCGCCTCGACCTTTCGCGTGGTAGCGTCACGAGTCGCAGCTCTTGCAGAGATCATCTCTGCGGTAGCCGTGCGAAATAGGCTGCTATGTTCCTGCAAGAGCTTCTTGCCAAATTCAGAACCCGGCTCAACGATAAATCCGCCCTCGACTTTCGAGATGTTCAGATCGTAACCGCTTTCCACGTGCGGCTTGTTCCCAAGCAGCGTGCAGCAGCACGTCTCATAAGGATCGGTGCAATCCGCGCTGATGATCACAGTATTAGCGCGCCGTTCGGAGTAAAAGCCGTCGGTGTAATCTTCAGATACGAAAACTGCATCAAGCGTTTTCAACGCGACAATATCGCACGCTGCGACTCCCACCACAGTCGTGTGCTCCACCGGAGGCAAGCTCTCGGCACCCGTGCTGCTTGGATACTCCGCCACTTTCTCTCTAGCTGCAAACAGGAACGGTTTGAGCGATTGAGATGCTCGAACGCCCGGATACGCGAACTGCTCGCCCTTCTGGCGGGAACGTAACGCTATTCTTCCAGCCTTCTCGACGTGCACCGGCACAAAAACATGGCTCCGCTCAGTAAGGTGGTCGAGAAACCCGGCGAAATCTTCTCGTGTGATGAACGACGCACTCATTGAAACCCTGCTTCTGTCTCAAGCCACCCGGTTATGTCCGCGCCTGCCGTTTAGGCAGAAACACCGTGAACGTGCTGCCCTGACCCACGACGCTCTTCACTTCAACATGTCCGCGATGAGCTTCGACTATCCTCTTCACAATCGTGAGCCCTAACCCTGTGCCGGTAACATCTCGCGTTTCCGCAGCCTTCACCCGGAAAAACTCGTCGAAGATGAACGGCAAACTCCCTTCCGGAATTCCTATCCCTGTGTCCCGAACTTCCACAGCAACGCTGTCACCTTTGTCATGGGCTCTCACCCAAACAGAGCCTTCGTCGTGGTTGTACTTCACCGCGTTGCTCACAAGGTTCATGAACACGTGGCTCAGAGGGTCCTTGTCACCTTCTATTGTGGGAAACCCCTGGGGTACCTCGATCTTTATCTGGATGCCTCGTTCGTCTGCCTGAGGTGTCACCAGCGCGACCGACTGCTCGATCAAATCCTGTATGCCAATTGTCTCCAATCTTTCGACGATCCTGCCGCGTTGAATACGAGACATACTCAGCCACTCGTTAACGAGCGTGAGCAACCATTCGACCCGCTTCTTGCAGTGTTCGAGTATCTCTCGCTGCTTTGATGTGATGGTGCCAGCCATCTCTTTCAGCAGCACTTCGAGATACTGTTCGACGGCCACCATCGGTGCTCTCATTTCGTGCGTGACCACCGTCACAAAGTTCTCTTTCATTCTCTCGTTTTCTTTGCGTAGCGCTCGCATCTCGAGGGTGAGTCGCCTGTGCTCGAGACTTCTCGTGGTAACAATCCGCAGCTCTTCTGGCGTGAAAGGCTTCGGCAAGAAATCGTAGGCACCGCATTTCATTGCCTCAACTGCCGACTCAACTGTGGCGTATCCTGTGATCACCACCGGGACAATGGTGGGATCGGTTTCGATGATCTCTTTCAGGAGTTCCATGCCGCTTACACGAGGCATCTTTAAATCAACAAGAACAATGTCAGGAGACAGCTCACGAACCTTCTGCAGACCTCTCTCCCCGTCCGCCGCCGTTTCGACCCGGTATCCCTCTCTCCTCAACACCTGATAGCACGAATCGCGCATGGATTCTTCGTCGTCAATGACCAAAACGATGACACCACCGTTCCCCATTGGGTCCCCAGTTTCAGAGCATCGGTCTTCGCAAGGTGTTACCTTCTTGCAGCGCAATTTCGGTGCCACAACCGGTTAGAAGGGAAATAGCAGTCCATAATCTACGGACTACCAAATACTTACGCTGTTAACGAAGCTTCTCTTTGGGCAACTATACTCGGATGGCTGTGGGGAGTTTTGCCTCACGCCGGGGAAAAGCGCCCCACAATTGGCGAAACGCTTACGAGAGCTTGTACCTGCGCATCTTGTTGCGGAGGGTCTTCCGGTCAATCCCGAGAGCCTCTGCGGCTTTGACCTTGTGCCAGTTGAGCATTGCCAACGTCCGCCTGATATGTTCTCGTTCGATGTCGTCGAGCCGGACGCTTGCGGAAGGACCATTAGATAGGCTAACCGGTGACGAGATCTCCGGCCAGACGAGGTCGAGCGGTCCGATCATATCGCTGGCAGCGAGCACTATTGCTCGTTCGATCAGGTTCTCGAGTTCGCGCACGTTGCCCGGCCAATCATAGTCGCCGAGCATTTGGAGCGCTTCATCTGATATGCCGTTCACGCAGGTTCCGGCACGTTTAGGATTGTATTTGCGTAAGAAATGGTTTGCGAGCAGCGGAACGTCCTCTTTCCGCTTCCTGAGTGGCGGAAGGTGTATCGGTATGACGCTCAGCCGGTAGAAAAGGTCCTCTCGAAACTTCCCTGAAGAGACTTCCGTAGCAAGGTCTCTGTTGGTAGCGGCGATGATCCGAACGTCCACCTTGATGACCTGAGCGCTGCCCACTTTTGTGATCTCGCGCTCCTGCAACACGCGCAACAGCTTGCTCTGGACCGACGGACTTAAGTTAGCGACCTCGTCAAGGAACAGAGTTCCACCGTGAGCAAGCTCGAACCTACCTTGCCGAGTTGCTGTTGCCCCGGTAAAAGCACCTTTGACATGACCGAACAACTCGCTCTCGATGAGGTTCTCCACCAACCCGCCTGAGTCAACCGTGACGAACTGGCGCCCGCGGCGCGGGCTGTGGTAGTGTAACGCACGCGCAACCAATTCTTTCCCCGTCCCGCTTTCGCCTGAGATCAGGATAGTGCTCTCGGTCATTCCCGCGCGTTTTACGAGTTGTTTTATAGATTTCATCGCAGCGCTCTCGCCGATGAGGACGTCCAGACCACGCAAGTTCTCGAGGTCGCTCCGCAAACAAGCGGTTTCCACCGTAAGCTGCCGCTTCTCCAGCGCACGCGCGACGATAGCGCGAAGCACTTTTGGTGTGAACGGTTTCGGTATGAAATCGTACGCACCGCGTCTCATTGCCTCGACCGCTGATTCCACCGTCGCGTAACCCGTTATGACTATCACGACAGCCTCTGGGTTGTCGTGGGTGATTCGCTCAAGGAGATCAAACCCGCTCGGGCCTGGCATTTTCAGGTCCAGTATGACGACATCGAACAATTCCTTTTCCATTTTCTCGAGACCTGCGCGACCATCCGCGGCGACCTCTACACGACACCCCTGGCGAGATAGGATCTGGACGCAGCAGTCCCGCATCACCTCTTCATCGTCAACGACGAGGATCGAAAACGGTGCTGACATCACGCTTCTCCTTTTTTCAAAGGTAACTGCACCGTGAACGTGGCACCTGCCCCCGGCTGGCTGTTGACCTTCATAGCGCCCTCATGTCGGTCTATTATACCATAACTCACAGCAAGACCAAGACCCGTCCCGTGCCCCACCTCTTTTGTGGTGAAAAACGGGTCAAACAGCCGCTCCATGTGTTCAGGCAATATGCCGGGTCCGGTGTCCTTGATCGAGACCTCCACCATCCCATCGTCGTCCGACCGCTCGCTGGTCACAATGATGCTGCCTTTGCCGTTCATCGCTTCGGCAGCGTTCTGAATTATGTTCGTGAACACCTGCTCGATCTGAGATACGTCAACAACGACGTGGGGCAGATCTCGACACAACTTCTTTTCGATTCTGACCTCGCCGAACAGGGGCTGTTGCGCGACGAGCGCAAGCGCTTCTTCAACGATTTGGTTTAAGTCCGCCTCTTCCACTTTTGGGCTTGTCTGCCGGGCAAAATCGAGCAGGTTCTTCACAATGTCACGGCACCGAGCGGCTTCCCTAACGATCTTAGACATGTTTGCCCGCCGTGGGTCTGCAGGTTCTGTGTCCTCAAGAAGAAGGTGCCCATAAACGAGTATGCCACCGAGCGGATTGTTAAGCTCGTGTGCCACACCGGCAGCGAGCTGTCCGAGTGTGGCAAGACGTTTGGACTCGACCATCATCCGCGACCGTTCCCGGAGTTCCTCGTCCCTCTGTTTGATACTTTCCGCCACAAAGTTGAACGTCTCTCCGAGCTCGCCTATCTCATCTTTTGAGACCGTGTTCACTCGGTAATCGAAGTTGCCGTGGGCAAGCTCTCTGGCGCCTCGTGCCATCTCGCTGATTGGTTTCAAGATGCTCAACTCGAGCAGGTATGAAACCGCGAGAGCTGCACCGGCTCCTGCGATGGTTATACCGAGGAAAATCCAGAGCGTTTTCCGTTCCAGGTCAATGAATTTCTCTTCAAGCACGCCGACGTAGAGCATCCCGATGGTCTTACCGGTTATATCCTTTATCGGTTCGTACGCAGCGATGTGCCAATCGTTCACGACGAACGCTCGGCCGACCCACGGGAGACCTCTTCCAAGCACAGCCTCGTTGACTTCGGCTGAGACGCGGCTTCCGATCGCGCGCGTGCCGTCATCGTTTCTGACGTTGGTAGAGACTCTCAGGTCGCCCTGAAAGATCGTGACGGTGCCCGTCTCTTTCCCCTTATACACCTCGCCGCGGTACACGATCTCCTTGACGCGATCAACGATCTCGTTGTCCCCATTGATCAGGTCGCCACCGTAGAGCACTCCCGCAAGATTTCCATCCGGTCCGAAGACAGGTACTGCCGCCTTGATCATCATCCCGGCAGTCTCCTCGGTTTCCGACCTGGATTTGGCTTTCTCCGTAGGGACGAACTTGATACGCGCTCGTTGCGCCAGTTCGGGACTCTCTTTCAGCACTTCCTCACGGGGTACAATGATGGTTCCCGAGACGCATTTGCGGTCGCGGAGCACGCGTGCCACAAACTCATCTTTGCTCTGGTCGTCTCCGGAGAGCTGAGGGTTGCGGCACCTATGGAAAACGTATCCTGTCTCATCGGTGATGGTCAGAACGTCCATCGAGCTTGTTTGACGCACTTCTTCGAGTGTTGCTCCGAGGATTTGTCGGTCTCCGTTGAGGAGAGCCTGCCGCACCGTCACGGATCGGATCGCGGTGAAACGGAGCACGGTATCAATTTCGCGCACCCTCTCTTGATAGACTTCACGTGCCGAATTCAGATCGAGACGTACCTTCGACTCCGCTTGTCTGATGACCCCGTTAGAGATGAGATTCACTCCTACGAGTGTCGCAGTTGTTCCGGTAATCAGCACGACGATGAGAAAGCTTGTGACAAGTTTCGTGCGGAGAGACATTCCAACGATCGTGAGCTTTGCCCACTGAAACAGATTGATGAGGTTGCGCCTCATGGTCGAATCTACTCCCGCCAACGGAAGCACCAGAACCGTTATCGGTCTCCGGACTATGATATGTGGAGCATGATGCAAAGTCAAGACACACCTTGATCAGGGACTCGAACAGGGACGCGGTTACCTCTCGCGCGTAATGGGTTGCAGAGTGATTTCCCCGGCTCGCGTTCAAATGCTCACACATCATGAGAATGACACGTTCTCAGTTCACGCGGGAGTGTCACCGCACGTACAGAGAGTCGTCATCGCTCGGAACCCCGGCTCCTGCTTCAGTCTGAATGGCTGCAACTTGCCGCAGCAACCGCCATCAATGCCGAGCAAAACAAGCACAAACGTCAATGGGAAGAGACTAATGTGAATTTGTTGCTCTGTGTAAGTGGCTTATTATCAGGAAGTTATATGGCGGAGAGGGGGGGATTTGAACCCCCGGGACGGAGAAAATCCGTCCAACGGTTTTCGAGACCGCCGCTTTCAACCGGGCTCAGCCACC
>Ga0315277_10012412_pt1 | contig 10686 bp, 9 predicted proteins | sample YL17G05_15_MG_FD_203695 | JGI IMG/M metagenome (GOLD analysis project Ga0315277, IMG submission 203695) | Sediment microbial communities from Yellowstone Lake, YNP, Wyoming, USA - YL17G05_15 | ecosystem: Environmental > Aquatic > Freshwater > Lake > Sediment | place: USA: Wyoming | collected... | reverse complement strand
GTTTGTGTTTTTGAAGTAAATAACGAAATGCATGGTTTTATGCAGATTCGTGCTTTTGCTTGGAGGATGCAAACGTAAGAGTTCTGGGAAAATCTGAGGCAGAAGTTCGAATTGAGGCGCATTTCGCCCCTTCCGCATGAGATGTCCGAACCTAGCCAGTCCGCAGCCCCGCACCGGGGAGCGACCTTCCAGATGCGATCTGGTCAGTATAATCCCAGGAAGAAAAAAAGTCCGCCTTTGGTGGATAAAAGTGTAAGGAGATCGAGTATGAAGATTTATGTAGGAAACTTGTCTTATGAAATGACGGAAGAAGACCTTCGCGGGGCTTTTGAGCCTTTTGGCGCCGTCAACGAAATCACCATTATCATGGATCGGTTCAGCGGCCGTTCCAAGGGATTCGGCTTTGTTGAAATGCCGAACCAGGCAGAGGCTGAAAAAGCCATTGCCGACCTCAACGGCAAGGAAATCCGCGGCCGTTCCATTACTGTGAATCAGGCGCGTCCTCGTGAGGAACGTCCTCGTCGCAATAATGAGGGAGGGGGATTCCGCTCCGGTTCAAGACGCTCTTACTAAGCCTTTCAAGGCTTTTATGAGTCTATAATTTGCCGCCTGACCGGGATCTCTAAGAAGGGGATGAGACCAAAGGTCAGGCGGATTTTCTTTTATGAACCTGCGTTGGCAATCTTGACCAGGATCCCATTCCTGCCCACATCCGTTTCAATGGTGAAATCCAGATTCGGATTTGCCTTCTTGATTTCATCCAGCCTGTTATCTTTGATCACGATATGGATCACGCCCCATTCCCCAGTGAGTCTTTCCAGGTCTTTCCTGGTGCATGACCCTTGGGAATGATCCCACAGGTAGAAATAGATATGCGCCCAGCTTATTTCGCAGAAATAGAGCGGTTTGATGCCCTTACGCCGGATGAATTCCGCAGCAGGCCGCGCAGACCATTCCTCTGCCATGTAAATCCGCCGGGAATCCATGAAGGAAATCTGGAAAAATACCATCACTAAAACCAGGAATCCCACCCACATGCGGCGATTTCTCTTGATCACGAGATTGAAAAACCCCAGCCCTGAGAGTGACAAGAGACCCAGCCCAACTAGCATGTAAAAATGGCTGACTAACCAGACACGCCATGAAGTGATCAGAGCCAGGGGCGATAGAATAATCCCAGTCGCGATCATTAAAAGGACCACGCGCTGCGCCACACTTATAAACCTGGGAGGCATGGTCTCAAGGTGAAAGAAATGCGCTCTGATGAATAAACAGGCTGCAAAAGGGAAAAGGGGCAGAACGTATTCCGTTTCCTTGCCGAAAAACAGTGAGAAACAAACCAGCGACGCCAGGGAAAAATACCCGACAAATCGGAAAAAGCGCCCCGCGCCTTCACGCCACAGGCGCCTGTCGAACCAACCCAATGCAAGCCAGACCCACGGCAGCATGGCGCCTGACAGCTTGTATATATAGAAATACAAAGGACCTGAATTGATCTCCGATGCCCTGAGAACCCGGCGGATTGATTGCTCCTTTAGCTTATCCAGCAGCACAGACCATCCCCCCATCCGCCGCGCAACTGCCATACCCCACGGAACAAGCATGGCTCCAATAATTATCAGTGAGAAAAGGATTGATGCAAATACCCTCTTCCACCGGGAACGCCACACAAGCGCGCCGAAAAACAGGGCGCACAGCATGTAAGGCAGGATCACTGGACCCTTGAGCATGGCCCCGCATCCCCATGCCGCTCCCTGGACAATTCCCCAGGGGATGATTCCCTTGTCCGCCTCATAGAACCTCCAGATGCCATAAACTCCCGCAAGGATAAAAAACGTCAGCACGGAATCGATCTCCGCTCTCTGGGATTTGTGCATGAAATAATACATACTCACCAGAACAAGGGAGGACCAGAACGCATGTTCCTCATCCTGCTCCCGTCGGATGATGAAAAAAAGCAGGACTGCGGTCAGAATGGAAAATATTACAATTGGGAGGTGAGCGGTGAAACTATTGATCGTCCCGGTTACCCTGTACATCCCTGCGATGATCCAATAGATAAGCGGCGGCTTGTTCAGATAGGGTGCGTGCCCCAGACGCGGAATGATCCAGTCTCCGCTTTCCGCCATGATCTTTGATGGAAATGTTCGAAGCCCTTCATTGACTTCCACCACCTCCACATACCAGAGGCCCCAGAAAAGGAAGAAAGTCGCAGCCAGACAGGCATAATACCAGCGACAGGGAATGATGCTTCGATGTTCCGAATCCATGATCACATGACCTGAAAAAGGAAAGTGACTTCATCCTCAAGAAAAAATCCTGACGATCGCGGGCGCGCGAACAGAAAGAGCCGATTTACGCCACACCGGGCGGCGGGTTTGAAAACAGCATGAATTCAGGGAAAAAGAGGAGTTTCGCAGTGCCCAGGGGTCCGTTCCGGTGTTTGCTGATGATGATATCCGTAATCTGGGCGGGGAATGCGGGACCTTCCCGCGCCTCATCGCCTTCCTCCTCACGTTCCTCTTCTTCAGGACCAGGTTCAGGATGAATGAAAAGGACCATGTCCGCATCCTGTTCAATGGCGCCGGATTCACGCAGATCTGAGAGCATGGGTTTCTTATCCTTGCCGCTTCGATGTTCGATCATGCGGGAGAGCTGGGAAACGGCTATGAGGGGGATTTCCATCTCGCGGCTGAGGGCTTTGAGGGATCGGGATATCTCCGCCACTTCCTGCTGGCGGTTTTCGATTTTTCCCCCGCTGTGCATCAGCTGGAGATAATCCACGATGAGAAGGGAGAGATTCGGCACGCGGGATTTCAGCCGCCGCGCCTTGGCGCGAAGCTCCAGCACGGAGAGTCCGGGCGTGTCATCGATAAAAATGGGCGTCTCTGAGAGCCGCCGGCCGTATTCGGACACGCGTTTCAATTCCTCCGCTGACAAATATCCGGTTCGGATTCTCTGGGATGACACACGGGACAAAGTGGAGATGAGCCTTTGATTCACCTGTTCCGCGGACATCTCCAGGCTGAAGATGCCCACAGGGAGTTTATGCCGTTCCGCCACATTCAGCGCTATATTCAGTCCGAAAGCGGTTTTGCCCTTGGAGGGCCGCGCGGCCAGGATGATCAGGTCGGAGCGCTGGAATCCGGATGTGAGTTCATCCAGCTTGTAATATTCCGTGGGAATCCCTGTGACTTCGTGCTTGTCATGATACCTGCGCTGGATTTCCTCGATGGATTTGACTGTCAGATCGCTGATGGAGAGAAAATCATGGGTAATGCGTTCCTGGGAAATCTCAAAAATGAGTTGTTCCGAGTGATCGACAAGCTGGGAGGCTTCCATTTCCTCATTATAAGAGGATTCGAGGATTTCATAAGCCGATGCGATGAGTTGCCTGACCCGAGCCTTATCCCTGACAATGGCTGCATAATGCTCGATCAGATGGGGGGAGAGGACGCGATCCTCCAGGGATGCCAGATAGCCTGCCCCGCCGGCTTTATCCAGGAGTTTCTGCCTGTTCAGCTCCGTGAGCACGGTTGTGAGATCGATGCCGACATTTTTCTCATACAGGGACAGGATGACGCTGAAGATGATCTGATTGGCAGTGGTGTAAAAATGTTCCTTTTTGATCTTGTCCAGCACAAGCCCGATGGTGGTATTATCCATGATCATGGCGCCGAGCACTGATGCTTCCGCCTCCGGGCTGTGGGGCTGGGTGCGCGTGGTGTCGATTTTTTCCGGGAGCGCCATGATACATGAACCTCTTTTCCCCGGGAGACTATTGAAAAAGGAGGGAATCCCGAGGGAATGTAACATTAATCCCTCAGGAAAATATCTATGATCCTCCGGATCAGGATTCGTCCTTTTCCACGATAACTGTGATTTTGGCCGGAACTTCTGGATGCAGTTTGATTTCCACAGGGAATTCACCGAGGGAACGAATGGGATCTATCAGGTGAATCTTCTTCCGATCCACGTCATAACCCGCTTCTTTGAGTTTTTCCGCCAGCTCCGCGGAGGTGACTGAGCCGAAGAGGCGGTCGTTTTCTCCCGCCTTGAGCCGGACCCGGATGGTGATCTCAGCCAGTTTTTTTGCCAATTCTTCCGCCTCGTTCTTTTCCTGGACTGACACTTTCTCCAGGGTTTTCTTCTTGTGTTCGAGGAGTTTCATATTTTCCGGAGTGGCTTCCACAGCCATCTTTCGCGGAAACAGATAGTTCCGGAAAAAGCCGTCCGCCACCTTGACTACTGCGCCGGTCTTTCCCACACGGGGCACATCTTCAAACAGAATGATCTTCATGCCAGAGAACCTCCCTTGAGAATTTTGAGTCTTCGAAAATCAAACCAGATATCCAGGATCCCGATCGCCATGCATATCACAGGTTTGATAATAATCAAAAAAAGCAGCATGAGAACGAACCATCGCGAAAGGAACGAATCCGTTCGCAGCCTTTTTGTCAGAATCAGAAACCCCAGCACGGCCAAACCCGCAAGAAAATAGGTCGCTCCCAATACAACAAAAATTGAACGCGAGACGTACAGGAATTGTTTCCGATCAAAAAGGTATCGTACTATTTCGACTCCCAATCCAAAAATCAATAAGAAAACGTACTTTTCTTTGATTTTAAGGAACAGGAAAGGCTGCCACTGGTCTCCGGGCTGCCGCCCGACACGGAGAATGACATTCATGACCAGGGTGAACGAGGTAACTTGCGCCCCGATGTAATAATAGGGAAACTGGAGCTGAATATTATCTACAAGAGCGAGATATTCCTTCCGCATATCTCCTGTCAGCTGATCCGCTCCATCCAGCAGGATTTGACGCAGGGCCTCCAGAACCTCGGTTAGCCCGCTCAGAAGGGAAAATGCCTCCCTGTATCCCAGAATCTGTCTGCGGAAGAAAAAGAGAATCCCGATCCCAAACGCAATCATCAGGCAGGGGAGGTAAAGACGATCGTCCAGTTCAAGCCTTTTACTTCCCAGGCGAAGCCACACGCTTCCGATAATAAGAGAGGGGAGAAGAACCACGGTGGTCCAGCCGAAACGATTCATGAAAAGGATCAATGCACCCAGGACCAGGGCAAACAGGTCCGCAGCTTGAAACGAGGTTCTTTTGCCGATCGTGACAACCAGGGCCGCGCAAAATCCTCCGGCAGCCACTGCCATCACAGGATGAATGTCAGCGAGCACATACAGGCTGCCGAATGTCACAACCATGACAAGATAAAAAGGAGCTCTCTTTATGATACGAGCGCCGCTCACAGACTCCCTTCCTCTTTTAAAGACCGATGGATATCCCCCAAGCCGGTTTTTTCATGCCGGCATTTCACGGATATTGGGGAAATGGAATTTGAAAAAAATGCCTTTAGAGCGTCGGATCTTTGAAAGTTGTTTCCGGAGTTTCCTTTTTGGACGATTCTTCCTCCTGTTTCATGGAGCACAAGTCCCCGCACATGGTGCAGACATCCGGGCTTTTGGCAGGATCGGAGATACGGATATCCCTTGCCCTTTGTCCATCCAGGGCAAGGGCAAACATCTTCTCCCAGTCTCTTGCCTGCCGCGCCCTGCTCATCTCGTTATCCCAATCCATGGCGCCCGGAATGCCTTTGGCTATGTCTCCCGCATGCGCCGCGATCCGCGTGGCAATCACTCCGGCGCGGGTATCCTCGATGCTGGGCAGACGCAAATGCTCCGAGGGCGTTAAAAAGCACAGAAAGTCCGCGCCGTACCACGCTGCCATTGCGCCGCCGATCGCCCCCACAATATGATCGTATCCGGGCGCGACATCCGTCACCACAGGGCCAAGCACATAAAAAGGCGCGCCTTTGCAAATCGTTTTCTCCAGCTGGACGTTCGTCTGAATCTCAGTCATGGGCACATGTCCGGGTCCTTCGATCATGAGCTGAACTCCTGCTTCCACAGCCCGGTCGCGCAGTTCCCCCAGAACCAGGAGTTCATCAATTTGCAGATTATCTGTTGCATCGTGGATGCATCCTGGTCTGAGCCCGTCGCCCAGGCTGAAGCTCACATCATATTCCAGCGCAATCTCGATCAGCTTGTCATAAGCTGTATAAAAGGGATTCTCCTTCCCATGGGCGCGAATCCAGCTTACGATGAACGACCCGCCGCGGCTTACCACATCCATGATCCGGGATTTCCTCATTTTCTTCACCGCTCTTGCGGTCAGCCCGCAGTGAATGGTGATAAAGTCAACGCCAGACTCTGCATGGCGTCGCACCGTGTCAACAATCCTTGCCTCATCCAGATCCCTGATCTCTTTTCCCTCCCTCAGAAGTTCCACCACGCATTGATAAATCGGCACTGTTCCCAAGGGGATGGGGGAGCGCTCGATCAGGGTCCTGCGGATGTCGTCAATCTCTCCTCCTGTGGAGAGATCCATCACAGTATCAGTTCCTGCCTCCATGGACACAGCGAGTTTCTTAATTTCCTCTTCCACAAGACAGTGTTCTGAGGATGTGCCGATATTGGCATTGACCTTTGTGCGAAGTCCCAGGCCGATGCCTGTGGAACGGCAGTCCTTGTGCCGGGTGTTTTTGGGAATTATAACCAGTCCCCGACTCATCCGTTCTCTGAGGAGCTCCGGCGCGATGTGTTCCGATCGCGCCACAGCTTCCATTTCCGGAGTGATAATGCCCTTGCGGGCTTGTTCGAGTTGTGTCATTGAACTAATCGCCTCGCTTGGTTTATAATTTCAATCAGTTCCCGTGTCGCTGACTGGAGATCGTCCTTTGCCATGACTGCTGATATGACCGCAGGCGCTGTAGCCCCATTCTGGCATACCTCCAGTATGTTTTCTGATGTGATTCCGCCAATGGGAACAAGGGGCAGCGGAATCTCTTTCGACACCCATTTCAATACCTCGAGTCCCAGGGGGGAAAAGGAGTACTTCTTGGTTGGAGTGGGGAAGATCGGTCCCAATCCGATGTAATCCACATCCATATACAATGCCAGGATGGATTGCTGTTTGGTGTGAGTGGATAATCCGATGATCTTGTCTTTGCCCACGATCTCCCGGGCGATATCCACCGGCATATCCTCCTGCCCGAGATGAATTCCGTCCGCGTCAATCTCGCGCGCCAGGTAGGGATTATCGTTGATGATGAGGGAGGCGCCGAATTCATGGAACATGGGTTTGATCTTCCGGCACACATCCACCATTTCTTCAAAGGGCGTGGTTTTATCGCGGATCTGGATGACATTCGCGCCGCCCAAAAGCACTTCCCGTATGATTTGGGGGTAGCGCCGCGGAGCGGCCAGCTCCAGATCCGTGATTACATACAGATTCCAATCTTTGCAGATTTCTTTTTTGTCTTTATTCATCATGAGATTTGTTCTGATGCAGATCTCTTTATTCTATTCCAGGCTTGGGACTTCAATGGTGAACCGATCGAGGGCGTTGATCTCGCTGGTCAGGGTAAGGAGCTGTCCGTCGAGATTCTTCTTTTTCCCTGTGAGATCGCGGATTTCCTGTTCCAGTTCGGGAATCACTTCATCCCGCAAAGCGTCCCGTTCCTCTGCGATCTTCTGGTATTGCGATTTCAGATCATTGATCTTGTGATCGCGGATTTTATCCGCTGTCATCCGGTATTCCCTGATGCTGATGGTAGCATCTGTCTGGATTTTCTGGCGCCTGGTTTTCAGAACATTGATTTTTTCATCCAATTCTTCCAGCTGTCTTCGCATCTGGGCGTCGCTGCCTTCCCTGGAGAGTCTTTCAAACTGATTTTCGCGGCTGTTTTCCAGTTTTGCCAGCTCCCGGGTGATCCGGTCCAGTTCCATACGCGTTTCGTGTATGAACTCCTGGAGTTTATTCTTCATTTCCTGCAGGGCATTATCCATGGGCACCTCGATCAATTTAAATTCTTGTCTTTGTTTCCGTTCATACGCTCATGAACTTCAATAGAATAAGATAGTCCGGGATTTTGCTTGGAGTCAAGCCAAGATTTCTTGGAAAAAAAGTAAAAGTAAAATAAATATCAGGAAAACAGGGAAGTCTGCCCCCCTCATGTTTTACCTGGATTTGTCCGGCATGTTCGCAAGGATCATTTCATTCAGTTTCTTGCGTATCTTCTCGTATGTTTCGGGTTCTGCGCCGCCCCAGGGCGCATCCTCGCCCTTTTGAAGCAGGGCTTTGATATTATCGGTTAAAGCTTCATACGAAACTCCGTTTTTTTCAAGAAGCCACAGGCGTTTGTAATCCCCCACTCCCTGCCTCAATCCTTCCATCCAGATGGACATGGTATGCCCGGGATACATCCTGGAACAGGAATTTTCCTTCCAGGGATTATCCTTTGCATACTCTTTCAGGGAGTAAAAAGCCCAGCCATCCAGTTTCATTCTCCAGGCAAGCCAGGGGTGTCTTCTGCCGCCAGGGGTGGGCTTTTGATGACTATATTCGATCGTATAAAACCATATCGGTTTGCCGCACGCCCTCAATGCATTCATGAATTCCGGTTTTCTCAAATACTCCTCATAGGGACACCAGAGACTGACATAATTTTTCAATGGCTCGATCGTATGTTCTACTGTGGCAAAGTTTTGGTTCGTTGCGGAAAAACCGGGATTCGCGTAAAACCGGGCTTCGGGCCATTGACGCCTGATCCTCAATGCCCACGCCATATATGCCCAGGCATTCTTGTCAAACGGTTCGTCAAATATCTCTATCGCCCACTCTTCAGGTTTTAATTTCAATTTTTCGATGGTCTCCTGGATCGGCTTTAAATGATACACGATAGATTCATCATCAGATTCAAGCGAGGACGCATGCCAGTTGCTCAAGGGAAAGCTGAACCGGAAAAACCGAAAACCGTTTTTCCGCAGCATTTCCCAGTTATCGTAATACCCGCATGCGTTGATCCCATACGTTTTGACCGTCCTCGCCAGTTCCTCATCTTCATTAAAGGTTGACCAGGTATGGCCTAAAATGGGATTGTCCTCTGGTAATTCAATATTGTGAATCCTGATCTCGAGGGGGGCTTTAAGTACTTTATTGCCGTTATCGGTCAATATGATTTCGCCTTTCCATAGGCCTGGAGGAAGGGTATAAGTATCAATTGATATCCACAAGGTGGCAGATGTCGAGGATGCGAAATGCAATATGGGGAATTCGCGGATTATGTTCCAATTCCTGATGGAATCCGACAGATCTCCCATTTGGGGGGGATTATCGAATAAAGCATCCGGAACCCAGATTGAACTCCCTTTAGAATTTTTTATCTCAACCTCTCCCACGGGTTTCAAGCTCAGGGAACCAGCAGCTTCGCGATCTCCTTGAAATGCGACATGAATATCAGCCTTTTCTTGGGATCGAACAAGAAGCGCCCCAACAATAAATTCATTCCTGAATCCCTCGAAGCTCATGATATTTTCTTCAAGATGTAAAACCTTGAAATTCTCCTCTCCCCGAAGCAAAGTCCAGGGATCAATCCAGGAGATAGTAATCGTTTCCCCGTTCTTGTTTGAACTTTCAACCGCATCAATAGTCCGGCAAAAAAGAGAAAGGAGTATTAACAGATATAATTGGATTTTCATATAAAGATTTATGGAAATTTAAATGCAGGATGTCAATGCTTAATGTTATTTTAAGGAAAATTTGAGATAATTTGGGGTCAGACCCTATCATATTCCCGATTTCATGATAACAAAGTAAAATTAATATTGAAAATATTATGGCGTCTGACCCCCATTTGTAAAGGGGATAACTAAAAATTTTTTATATCTTTATGCATTTTTTTATTGACAAAGCTAGATGTTGTATATTACATGCTTCGCATTAAAATAAATTGAAAGGAAGAGAAATAAGATGAAATATAATAAATTGTATAATTTTAAATTAATATGTGTAATAATATTAATATTCAATATTTTATCTATATATAAAATATATTCAGAAGATGGTGAATATAAAATCAATTTTATAAAAGTTGATAATGTTCCCAACGATATTTTTTATTCAAATATCAAATATAAAGATGGCGCATTGTTTTTGAGTAAAAAAGAAAAAAAGATTTACTGGATTAATTACAATGATAAAAATACGACAATAAAAATAGTGGCAGATTTTAATGAATTTGATAAATATTATATGAAATATGGAGAAAATTATAATTCTAATGTAAAATTAAAACTTGACAAAATAAATGTTTTGATGAGTCATGATCTTGGTCCTTATAATGGACCTTGGGCAATTCATACGCGTGACGAAAACTACGAATCGAATGATTCAAATATATTTAAAGAAAAAAACCAAATATTTATAATTAAAATGGACGAAAACGATAAACTGAATATATTATCGGTAATAGATAATTTAAAAGACGAGAACTTAGTGTTTATCAATATTCCTCATTACATCAAAGAGAATGTATTATTATTTACCGGTGTTCGTTATTTAAATAATAATCACTTTGAAACATTAGTTAAAATATCCCAGACGCCATTTAAATATGATATTATATCTGATAAACTACAATCATGTATTGATATTGATTATAAAAACCAAAAAATTTATTGTATTTTAAACAATTATCTTTCGGAAATTGATTTTGTAAATAATAATATTAAATCAATTCTTCCGATTGTATTAAAAAATATCAATACTCCTTTTCTACTTAAAAAGGTGTTTTATCTTGACCAATATAGAACATTTTATATTTTCGATCAAAG
>Ga0315277_10012411_pt1 | contig 10686 bp, 4 predicted proteins | sample YL17G05_15_MG_FD_203695 | JGI IMG/M metagenome (GOLD analysis project Ga0315277, IMG submission 203695) | Sediment microbial communities from Yellowstone Lake, YNP, Wyoming, USA - YL17G05_15 | ecosystem: Environmental > Aquatic > Freshwater > Lake > Sediment | place: USA: Wyoming | collected... | reverse complement strand
GATCATGGTCATAAATTACATCATTCCATCGGCTATGCTCGTGTATTTCCTCGTGTATCCCGAGGGCGCAGCGGGTGAAAAAACCATGTTCACGCCGCAATCCCGCGAGGTGGTCGGGAAATTCCTCGTGCGCGATGGCAACGCCAAGGGCTGGAAGCTCACGCTCTACACGATCATCGTGGCATTCGGGTCGATCGCAACGCTCGGCATCAACAGCATGACGATGCCGCGTGCGGACTATTTCAGCATCAGTTGGTTGTTCTGGTTGCTCACCGGCGCTGGTGCCTTCGTGGCCGCGCTGGTCGCCAAGGTCCTCTTCCAAAAAATCCACGGCATGGAGAGCTGCACGGAGAAAGATCGCAAGGCGCAGCTGCCGTGGATGCTCATAGCCATCGCCCAATCCGTCGGCTTGCTCGCCGTCACGCTCCTCGAGATCTATGCTCCCGGGTATCATCTATCGATACTAGCGCATATATTCGACGGGCTCGTCTTTGGTTTCAATCTTGGCGCCTACTTTGCCATCCTCGCCGTGCAGCACCCGCCGAAGAGCAATTATGCCTATTACATGACGCTGGGCTTCTTCATCATCTTCTCCTTGGCTGCGGCGAATTACTTGAAGACCGTCGTCAACGACATGAACGACATCACCGACTACGCGCTATACATCTTGGGCGCCCTCGTCATCGTGGTCGCCTTGCTCGTCATCATGCAACTGATCACCATCAAGCAGAAAGGACGGGCACCAGCGAAACCTACCCAGGTGGCCACGCAGGCAGTAAGCACGCCGAAAGCGTGATAACTTTTTGTTTCCATTTATCCTTTTTTCATGTCAAGGGAAATTGCCATATTTCGATTCATTTTTTCATTTTATAATGCAATCCTATAGACTTTCTATCTGCATCATCAATGTTGCACCCTTATAAACACCCCGGTGAATACAATCTTGTAATTCAAGGGTATATTCAATCAAGACGTTTGCTCGTACCATGAGAGGGATGAAAGATGGTCAAATCACAATCAACTAAAAGGATAGCATCGCCCGCCATCATTGCGCTTCTCTTGATGATTGGCAGTGCGATAGTTGTCTCGAACGCGGCATTGCTCGGATCACCCGCGATCAAGGCCCGCCTCCAGGCAAGCCCGGTCCAGTCTCCAACATTGCTGCAAGACTGGCAAAAAATGTGGTCGGTCGGTGCCGAGGAGGACGACAGCGGGCGCATGGTGATGTACAACGGGAAGCTATATGCAACAGGATATACCGAAGCCCATGTCTCTGGTGATGATCAATACGATGCGTGGTTCGCGTGCATCAACACGGCAGGGACTGTCGAATGGAACAAGTCCTGGAGCAATAATACCTTGGAATTTGGAAACGCAATTTGCGTGGCTGGCAATTGCATCTATGTCGGCGGGAACGCATACAACTTATCGTCAAGCAATAGAACGGCGTTCGTGCTCAAGCTCGATATGAACGGCAATCTCGTCTGGGCAAAGCTGTTTAAACTTGAAAAATGGACATACGCATCGATCGAAGGCATCGCCGCGAACGGCACGAGCGTGTTCGGGTGCGGTGTATTCAGGGAAAGTGGTCATACGGATGACGACGCGTTCGTCGTTGAATATGCGGACAATGGCACGCGCGTGTGGTATACCATGTTCCGTCCTGCAGACGACAACGCGTTCAATGATATCATCGTGAGTGGCGACAAGATGTACATTGTTGGGACTTATTCAAACCCCCGAAGAATACTCTTCGTGACCTGGGATAAACCTATCACGATGGGTTTGCCTACATATGAATTCGGCAACCAGACCGTGGAAGCGTGGGGCGAGGTCATTGCGAGGGCGGGTGGATATATCTATCTCGCCGGGGGCACGAACATCACGGATGATTCCGATCTATTACTGATCAAGATCGCGGAAAATGGCACGGAAATGTGGCGCAGGACTTGGCACGATACCGGCAGGCAAAATGCATATGGCCTTGCCGTCAACGGCACCAACCTCTTTGTTTCAGGGCAAGTAGAAAGTTTGTTACTGGGTGATCAAGCATTGGTTGCCAGGTACGACACGAACGGCACGCTGCTCAACAATTACACGTGGGGCGGGTTATTTTCAGAGTGGGCTAGTTCTATGGCCGTAGACGGTTGCAGCATTTACACACTCGGGGGTAGCAGTAACGTGCCGGGCTTGGACTGGGAACCGTTCGTGACCCGGATCGTGCTAAACGCGGCACCCACCATTTCGCAGCCAGCAGATTCTCGACTCGCGCAAGGCCGGCAAGGAAACGCTATCTCGTGGGCTATCACGGATTATTCAATAAACACGACGACAAATTACACGATCTACGTGAACGGGACACAAAATGCAACCGGTGCATGGATATCAGGCACCCCGATAACACTCAACGTTTCCACATTCGCATTGGGTAGCTACGAGGTGATGATCGTGGCCTTCGACGGTTTCGGTATGTCCAACGCCGACACGGTCATATTAACCATTGTCCCGGATGAATCCGGTGCAATCGCCGCCACCATCACGATCGTCGTCATCGCTACAATCGGTGGCGGGATCGTCTTGCTGTACTTCCTCGACAAGAAGGGCATCGTCAAGCTCAAGCCGTTCTTCGAAAAGATGCGCGGGTTATTTACAAAAAATAAACGAACGTGAAAAATAAATTATAATCTTTTTTTAATTAAATTCCTTTACAGGGGCGAATCACACATCGGGCAGGTGCCCCATTCCTTCTGGCACGTGTAACCGCACTTCGGGCACGAGACGAGCGACCCTTCTTTCTCGGGGTTGTAGATGCTTTCTGACGTGCTGCTTCCCGTATCACCACCGGGCGTCCCGTAGGAAGTCGTTGTTTTCGGCGCTGTGCTCTGCGTAGCTACCGGATGGTGCGTTGCATCCATCCGCTGCCCGCAATGTGCGCAAAACCGAGCGTTCTGGGGCAACGGCTCGTTGCAGTTAGGGCACATGAGCAACATTTGACCGCCTGTATCGGCCATCGCAACATTTGCTGGCGTTTGAACCTGGAGCGAAGCATCAACGCCAAGAATCGAATTGCAGCCATAGCAGACGCCAGCATTTCCTCCTCTTAGAATATATTTATCCATGCACATCCCATGATAAATTATTCCACAACGCGGGCAGCGGAACACGTTCACCTTCCGCACCCCTTCATAGAAGGCCCAGTTTGGCCCGTCGATGTCTGGCTGGGGCTTGCCGTTCGCGGCGCAATACCCGCACGTCCCGTGCATGCCCGGGATCTGCTGGATGCTCTGGATCGGCTGGGCAATTTCCATTTGCAAGTGTGACCGCTTGTTGAGGAGATCGAGTTCCCGGATGGCGAGGTCGATGCCCCGGTCGAGCGGCGTCCCGTCTTGCGCCTTTAACCTGTCCACGACCCGCAAGAAATTTTCCTTGGTATACGGTCCCGGCCGCAAGAGCACGTCGACCTTGCTCAGGTCGTGCGTGCCGAACACGACAACGCCGACACGGTCCCGCGGATCGATGGAGAGTTTTTTCTCGGCGAATTCTAAAACTGCATCCCTTAAAGCCTTGATTTTTTTCTGCGTGGAGCCCTTGTAATTCTCTGACATGGAGCCTGACGTGTCCAGGCACAATATGATGTCCTCGACCTTGGTTGCTTGCTTTTTTTTCGACAAGTGCACGAAATCGGTGATGAATTTTCCCAGGTCGCCCGGCATGATGAAGGTGCCGCCCGTTTTTGCGGCAATTTCCTCCAGCGTTTTCCTGCCACGCTCGTCTTGGGACAGCAATGCGACGACATCGATGATGATGTGCTGCTGGATGGCGATCTGGAGCGGTGCTTGCCATGCCATATTATCCGCCTCGCCGTCAGAAAGAAGCACGATGCGAGGCACGAAATAATCGTCATAGTTGAGACTCAATATACGTCAACCCCGGACTTTTTGTACGGATCCTCATGTTCTAGATGCGAATTAAGTTATTTAAAACAAATACTTAGAAAGTATGAAAGCCAAGATCGATGCATGGTGGCAAAAACTCGATTGTTCTTGAACATTCATTTCATCATCGGTATTGCAATGCTTGTCTTGTTTTTATGCAGTCCATTCATCAAGATCAAAGACGGACCCTATTATTTTGGATTGATCGGGCTTATGGTGATATTATTTCCGCTCATTGGGCTTGGTAGTTTACATGTTGAAATTCGGGCGGAAAAAATAGCGGTAAAGCCATATTATCTCTCTGCTGCGTTTTTTTCCATCGTTGTGGTGATATTGAATGTCATGCTGGGCATGTTCATCGTGATCGCCATCACGTGCATGGTCTTGACTTGTTTATGGAGCATCGTTCTTTCATTAGAAGAAACCATTCGTGATCGATTAAATAAATATTCTATCACATTTGCAAGAGGTGTCTACTTGTTTCTAATCATTTTCATGTATTTCAACGGCATAGACATCCCAGTTCGTGCAATCGCGGCCGGAATCATTGAACTGTGGGAAGCAACATTCGATATATTGGAAGGAATCTCGATAATAGGGGTCATGGTCTTTCTCCTCGTGGTATGTCGTTATCGTTTCGGAGGACTCGTGTCTCCGTTGATAATGGTATATGTTTATTTTTTCCCTGCGCAGCAGCTCATCGATCATTTTGCCGACACGTCGGGCGAGTTTTTGCCCGCGTTCGCGGTGATGGCATCGATCCTTATTGTTTTAGCCGTGAATGCGGGATTTGGCTTGGCACGATGCATTTCGGACACGAACGTGCTGGTCAAGAACGGGCGCTCTGGCTTCTTTGGCCCGTGGTTCGCGGCAATCATCAAGAATCCACGGTACCCGCGCGCGTCGACCGGCATTGAAAAGCCATTCACGCCGGCGCAAAAACGCACGGTGATGAAAGGTATCGTGGTATGCCTTGCCATGACCGCCGTGATCCTCCCGGGATTCTTGCCGTACATGAACGTGTTCAGGATCCCCATCCAGATCACACCAATAACGGATTATACCATGCGGTTCAATTTCTGGGCATCTCCCTACTTGAGAGATTATCCCGTGGCCTGGCGAGACCAGTTAAAGGCATATCACGCGAACGTGGATATGGTGCTCGGCCAGGTCACGCCGGAATATGTAAAATACAACTTGACAGAATTCGATGAGAATATGACCGGGGTCACGTACCGGATAGTGATTTCCCCGCCCTCGATCGCGCAACTCCAGGATTACGTTGAAACCGCGACGAATATTCTTTTACCATACGCGAATAACGGTTCCTTGCAAGGATGGCGCGGTTTTGGTTTTGACATCGAATCAGTTCCATTTTCCGACTTGAGCTGCAATGGTTCGATTACGCAAGAAATCGCCATCTGGAACCGCGTCTTTGACTATGTTGGCAATCGAACGATCAATGGAAAGCCCATCGAAATGGAATCCATAAGTTATCCTCTCGATCCCGCAGACATTGCGTTTGACGGGGACATCGACATCCAAACATTTACACGACAAGTGAGCGCCTTCCCTGACCGGTTTACATCCTATGCCCCGATGATATACCGGTGCATCATGACCGGCAACCCGCCAAATGGCTCACCCATGGATCCGCTGCGACCGTGGTATACATCGTATTCCGTGTATAGTCACTTGAAAACCCTCGCTTCGTGCGTGCCCGTTGAGAAGATGGGCGTGTATCTCGGCATCTTGAACTGCTCTTGTTATGGCACGGGCTTACCGCAGCCAGAACCTATCTCGTGGGGGAACGCAACGGGGTTTGGAAACCTGCTACGTGACGTCCTAATCTGCAAGAACTTCGGCATGAAGGAAGTAACCTTCTTCATGCTAAATACCTATCAAGATGCAAGTGGATGGGTTAATGGCGGCGCATTCGACACGTATGGCATCGATTTCTTGAAAATGTTGAACGATACGGTCAATACAAATCCACCGGCGAGTTTTTACATATATTATAACAAGAAAGATGCGAGTATCAATCAAACACTCATGCTGGATTGGATCTTGGACTTTTCAAGGCTCCCTGGCCTTCTCGAAGTGTTCGCAATGGCTTGCGCGGTGGTTCTGGCTATGCTGGTACCATCGTTGTTGCGAAGGCTGAAAAAATAAAGAACTAAGTCTTTTTTTCCAAGTATCATTTGAAAAAATCGTGTAAAAAATTCTTTATTTCAATTTAAACGCGATTGTCTTGATTTCCCACTTGCCGAAGGAAACCTTGACAGTCCCATTTTTCGGATCCCACGCGATCTTGCCGCCGGTCTTCCGTTCGAGCAAATCCGTCTCAAAAACATCGACTACGATTTTCCTTATCGTGGAATCGACTGTAATTTCCGCGGACGCGGGATTGCCCGTGTACTCGACCGCGCGCACGATTAATAGTGTTGGATCCACGTGGCCTTTCTTGACCGCTTTCACGAGCACCGAGGGGTTGCTGGAACTGATCAACGACTTGTTCACCTGCACGGCACCTTTGCCAGACCCGGGTTTCAAGATGATCGGTGGTGCGTTGAACATATCTGCCCGCCGAACGATGTCCGTGGCCGGCTTACCCGCGGCGTCCACCCGTGTCGCGCCCGCGTGGGGATAGAACGCAAACCGGGTGCGATGCGCGCCGATGTCCGTGAATCCAGGTTGCGTTTTCCCTCGCTTCTCCATGTTCATCTTGCGCTCGAGATGGGCGAAGGATTCCCTCGGGGCATTTGGATATTGTGCCGACTTGAGGACAGTGAGGCGAAACACGTCGGGTTCCATCGTGTCGAATGCGTATTTCCCATCGTTGAGGAACGCGATGCCCCACTTACCATCGGGTGTCGACAAGTCGCTGAACTTGTGCTGGATCTTTTCCCACCGGGCTTTATCGTTCGGCGTCATGGGCCGCGTGCTGCGCGTGATGATGCAATACTGGTTGTCGGATTCCACCACGTTCGCGCCGGTCGCCGTGTCGAACTTGAGCTTGACGAGCGTCCGCGGGTCGTTCCAATCAGCAATGAATTCGCAATAGATCTCAGGCAACCCTTTGTACAAGGCGATCCGCTGCATGATGTATTGCGGCCCCCATTGCTTGATGATGGTGATCTCCGAAACGATGGGTCCTTGCTTGGAAACCACGAGCTTTGGCTTCTGGTCAATATCATAAACGCGAGGATGGTTATTATAGCCGGGGGTGATGTTCCATGCTTGATCATTCTTCATCTCGTCGATGAACGCCATCGGGATGTTCGACGGCCCCTTGAAGATGTTGGTAACGCCGGGGACGTTTTTCGACGTGGCCTTGGAGATGGTCCCGTCCATGGCGAGCTCCACGCGGAGGATGCCGTTGTCGAGGTGGCTATTCGCCGATGCCGCCACGTCGATGCCCGTCTCGAACGCCTTGTCGATTGCTGCCTTGTCCAAGAAATCGGCCTCGAACGCGTTCAGCGCGATGCCATCGAGCCCGACGACCGTCCACCACCCGGCTGGCTTGGCCTCGATGAAGGTCGCGGGTTCAGCAGCGACGGGTTGCAAGGGGACTGCCCCGGACTTGTCAATCGCCTTCAAGATGCCCCTCGGGGGCCGGCCATCCTTGTCGAGCTTCACGTTGTCGAAGGTGGTGACCGGGATGAACACGCGGATCTCGCCAGCCGCGTTTGGATTGAACAAGATGATTTCATTCTTGGCAACAGGAGCGATTGCCTTGGCCACGCCGTCGATGCACTTGTCGAGGTTTTCATCGCACAATTCCCACTCCTCGGCAACCTCGTCGTAAGCCTCAGGGATGCTGCTCCCGGGCAGGCAATCGTGGAACTGGTTTTTCAAGATGAACTTCCATGTCGCGTCGATAGCATCCTTGAGATACGGCGATGCTTCCTTCAATTGAGTGCTGACGATTGCACAGAGCATCTCAACCGAGATGGCTTTGTACTCGAGTCGCCGGTTGTTCCGCTTCACCCGGGAATGCGTGGTGAACGTTCCCTGGTGGTATTCGAGGTACATCTCGTCGTTCCAGACCGGATATCGGCCCGAGTTCTTCTCCAGTTTGGTGAAGAACTCCTTGGCCGTGCCGACGTGGACCGCCCCTTCCTCCATCAAGGCCATCGCGGTGGCGACTTCCTGGCTCGTCGGGCCATGCCCGCCATCGCCCTTTCCATAGAACAGCCCGATAGTCTTGTTAAGTGCGTCGTCGTCGACGAAGTCGCCGAGATCGTCGTAATCCCTCGTGTAATCGCCGATGTACGATACACCTTCCTTGAGCAAGTGCCGGCCGCACTCGTATTTCCAGAAGTTTTCCAGCATACCGAAGTCAAACTGCGCCTCGTGCGCCAGGACTCGGGAGCCATCTGGTGATTGCCACCAGAAGTTGACGAACGGGAAGATCGTTTCCTTGTTCCACGTGATCTTCGTCGTCCAGAAGTATTTCGCGCCGGACTTTGACAAGATCTGGGGGAGATTCCTCCCGTAACCGAAGGAGTCCATCATCCATTCGATATCGGGCATGAATCCGTAATTCTCCTGGTAGAAATACATGCCATACAAGCGCTGGTGGATGAATCCCTCGCCGCTGGGCATCATGCAGTCAGGTTCGACCCACGAGCCGCCGACGATGTTGAAACTTCCCTTCTTGACTTGTTCTTTTATCTGCTCGAAAAGGGCTGGATCATCTTCCTTGATGTATTCCTGGACTTGCGGCTGGCTGGCATGAAACGTGTATTTGCCGGGATAGAATATGCTTCCCATGCGCACGGCTTTCCTGAACGTGACCCAGCCTTTTTTCCGGGTTTGCTCGAATCGCCAGAGCCAGCACACGTCGATATGGCTCTGCGCGATCATGATGATATCCATGTTCTTAATATCGAGGCCGAAATTCGTTTTGTACAATGCGATCTGGTTCTTGATGTAGTTTTTAAACGAGGGTTCGTTCCGTTCGTCTTCAAACCATGCTTGTTGCGTTTCATCGTCGTCCTCGTCGGGCTCAGGGATGTTCGTCGTGTCGAGCCGCTCCTCGCCCGAGTACGGGCCAATCTTGTATTTGATCGGTCGTGGTGCCATTTCTGATCAACTTGTTGGTGAATGTTGTCGTCAAATGAACAACCGTTTAAAGCAACTTACTTGAAATTAAAACGATTGCCGCTGCTCCCCGCTTTGCTCGGACCAACCGATATCAATATGAGGATTTGCATCAACAACACTGATCGCCAGGAATGGCGATCAGTAGCAAAGAAATGAAAAAAAAAAGGCGGAAAACAGGAAGATCCGTCATTCCCGCTTTTGTTTCATGAACAAATCCCGGATCTTGCCGATGAAGGGCTTCAAGTTGATAATGCCCTTCTTGTCGAGGAACCAGAGCAGCATAATGCCGCCGCCGACCGCGCAGATCACGACGATCGCGATAACCGCGCCGTTGTCTGCTGGCAAGATGGTGATGATCACGGTGTCCGTCGCTTGCCCGCCATAGCCATCTGACACGAGGACCATGTACTCGAACACGCCCGTGGCGGAAGTGTTCACTTGCACGTTGAAATACGCGCCCGGCGTCCACGAGCCGGTGGCATATTGCGTGCCGTTGATCTTTACGGAGTAGGCGGTCGTCGCGTTCACCGAGGCATCCGTTGCGGTCCAGGACATGTAAGCCGTTTCGCCAACCCGGGCGTTTGCATCAGAGGGAGAGGTGACCTCAGGCGCGAGGTTATCGAGCACGTGCTGGACGAAATATGTATCAGCCCCGTTGTTATTGGGCCCAACATAACCCAGAAATGCCCCGCTCGCCCCGTCGGATGCCATTTTATAAAGGAACTGATTGCCGGTATGAACGGTTACAGGAACGCCGCTTTCCTCGTAAGCACGCGTGCCGTTTGGGTACAGTTTTTGAAAGTAGATGTCCTCGTCCACGCCTCCACGCTGATCTCGCCATGCGAAATACATGTTTCCCGAGGAATCCACGTCGAAACACGGGTTATTTTGCTCTCCAGCATTCACGACGACTGCAGTTCCGTTGGGCCAGGCCATCGTGGCAGACGCGCTCAATCGCTGGACATAGATATCGCCATTCCCGTTTCGTGTATCCTCCCACGCCATGATCACGTTTTCACCCCACGATTTAATAACCACGTTTGATTGCATGCCGGTCTCGTTGCAAGCGGGAACGCCATTCGGTGCGAGATAATTGTTGTGATTGATATCGAGGATTTGGGCGTATATATCGTAGTCAACTCGACCATCCTCCCATGCAATTGCCCAATGGTTGTTTCCGCAGCGGGATATTATCGGTTTCACTTGGGAACTGGGGCTAATGTTGCAGACGGGTGTCCCGTTTGCACCCCACTGGTATGCACCGGTAGCCGTGACGTGCTGTGCATAGATATCGAGGTTGCTATTGCGATTATCCTCCCACACGATGATTGCCCCGCCAGTACCATCACTCTCGAGGGATGGGCGGCTTTGATCTTTCACTGCGTTGCAGATACTCACTCCGTTTGCCGTCCATTTAACCTGGCCCGAGGCATTGACGCGTTGAGCATAGATGTCCTGGGTTCCTGCCCGTTCGTCACGCCACGCGATGATGACACCTCCTTGCCCGTCGGATATGGAGACGATATCCACAGCACTGCAAGTTGTCGAGATGAAGACCGGAACACCGCCAGGTGTCCATTGCTCGTCGCCGGTGGCATTGATTCGCTGAGCCTTGATGTTGTAATAACCGGAGTTTGTCACG
>Ga0315277_10012410_pt1 | contig 10686 bp, 10 predicted proteins | sample YL17G05_15_MG_FD_203695 | JGI IMG/M metagenome (GOLD analysis project Ga0315277, IMG submission 203695) | Sediment microbial communities from Yellowstone Lake, YNP, Wyoming, USA - YL17G05_15 | ecosystem: Environmental > Aquatic > Freshwater > Lake > Sediment | place: USA: Wyoming | collected... | reverse complement strand
TGCCTGGGTTCGCCGCCGAGTGAGATACGGCAAGACCTTGGGCTTGCCGAGGAACGAAGGCGGAACGGGGTTATAGGGGTGGAACCCCTATTTCATTCTAAAAATAAAACTCTGCACTGTTTCTAAATCAGAATCTAGGTAGATTGCCCCAATCAATGCTTCCAAGGCATTTGCAAGGTTCGTACGGTTTTTAGATCCTTGTTGTTTGAGTTCTCCTTTTCCCATCAATAGAAACGGACCGATATTGAGATCCATCGCAACGTCCGCGAGCATGTTGTTATTCACCATATTTGCGCGTCGTCTTGTTAGTTCTCCTTCTGAGAAATATATGTTGGTTTGGTAAAGTTGCTCTGAAATTACAAAATTGAGGATACTGTCACCAAGAAACTCTAATCTTTCGTTATATTCGAGCGGTGTCTGTGCCTCAAATGCGTACGTTTTATGTGTAAGCGCTGTCGTCAATAAATGTTTATTCGTAAACTTGTACCCGAGTTTTTTTTCTAACTTACTAAGATTGTTTTTTTTCATGGTGACTCTCTTTTCATGCAACATATTTTTTTACGTTTTAAGGTATTTGAACGTACTCTTCAATGTTACGTGCAATCTGGATATCATCAAGTGCTTTGATTAATTCATCTTTTGTATGGAATGGTCGTTTCAATAAAATTCTCATCGCTCTTTTTTTTCCAACACCAGGAATTGATTCTAATGTCTCTCGAGGCGCTGTGTTGATATTGAGAGGAAATGGTACCGCAGTAAGAGATCGATATCCGTACTCTACGATTTTCACATCATAGACTTGATGTAGTGGATAGACACCTGGGATACCAACAAGGATTGGATAGCTTCCCATCTGTCGTGCAAACGTCAACTTTCCTTCATAGGTCTCTGTAAACACTTGTGTTAGGATTGTTCCTTGTGGGAGTAAACGTTTGAGTAGAGGTCGTTCGATTGTTTCACGGACCTTTCGTTTAAAACGTTGAAGCTCGGATTTATGTTTCCGTATGTTTTTCTCTCCAACATCAAACATTTTTGTCCCCGGGATTGGTATGACTTGACGAAGATTGATGCGCCTAAGAAGAAGGTTATTGTCATAGATTTTTTTTAGAAATTCATAATTAAGACTAAACGTATTTTTTGTTTCTCCGTCAAGGCCAAACACAAAATTCAATCCAGGGAGCAGCTCGGGTAGTCCGTTTGCTCCTCTCCGGGAACCAACCTCGTTTAAGAGTCGTACGGCATTAAATACCTCATCAGCTGATGCTTTGAGATTATTTTTTTTCATGACCATAGGGTCAACGCTTTCCACGCCGAGTGCTGCGACATCGCCCGAGGTATGATAGTGTATGATACTTTTTGCAATTCGTCGGGATTCATTTGGATAGCGTGCGATAACACCAGGATTTGCATTATCGACATGGAGTGTTTTCAGATCTGGTGCTACCATCCTTATTCCATGAAATAATCGCTCAAGTGCTTCAGGGTTTGGTCGTGGAAACTCGACTTCTCCAGCGCCTTTTGCTAGGTAGGAGAAGATGCAGGGTTGATTTCCAATGCGGAAATGACGTATCCCCGCGTTGTATAATGCCGCGATTTCCTGATGGATTTCATCGGTGGTTCGGAAACTTGGTACCCCTTTACTTGGTTCACTACAAAAGGAACACCCGCCAGTAATACTTCGAAAACATCCTCGGTATGTCTCAATTTCTGTGATGAGCGACATGGGAAAATAAGGATGTTGTTTGACAATATCTGCACCTTTTATTGAAAAATTTTTTATAGCATGTGGATTCTTTCTACATAGTGCAGGGTCTATCTTTTCAGAGTTCAGATGATTTTTTAATAATTCGAGAACAACAATTTCTCCATCTCCGTTTGCTATGATATCAAAAACATTTTTTACAACATCGGTTTCTATCACCTGTTTTCCACCAGACATCCCAAATCCGTACTTAGCTGCAGGACCGCATAGTAGTTTTACTGGTCTTGAGACATCGCTAAGAAAAGTAATAAGTTCTTTGGGACTCACAGGGAATCCAGAGAGATATCGTCCTGGGACCGACATCCCAGCGATAACGACCAGAACATCGGATTTTGAAATATGATTAAGCAATAAGCTGTCGTTTCGAATCTGATCTATTGTAACATATGAGATATTCGCATGGGAATCGTAATCCCATATCGCCCCTGCGATGTACCGTGGATAGGGACTTATATAAGGTGGAACACCAAGGCAGGTCGGCTCGTCAACATACCCATCGAGAATTGAGATATGCAACATCTTGTCTTTGAACCTTGTCGTTGTTTAAAAAACTTCCTTCTTTCTAGGAAGAGTCACTACAATACGTATATTTTTTTATTAAATAAAGATTTTGAGAGATTAGAATATTGTGGGTGAAAAAGGTTATTGGTGTTTGGTTTTTTTATGCCGCAGCGTATTATCTTCATGTAGGAATGGAAAATTATCCATAAACGTGGGATCTGGTGATTCAGGGTTAAATGAATTCCAGAGAACAAATCTTCCCCAACGTTCGACACTTTCCTCTACTTTTTCAAAACATTCTTTGCATACTAAGCTATAAGCGCCCAATGTTGGATGTCGATATCCTTCAAAGAAACTGAGATTCTTTCCGCATTCTGTACATTTTCTTTTTTTTGAATCATCATTTAAGACGTTTAATTTTGTAGTCATATTGTCCTTTTTTTTTTTAAAGAAGGATGGAGTAATGATTTTATATCAATGAAAAATCCATTTTTTCATAAAGTAAATTTTTTCCTTCTTTATTGTACCTCCTTTCCTTATTCAACAATTTATCTTATGATTTTTTCATTTAAAATCTTTTCTGTTACATATGAAGCGATTATATATGAAATAAAAGATATAAAATTACATTTTATAGATATTAAATGTTACATATTCTGGCTTTGGAAGTTTGTAAATGAAACCTCTCTATTATAAAAAATTTTTTTCATTTATTTACCGCCATAATATCTTTTTATACACTCGTAGATGTCAGATTATCAATACTAATTCAATATATCCCAAAAATTTTGTTCTAAAAAAAAATTAGATATAATTATTATTAAATTTTGATACTTGATTTTCCTCTATGGAGTACACAATATTAATACAGATAACTTTATACCAAGAATCAATATTTCGCGTGAAAGATGGGTGAAGAACTATGATTAGCGCATACATCTTGATAACGATGCATCCCGGGAAAAGTGATAAAGCAATCAAAGAAATGAGACAAATTGATAATGTCGCAAAGATTTCGATTATTGCTGGTGAGTATGATATTGTCGTCAGAGCACAGGTGAAAAACCTTGAAGAGCTCTTAGATGTCACAGATAAACTCCAAATGGTCGAGGGAGTGAATAAAACAACCACCCAAATCATCGAAAAAGAAATCAGTCTTCAATAATGAGACGAAAGTATGATCATTAGGAAAAAATACCTCTTTTATGTCCTGGCGATTACTTCTTCTTTTATAGCTGCGGGGGTTACTGGTATTGATAGTTTTGTCGGTAGTCAATCAGCTTTTAAATATGATCCTTGGGCGTTTGCGTTTTCACTTTTTTTCATCGGAGCAGTGATTACCCTCCTTATATCACTGGTTCTGTCTATAAAATTCAAGGGAAAAAACCTTGGGGCGAAGATCCTCGATCCTTCCTTCAAACAACTCCGCATGATAAAAAAAAGCGAGATAAAATACCATCTCATTGCTGGCCTGATGAACGCAATCAATACTGTCGGGTATTGCGCGATTGTTTCAATGGTCCAAGATCCCTCAGTGATACTTTCGTTTTCACAGATCGTCATCTTGTATCTTTTACTCATGGAATCTATAACAGAAAAAGATGTTCCAACACTTGTAGAAGTCCAATCCTCCGTCATCGTTGCCTTCGGAGCAATTCTAGCCTCCATCAGCTTAACGGGAGAATTTCAGCTGCTACCGGTACTTATCGTATTCCTCGTGGTAAATCCCACCTGGGCGGTCTTCTCAATCTATCAAAGAAAATTAAAAATCATGAAAATTAACAATAGACCAAATGACTCGATTAATATTCGATTCTGGAACGTGGTATTTTCTTTGCTCTTTACCGCTGTTCTCATCTTAATCTTTGATTTATTCACTAGTGGAAGTCATCTCATAGCTGGCTTTGTGACATCGATCGACCCGTATTATTTCCTCTTGCTTGCACTTACTATGGGGACGACATTCTTCTCCTATGTGTTATATATCCGTTCTCTTGGTATGGGAAAAGCAAGTGTGAATAACGCGATTCGTGCCTCGACTATTATCTTTGCAATCCCATTTTCGATACTCCTCCTGCAATTGGGGATCATTACGGAGTTTTCCACAGACCCAGTGATGTTAATCATTAAAATTATCGGAATGGTTTTAATTATTATGGGTATAATATCATTCGCACTCGCTGTCGTGAAAGCATATATCTTCATAGATGTAGAGACTGGTACTCCCTTACGAGAAACAATGAATAAGTTATGGGATATCCGTGGAGTCTCTCATGTAAGTATCACATCAGGAAAATATGATTTTATCGTCAAGGTATCAACACGTACACTCATGAAAGGATACGAGCGTATTATTAAAAAACTCAATGAAATCGATGAAATCAAAAAATATCACTGGGAATCTGTGTTAAAAGACTGGGAGAAAATCTAAAATCGAGAGGAAACTCTTTTATCATTTCACTTGTTCTCATACAGGGGATCGTATATGATTGATAAACGATTGGAGAAATTTGCTAATATTTTAGTTCAGCACTCTTTAAGGTTAAAGAAGAACGATTTATTTGTATTATCTGGTAGTTATCTTGCTGCTCCCTTGATTAAAGAGGTATATCAACAAGCTGTTGAAATTGGTGCGTATCCGTTCACCCATATTGGTATCGATGGTCTTTCAGAGATTTATTACCGATATTCCTCAGAACATCAACTGAAATATGTATCTCCAATCAATAAATTTGAGATTGAGCATATCGATGCTAGCCTTTCCATTATCAGCCCTGAGAATACGCGAAATATGACGAACATTGATCCCCAAAAACAAGCAATAAGTAGCGTGGCGAATCAGCAGATTTTTAAGATATTTCTTGACCGAGCTGCGAAGAAAGAACTCCGATGGTGTGTGACCCAGTATCCGACACAAGCGTCTGCGCAGGATGCAGAGATGTCTCTTGCGGAGTATGAGAATTTTATCTTTAACGCCGCACATGTCGATGCAAAGAATCCGATCAAATACTGGAGAACCATCCACAAAGAACAGGAGAAGATACGGAAGATTTTGAGTACAAAAAAGAATCTACATGTTCTTGCCAAGGACACAGATCTTCGTGTATCTGTTGCAGGTAGAACATGGATTAATTGTTCTGGAACGGAAAATTTCCCAGACGGTGAAGTATTCACCGGACCGATTGAAAACTCAGCGGAAGGGTACATCAGTTATTCATTTCCTGGGTCACATGGAGGTAGGGAAGTTAATGATATTCAACTGTCGTTTAAGAAAGGTGTCGTGGTGAAGGCAACCGCGTCGAAAGGAGAAAAATTTCTTCATTCGATGCTTGCTATGGATCCTGGCGCAAAACGGCTAGGTGAATTTGCGTTTGGGACGAATTATGGGGTGAAAATGTTCACAAAGAACACGTTATTTGATGAGAAAATTGGTGGCACGATTCATCTTGCGGTGGGGAGTGGGTATCCGGAGACCGGTAGTAAAAACAAATCTAGTTTGCATTGGGATATGGTGTGTGATTTGCGGAAAAACGGAGAAGTATATGCTGACAACGAGTTGATTTACAAGAACGGACGATTTTTAAGTTAGGATACCTCTGATTCAAGGAAAACATATTCTCCGACACAAAAGACAAAACCCCCTTGATTGTTATCGTATATTACGATGAAACTAATTTGCGATCACATGCTCGGCTCGCTTGCGAAATGGCTTCGAATTTTTGGTTATGATACCCTATATCCCGATATGATCACCAATGATAATGAGGTACTTAATATTGCGAAAGCTGAGAAGCGCCTTCTTGTCACTCGTGATAAAGAATTACTTATTCGAGGGAAAAAAATACAACTTGATGTTCTCGAAATACAAACGATGGATCTTGATAAACAGTTAGCACAGGTTCTAACCCACATACCGATTGATCGCATAGAAGTATTAACTCGATGTACGCTTTGTAATACTCCACTTATATCTGTGGAAAAAAAAGCAACGAAAACTCATGTACCACCAAAAGTGTTTGAGTCTCGGGATCAATTCTGGTACTGCTCTATCTGTAACAAATATTATTGGATGGGAACGCACTACGAAAATATGATTGAAAAAATCAACAAGTTTACGAATAAAAACAATCAATAGAAATCAGAACATGTGAACAATCTGCGCGTGTGGGATTCCTTTGATTTTGAGAATACAATCAGGGTTGACCAGCCCAAGTTCTATTGCACATTTCACGGTTTCTTTTCCGACGAGGTTTGCTATTGTTGCATCAAGGAGAAATTTTTTTAATGTTTTTTTATCAATTCGTTCTCCATCGTAGAAATGTTTTGCGACATCAATCTGTAGTTTTCCATCTCGGAATTTCTTGCCAAGAAGATGTTCATCGCAGGCACCGATGACAAGGTCATCGCCTTGCTGATAGACTTTGACGCTGATCATATCTGTTCGTTCCTTTTTTTGCTGTCTTTATGTTCTTATTACGTTTTACTATTTTATATATATTTCGAAAAAAGGGAAAAAAACTAGCTATAAATTTAAAAATAATTAATAATCTTGTTTATAGTGTCATAAGCATGATAAAAAGTCCAACTACAAGCAGGGTGCATGCAGCGGTTAATCCGATGACTTTCGTTTTTACAGTAAAAGTAGCATGATGCTCGTTTATCGATGGACAACAAATACTTGTGTTATCTTTTCTTCGAAGGATTGTTTTCATAGGATTTACCTCATCATGTATTTTTGTTGTTCGCGATATAAAGGACTTGTTGTACAACCCTTACCGATTTTCTAGAGAATTGCCTTTCGAAGTCTCTTAAAAAAAACTTAAAAAAAAATCTTCTGCGTCATTTTTTTGTTTGTATAATAATTTTTTTTTTAATGAAGAATGATAAAGAAAAATGATTTATCGTTGTGCTTCGATTACTTCCAGCTCTTTTGTTTTTGTTTCATATGGATGGAAAAGAATTACAAGAATTATTGGGATAATCATGAGTAGTCCTCCTGCTACCCAAAACCATTCCATAGTGGGAGAACCGGTCAGCATGATTGCTGCAAGTGCGGGTCCAAGGACATACGAGATCCGTGCTAATGCTGTTGCCCATCCCATACAGCTTCCGCGTCGCTCCGTCGGGAAAATCTCTGGGATATAGACAATAATCCAGGTATAGGAGAACCCAAGGAAAAACCCCATGATAACCGCAATGACACGAGCAATATCAATAGGAGTGAGACCAAGGAGGATGGTAAATAGTGCAAGTCCTAAGCCTCCGATGATTAGACCTTTTTTTCTCCCCATTCTATCCATCATCCAGCCGCCTATAACCGCCCCGGCCATCATCATCAGTAGAACGCCGAGTAAGGTCAATGACCATTGGTCCAGAGAATATCCATGGATGTCCATGAAGAAATGACCGCCCCATATTACAAACATCGAGACAATGAGCCAACACATCCAGATAATCCCTGAGAAAATAATATATTTTATATCGCATCGGTTGATGACACCAAGACCGTAGAAATGTTTTTTTCGTTTGCCAAGCTTTCGCTCTTCTTTGATGAGTTCATACCGGTTTGTCTCTTTCATGAAGAACCACATGACAATGACGGGTATCATAAATAGGAACATAATTCCGTACATCCATTTCCAACTCAGTCCTAATCGAGAGAGTAATGATGGGATAATTGCCTGAAGGGGAATCACACTGATGAAATACACAATGGAGATATATTTTGCACGTTTTTCGGCTGGCGCTTCTTCGCTAATCGGGATTGTCCACATGTTCGATACGGTAGCAAATATGATGATGGTAAAAAACAGCATATAGAGATGAAATGATGGTGTCGCATAGACGATTCCAAACGACCCCAACCCGAACAAGAAAATCAGAATAAGTAAAGATTTTTTTCTCCCTATGATGTCGGTCAGTCCGTTCAAAAGGAAAATCAAAAACGTTGGAATGAAATACACTACCTTCAACCAGGCATATTCCGTATCAGTAACAGAATACTCCTTCAGAATATTAGGAATCGCGGTTGTCTCGATAATGGAGAGGTACTGATCCATAAGAGCGATCATTCCCATAAAAATGATAAGATAAATCATATACTGTCTTGTTCGTTGCTTTCCAAAGCTATTAATTTTTTTCTTTTCTTTAGTATTCATTCCCTTTTTACTCTCCAAACGTAATTCCATTATTTTTTAATCAATCAATGTAAGATACTTAGAAATTTTTTTTAGTATTGTATTTGAAAATTGTTTTATCGATTTACTTCAATTTCTTCAAGCTCTTTTGTTTTTGTTTCATATGGGTGGAACAGGAGAACAATTATAATTGCTAGGATCATGAAAAGTGCTCCTACGATCCAGAACCATTCCATGGTAGGATTTGCTTCCAACAGAAGAGCAGCAATTACCGGTCCAACAACATATGAAATACGCGCCACGGTCGTTGTCCATCCGAGGCATGCTCCTCTCCGTTCTGTTGGGAATATCTCAGGGATATAAACAATAACCCATGCATAGGCAAACGCGATGAAAAACCCTGTGAGAGCACCCGAAATTGGAAGGAAAGCTACCGGTCCAAATGCTAATAAAAACAAGGAAAAAGCAAATCCCGCTGCTCCGATGACGAATCCTTTTTTTCTCCCTATTCTATCCATCACATAACCACTGACTATCCCGCCAATAATCATCATGATACCTGAGGCGAGGAAGACCATCAACCATGCGGGACGTTCGTACCCATGAATTTCCATGAAGTAATACCCCATCCAACGGATTATTAGAAGGGAATTAATTAACCAGCACATCCATATTACTGCAGAGAATACAATATATTTGATATCACATCGGTTTATCGAACCGAGTCCAAAGAAATGCTTTTTCAATTTTCCTGATTTGCGTGCCTCTTTGATTTCTTCGTAACGTCCTGTTTCTTTCATAAAAACCCAGAGGACGAGCACTGGTATCATGAAGATAAACATGATTCCATACATCCATTTCCATCCGAGTGTTGGGATAACATAAAGAGGAATGATTGCTGAAAGTGGAAACAGACCTATCACATAAACAATGGAGCTCAGCTTCGCACGTTTCTGTGCTGGTGATTCCTCACTAATTGGAATCGCCCACATGTTTGATACCGTTGTAAATGTAACAATGGAATAAAAGATCATGAAGAAATGAAATGTTGGTGTGAAGAGTACAATTGCTAGTGATGAAAAGCCCATGATAAGGATAAGGAGAAGGATGGAATATTTTCTACCAATGATATCAACAAGTCCGTTGAGTGCGAAAATGAAAAACGTTGGAATTAAATAGAGTGCTTCCCACCATGAGAACTGTGAGGCTGAGATTGCATATTCGTCAAGAATAGAGTTCATATAGGTGATTGGAACCATGGAAAGATATTGATCCATGATTGCGACAATCCCCATAAAAAGAACAAGATAGATGATGTATTGTTTCGATCGAGGTTTTATAAAAATACTTGGTTTTTGTTGTTCTGTATTTTCCATTTTTTTTACTCTCCAAAAACAATCCCTTTGTTATCTGATAAATCAAGAGTTATTGCTTTTGTCCCGCGTTTTTTGCGTGCCATTGCATCATAGGCTTCTTTGCCTCCCGCATCTTCAATTATTTTTTTTCCCATTTTATTTTGATGTTGAATGCTAATGTTGACACGCTCCATAGAACCGGGAGCAATCCTTTTTAAAAGTTTGGCTCCTGTACCTAAACCATATGGTATCGATTCCATAGTCTCAGTTGTTCCGGGTACTGCAAAGAACCAGACGCCAATAGAACTCTCACCAAACTTCGTAATTGGGATACCGCCTGCTGCTTGCCGTTCTGCGGTGGGACCGACATGAGCAACGATCCATTTTCCATCAATGAATGCCTCTCCTTCCCCTTCCATCATAAAGAATCCCATTTGATCGTACCATTTTTTTACCAATTGATCCGACCCAACCATTGCATCGTACCATGTTTGAATCATGTTCATCGCAAACGTCTTGTACCGTGCCTTGATCCCAGCGCAACGACACAATGCTATGAACACCGAGATTAAATGAAAACAGGTTCCCGTACCCCGACGTATAGTCTCCTCAACAGGATCCATCGAGCAAATTTCTAAATCAAGCTTTTCTTTGACGAATTCAAAAGCATCTTTTGCGAACTCATAATCTGTTTTCTGAAATGCGCCAAGGTGATGAGCAAGGGCCACAACCTCAGGAGTGCACGGGTTACAATAAAGTGTAGCTCTGAGGTATTTCGCCTCCGTGACACCACATTTCATTCCTTCCTTAAAAGTCGGAATTTCATAGGGTCGTTTTGGTCTGATATATCGTTCCTCGGAACCATGGATTGTTCGGAGTTTTTTTAAATCACCGAGGTTGGTAAGCAACACCTTACTCAGTGAAAGACCGC
>Ga0315277_10012408_pt1 | contig 10687 bp, 9 predicted proteins | sample YL17G05_15_MG_FD_203695 | JGI IMG/M metagenome (GOLD analysis project Ga0315277, IMG submission 203695) | Sediment microbial communities from Yellowstone Lake, YNP, Wyoming, USA - YL17G05_15 | ecosystem: Environmental > Aquatic > Freshwater > Lake > Sediment | place: USA: Wyoming | collected... | reverse complement strand
CCCTGGCCTGCGGCTGTTGGCGTCCTTGCTCCCGCGCGTGCTGCTTCAAGTACTCGAAGAGGGTGTCGCTCGACGGGTGCTCGGCCGCCTTCCATTGGGCCGTGGCCGAGATTGCCTCCAGCGCCTTTCGAGCGGCGAACGCCGTGGGCGCGGCGCACCCGACGAAGCCGCCGTCGCGCACCGCCATCACGCCCGGCATCTTCTGTGCCGCCGAGAGGTCCGCGCTGATCAGCGCTGCCCCGTAGGACGGCGCTCGCAGCACCTTGCCGCGGAGCATGCCCGGCCTCACGATATCGGAAGGGTAGCGATGCGAGCCGGTGACGATGTCGCGGCCGTCCAGCCGGACTTGAGGCTTCCCCAATACCTTCCAGTCTTTTGCGGATGTGAGCAGGGTCCCCGCGGGCAATGCGTCTTTGTAAGCCGCCGCCAGTTCGGGCGAGCGCGCAAGCTGGGCGTAGGCGTAGGTCTTGCCCGCGTACACGACAGCGCCATCGCGCATCTCCAGCTTCGCGCCATCGACCCCCCACTGCCGGCTGGCCGCGGCAAGCAGCAAATCGCGCGCCGCCGCCGCCGCCCGGCGCACCAGCGGCACCGTCCGGGGCGTCGTAGTGCTGCCGGCGGTGGTTCCGTCGCTGGGCGTCCGGTCTGTATCTCCCATGACCATCCGCACGCGGTTCAGAGGCACTCGCAGCTCTTCCGCGGCGGCCATGGCCAGTTCTGTCAGTGCACCCTGGCCTTCCTCGATCTTCCCGGTCAGGATGGTGATGAGACCGTCTTCGGCAATGTGCAACCTGGTTTCGAGAGCGCCGGCGCCGCCTCCCCTTTGGGCTTGGGAGGGTGAAGCCGTCGCCACAATCAGCAGACCCGCGACGGCGATCTCGAAAAACTCCCTGCGGTCCACCGCGAACGGATCGGCGGGATGATCTGACATGGTCCTCTCCTAGCTTTTCTTGTCCGCGGCGCGCCGCACTGCGGCCAGGATGCGGTGGTAGCCGGAACAGCGGCACAGGTTGCCGTTGAGTCCGTCGACGATTTGCGCCTCGGTGGGCCTGGGATTGCTCTCCAGCAGCGCCACGGTCCGAAGAATCATGCCCGGCATGCAGTAGCCGCACTGGATCGCGCCTTCGTCGAGGAACGCCTGCTGTACGGGGTGCAGGCGAACATCCCCGGCCAGACCCTCGATGGTGAGGATCTTGCGGCCCTGGGCCGCGCGCACGGGTGTCAGGCAGGAGAAGATTGCCTTGTTGTCGAGAAGCACGGTGCAGTCGCCACATTGGCCTTCGCCGCAGCCGTATTTTGTTCCTGTTAACCCCAGGTCTTCGCGCAGCACTTCCAGCAGGGGCCGCTCGGGCTCCGTGTTCACGCTGCGCGCCTTGCCGTTGACCGTGAAGCGAATTATCGCCATTTCTCAAAACCTCCCAGGATACTGGCCGAACCGCCGCTTCCTGCATTATATGCCTGGCGTTCCGGCAGGATCTGCGCCGGCCCGGCGGTTCGGCCCCGCATTCGTGTTGGCCGGCGTCGATTCACGCATTATCATGGGTGCTGGAGCCAGGAGGTCCGATCCATGAATTCCGATCTGTCCAGAAGAAGAATGATGCAGGCGGCGGGCGCCGCGGGCTGGGTGCCTTCGGCGATGGCCGCGGCGGCGGCCCGGTGGCCGCTGGTCGAAGGGCCGGGCACGCCCAAGATCTGCCTGGGAGGCGCCCGGGACGAGGCCGCCATGCGCCGGATCAAGCAACTCGGCGTCGATTATGTGCTGGGGGGAGGGGGCAAGATTCCCTGGCAGGAGGCCGACATCCGGTCGCAGTTAGAACGCGCCAAGGCCGCCGGCCTCACCGTCTGCAACATGATGATCGGCGGATTCGGCAACGCCATCTACGCGCGGCCCGGCCGCGATGAGGAGATCGAAAAGGTCCGGCAGTCGATTCGCGCGGCGGGCAAGGCGGGGCTGCCAGTCGTCGAGTACAACTGGTACGCGCACCGCGCCATGGAGGGGTACTACGAGGAAACCGGCAGGGCCGGGGCGGGGCTGACGGCGTTCGATTACGACCGCATGAAGGACCTGCCTCCGCTGCCGCAGGAGGGCGCTCACACCCTGGAAGAGATGTGGGCCAACATCACGTACTTCCTGAAAGCGGTAGTGCCGGTGGCGGAGGAATCCGGCGTCCGGCTGGCGCTGCATCCCAACGATCCCCCGGCGCCCCTCAGCCGCGGATCGCAGCAGATCATGGGGAGCGTGGCAGGGTGGAAGCGGCTCATCGGGATCGTCAACAGCCCGGCCAACGGGATCACGTTCGACTGCGGAGTGACGCGCGAGATGGGCGAGGACCCCGTGGAAGTGTGCCGCTATTTTGCCAGCCGAAAACGCATCAACCACATGCACTATCGCAACGTGATCGTGCGCAAGCCGTATGAGAAGTACACCGAAGTGTTCATCGACGAGGGCCAGGTCGACATGTTCGGCGTCATGAAGGAAGTGGTGCGGCAGAAGTACACCGGCCCGATCTATCCCGAGCACCCCCGGGGGCTGGACTACGATCGCGAGCGGGGCCCCATCCGGGGCTATCCGGGCGGCGGCGCGTACGCCGGCGAAGTGTTCAACGTGGCTTACACCCGAGCCATGCTGCAAGCCGCGCTGGCATCCTGAGGGGCGCTCGCGAGGCCGCGGCGAAGCCGGCGCTGCCCTATTCTGCGATTCAGACGGCAAATTTACCCATCCAGCCCGTCGAGGAACCTGGGCGTGGCCCAGACCGGCCGCCTGCCGCCACGAGAGCTATTGGCGGCCTTCTCAACACCCCTACAGCGTATCGGACCCGAAGTGGATCGACGCTCGTTCTCTCCCCCGAAAAAATACTTTTCCTCCTGCATGTTTCTTGCAGCCACCTTTGGTTTTTTACTGCTCCAACGCTCCCCCCAGTGTCTGAATTGCACGCCCGTGCATCGCCGCGCTCGCGGGGATATCCTGGTCCTGAGGAGGGCACCTTGGGAGACGAGAAGAAGAGTCCTATCGCCGCCGGACCCAGCTCGGCGGATCTCACCTACTACATCGTCGAGGGCGTACTCGTCGGCTCGGTCGGCCACCAGCCCATTCACATCTGTGCCTGGTCGGGCGGCGGCGGCGGCAGCACCAAAAACCGGGCCAGCTATACCGCGAACAACCCCTATATGGAGGCTCTGAAGACCGTCGGCGACGGCAAACACCACGTCCACGGCGGGCCGCTGCCCCCGGGCAAGTACATCATCGGCAGGCCGGCGCACAGCAGTCACCTCGGCCTGTGCGCCTCGCTCACCCACACCAAGCTGAAGAAGCCCATGGGCCGCAGCGGCTTTTACATCCACGGCTGCGGGCCGCACGGCTCGGACGGCTGTATCGTTCCCACCGACAAGAGCGAATTCAAGCGCCTGATGCGCCTGTTGACCAGGTCGGGCGGCGGATCGATGTGGGTCCTGGAGACGATGAGCGACGTCGGCTACGCCTGATCGCCAGAGGCGGCGCAACGCGGCTTCGCCGCAATCAGGATCACGTATCCGTGCAAGGGATGCGGCGCTAGGTGGGACATGCGTCAGCTTGTCCCCCACGAGGACAAGCTAAAGCATGTCCCACGGCGCGGCGCGCGCGCCGGTCACACCACTTCCAGGATCAGGCACTTCAGGTAGTGCGTTTCGGGCACGGTGAGCAGGATCGGGTGGTCCTGCGCCTGGGTTCGGCGTTCCAGCACACGCAGCGTGCGGTGCGTGTCCAAGGCCGCTTCGGCCACCACCTCGAGGAGCATCGACTCGCTCATGTGATGCGAGCAGGAACAGGTCACCAGGATGCCGCCGGAGCCGAGCAACTTCAGCGCGCGCAGGTTGATTTCCTTGTAGCCGCGCACGGCGGCGTCGACGGCGGCGCGCGATTTGGCGAACGCCGGCGGGTCGAGCGCCACCGTATCGAAGCGCCGGCCGGCGGCCACGTAACCCGAGAGCAGGTCGAACGCGTTGGCTTCCTTCAGGGATACATTCCCGATCCCGTTGGCGCGGCAGTTCTCCGCGGCCAGGGCCAGCATTTCGGCGGCGCTGTCCACCGCTTCCACGCGCGAGCACTTCGCCGCCAGGTGCATCGCGAATCCGCCGCTGGAGGTGAAGCAGTCCAGCGCCTCGCCGTGCCCGTGGCGCGCGGCCGCCAGGTAATTCTCGCGCTGGTCGAGAAAGATGCCGGTCTTCTGCCCGCGCAACGGTTCCAGGTGAAAGCGCAGGCCGTTCATGGTCACCGCGATCTTGCCCGGGTCGGCGCCCGCCAGGACGCCGGTCTCGCGCGGAAGCGACTCGCGGTCGCGCACGCTGGCGTCGTTGCGCGCCACGATCGAAGACGGCTGGAACAGGGATGTCAGCGCTTCGACGATCAGCGGCGTGGCCCGGTCCATGCCCTGGCTCAGGGCCTGGAGCACGAGGCAATCTCCGTAGCGGTCCACCACCAGGGCCGGCAAGCGGTCGGCCTCGCCATGAACCAGCCGGCAGGCCTGGGTGTCGCGGACCACGCGCTTGCGAAACTCGGCCGCTTCCCCCAGCCGGCGCAGGAAAAACTCGCGGCCGATTTCCTCGACGCCGTCGCCGAGCATGCGCAGCGTGATCTGCGACGTCGAGCTGTAGTGCGCCGTGCCCAGCGCGCGCCCGCGCGTGTCGGCCACGCGCACCGCGTCGCCCGGCTGAGCTTCGCCCCGGCCGGCGACGTCGCTCGAGAAAATCCACGGATGGCCGCCCAGAACCCGGTCCGCGCCCTTGCGGCTCACGCGCACGGTTGGCAACGAGGTCATGGATTCATTGAACCACGCGCGGCGTTGGGAGGAGTTCTCCGTTTGCGGGTATACTTCGGGATTGAACAATATGACGCCAACTCGCAGAGGTTTCCTCTCCCTGGGCGCCGGCGCGGGTTTCGCGCTTGGCGCGACGCCCGCCGCCAGGCCGAACATCCTGCTGATCACCGCCGACGACATGAACTGGGACGCCCCCGGCTGCTTCGGCAACCGCATCCCGAAAATCACGCCGAACATCGACCGGCTCGCGGCGCAGGGCATGCGCTTCGAGCACGCGCACGTCACGGTGTCCGTCTGCCAGCCTTGCCGCTCCGTGTTGATGACCGGACGCTATCCGCACCGCAACGGCGCCGAGGGGTTCCAGCCCATCCGCGAGGACGTGCCCACGTTGCAGGAGCAGTTGCGCGGCGCGGGCTACCTGAACGGCATTCTCGCCAAGACCGAGCACCTGGCGCCGCAATCCAAGTTCTGCTGGGACTATTTCAAGCCGGCGGCCGAATTGGGCGCGGGCCGCGACCCGTCGCTGTACCATCGCCACACAACCGAATTCCTGAAACAGGCCAAGGCGGCGGGCAAGCCGTTCTTCCTGATGGCCAACTCGACCGACCCGCACCGGCCCTTCGCCGGCAGCGACCAGGAGGCCGGCCGCCAGGAGAAGAAGAACAAGAAGGCCGACGTCCGGCAATCGGTGCGGCGGACCGTTACGCCCGCCGAGGTCCGCGTGCCCGGGTTTCTGCCCGACATTCCCGAGGTCCGCCGCGAGGTCGCCGAGTACTACACGTCGGTCTACCGGTGCGACGAAACAGTCGGCCGGGTGTTGCAGGCTTTGGGGGAATCGGGTCTGGAACAGAACACACTGGTTATGTTCCTGAGCGACAACGGCATGTCGTTCCCCTACTCGAAGACCAACTGCTACCGGGACTCGACGCGCACGCCCTGGATCGCGCGCTGGCCGGGGCGCGTCAAGCCGGGCCTGGTCGAAAGCCGGCACATTATTTCGGGCATCGATTTCATGCCCACGGCGCTCGAGGCCGGCGGTCTCCGCGAGATCCCGGGCATGGATGGGCGATCGTTCGTTCCGGTGCTCGAGGGCCGCGCGCAACCAGGGCGCGGGCAGGTGGTGACCGTTTTCCACGAAACCTCCGGCCGCCAGCGTTTCGAGATGCGCTCGATCCAGGGCCTCCGCTTCGGTTACCTGTTCAACGCCTGGTCCGACGGCAAACGCATCTTCCGGAACGAGTCGCAGAACGGGCGCACGTTCGCTGCCATGCGGGAGGCGGCCAAGACCGACGCCGGAATCGCCGCGCGCGTCGAGTTCTTCCTCAAGCGCGTGCCCGAGGAGTTCTACGACTATCAGGCCGATCCCCACGCCCTGAACAATCTCATCGGCGACCCCCGGCACAAGGCGGAGATCGAGCGCCTGCGGCGCGAGTTGCTTCAGTGGATGAAGCGCACGGGGGACCCGCTCGCCGCCGCGTTTCAGGAGAGAATCAAGGTATGACCGCACGTTTACCGTGTTTGCTCGCCGCTTTTGCGATCGCCGCCGCGCCCGCCGCGCCGGCGCCGCTCAAGGCCCTCATCGTCGACGGCCAGAACAACCATAGTTGGAAGACCACCACACCACCGCTCAAGAAGATGCTGGAAACGACCGGACTGTTCGCGGTCGAGGTGGCGACCACTCCGCCCAAGGGCGGCGACATGTCGGGGTTCCGGCCGGATTTCAAGGCCTACCGCGTCGTCGTGCTCAACTACAACGGCGACGACTGGCCCGAGGTTACGCGCAACGCCTTCGTCGAGTACGTCCGCCGGGGCGGAGGCGTGGTGGTTTATCACGCAGCCGACAACGCGTTCGCCGGCTGGAAGGAATTCAACGAAATCACCGCGCTGGGCGGCTGGGAAAACCGGAACGAATCGGCCGGCCCGATGGTGCGCTGGCGCGACGGCAAGATGGTTCTCGAGAATAAACCGGGGCGCGCCGGACACCATGGCAAGCAGCAGCCGTTCCAGGTGGTCGCCCGCAACACGCAACACCCAATCATGCGCGGCCTGCCGGAGACCTGGATGCACGTCGCCGACGAGTTGTACGACTCGATGCGCGGCCCGGCGAAGAACATCACGCTGCTGGCGACCGCCTGGTCCGATCCGGCCAACGCCGGAACCGGCGAGCAGGAACCCATGCTGTTCACCGTGGCTTACGGCAAGGGCCGCGTCTTCCACACCATGCTGGGGCACGGGCCCGAAGCGATCTCCTGCGCGGGCTTCCAGGCAACCTTCACGCGCGGGGCCGAGTGGGCCGCCACCGGCAAGGTCACGCAAAAGCCGCCGCCCGATTTCCCCGGCCCGAACCAGGCCCGCGCGCGGCAGCCGTAAGCGCGATTGCCGTGGGACAGTCGTGCAACCAACCTCCATTCGCATGCATCTTTGTATAGAAGGAGCGAGGAATGGCAGCGACAACTGCGGCTCCGGCGGCTTACATCCAACCGCCGCACAACGGGCGGACCCCGGCGAAGCTGACCCGCAAGGAGCGGCAACTGCTGGAGATGCTGATCCGGAACGCCGGGCGCTCGGTTTCGCGAGAAACCCTGCTGACTTGTGTGTGGGGTTACGGGGAAGGCGTGAAGTCGCGCACCGTGGATGTGCACATCCAGCGCTTGCGGCGCAAACTGCCGCCGGAAACCGCGAACTCCATCAAGACCATCGTGCGCGACGGCTATTGCTGGCTGCCCGGGGCCGCCCGGTCCTCCGGGCCCGCGGCGAGTTGACCGGTTCCGGGAAAGCTGCTGAGATGGACTTCGGGTCCCGATGAAGCCCCGCATCCTGATTGTCGAGGACGAGGAGAAACTGCGCCGCGTCCTGGAGTTGCAATTGCAATCCGCCGGATTCGAAGTCGAGCAGGCGGGCGCGGCGGAAGAGGGTTTGCGGCTGGCCGACCGCGCCGACCTGATTCTCACCGACCTGCGGCTTCCCGGGATGGACGGCCTGGAACTGCTGGCCCAACTCCGCCGCCAGAGCCTGCTCACGCCCGTGATCGTGATGACCGCCTTCGGCACCGTCGAAGCCGCGGTGGAAGCGATGAAGGCGGGCGCGGTGGACTTTCTGCTGAAACCGTTCTCGCTCGACCACCTGATGGCGGTGGTCCACAAGGCGGTCGAGCTGCGGAGCCTGCGCGACGAGAACCGCCAGTTGCGCGAGGAGCTCGGCCGGCGCTACGAGTTCGACAACATCGTCGGGCGCAGCGCTCCGATGCAGGAGATCTTCGGGACCATTCTGCGGGTGGCCCCCACGCGCGCCACGGTGCTGTTGTGCGGCGAAAGCGGCGTGGGCAAGGACCTGATCGCGCGCGCCATCCATCATTACTCGCCGCGGCGCGACCGTCCCTTCGTCAAGATCAACTGCACCGCCCTGCCCGAGAACCTGATGGAGAGCGAGCTGTTCGGCTACGAGAAGGGCGCGTTCACCGGGGCCGCGGCGGCGAAGCCCGGAAAATTCGAACACGCGGACACGGGCACGGTGTTTCTGGACGAGATCGGCGACGTGCCCCCGTCGATTCAGGTCAAGCTGCTGAGGGTCTTGCAGGAGCGCGAAATCGAGCGGCTGGGCAGCAACAAGATCCGCCACATCGACGTCCGCGTCATTGCCGCCACCAACGCCGACCTGCGCGCCGCTCTCGAACAGGGCACCTTCCGCGAGGACCTCTACTATCGCCTCAACGTCGTTCCGCTGAACATTCCGCCGCTGCGGGAGCGCCTGGAGGACATTCCGTTTCTGGCGCGGCACTTTGTCGCCAAGCTGGCCGCCGATTCGGGCAGCCGCGCCGAATCGATCGGTGACCGGGCCATCGAGAAGCTCCTGACCTATCCCTGGCCCGGCAACGTGCGGGAACTGGAGAACGTCATCGAGCGCAGCCTGGTGCTGTGCAGCGGCACGCGTCTGGAGCCTGGCGACATCCGCCTGGACATGTCGCCGCGCGGCAGGAACGGCCAGGCGCCCTCGGATTCCTTCCTGCCCGACGGCGTGACGCTGGACCAGCACGAACAGCAGATCATCCGCGAAGCGCTTCGCCGCGCCGGCGGCAACAAAAGCCAGGCGGCGCGCTTGCTCGGCCTGACGCGCAACGCGCTGCGCTACCGTCTGACGCAGCTCGGCGAAACAGGGGACGGAGCCTGACTGGGGCGTAGGCGTTAAAATAAGGCATCCCAGGCGCTCAAGCCGGGCCAAGATGCACCCAGATCTCAGCGTTGATACGGTCCCAGCAGGCCATCCCGCGGGAAATGTGGGCTGCCGTCCACTTGTCCGGTTTGCGACTTTTCGGCCATGTGGATCTGACGGGTAAACACTACGACTCTCCCGCAGTCTGTCGGACACTGCCGAAATCGATGCGCGCACGCGATCTTGCCGAAAAAGCAAGACGGAATCGAACTATACCGCCAGTTTCGACTGCCGTTGCGAATCACAGGTTCCAGACACTAAGTCAGGCGAGAGGCTGGCTTCCCGGAAAGAGATCACCGGGTATCTCAGCCGCCGCCTTCGGACCGTGGTGCAATGGGAGTACGGAAGGACAGGGTGTAAGCCCGCGGGCCCGTCCTCCGATCTCCCGGGGCTATTGACCCTTCGTATCAAGAATCCGGCCTGTGCAAGTGCTTACGCCGTAGACATAAACGCAATGCCACATCGACTGGAGACCATCAAATGCGCCGCTGCCGTGGCCGACCGCGTCATAGTCCCCCGAGCCGGTCTGGAAGTTGAAGTTCCCGCTCGCGGTGCCGTCCCACACGCCCTCGCCGATCTGTCCGTGAAAAGTTCCCCAAATCGGGCCGGTCAAGTTGGAATCGAAGTTGGCGTTCAAGACGACCCGGATTGTTCCGCTCATGCGCGGGTCGCTGGCCGTTTCGAGATAGTCACTCACGCGGCCACGCACGTGGATGTTGCCGCCAGGCAGAAAGCTCCATTGGCCGGGATCGACGATTCCGCTGGTTGTTTCCGTCATCGTAAACGGCATTACCGTGCTCCGGGCAATGGCGATGCCGGCGGCCAGCAGCGTGGACGCAATCAGCGCCACGCCGAACTGCCGGATTCTTGTCCGAACGAAGTTTCGAACTCGCATTCTGGAATACCTCCAGCAGGTACTATGCGCCGGGTTGGGCTTCCCATAAATAGATTCCGGCTTGATTCGAGATTAAATTTCTCGTACCATGCAATCTGGTGAATTCAGACCCGTTACGGGTCAAATGGGGCTTCGTCTGGGAAGCTTTGGAGTACCATGGCGGATTCCGGCCGAGCACGGAAGACTATCTGTTTCGGCTCCTTTGAGGTCGACCTTCGTGCTGGTGAACTCCGCAAACTTGGAGTCAAGATCAAGCTTCGCGCAAAATCGTTCGATCTCCTGGCTGCGCTGTTGGAGCACCCATCGGAGGTTGTGACCCGCGAGGAGTTGCGAACGCGGCTCTGGCCGGCGGATGTTTTCGTGGACTTCGACAATAACCTGAACACTGCCGTGACCAGGTTGCGCGAGGCGTTGGGTGACTCCGCCGAGAAACCCAGGTGCGTGGAAACGCTGCCCCGGCGCGGGTATCGCTTTCTTGCCCCGGTTTCGATCAGGTCTGCCGGTCCCGACGAGCTTCGAACCAGCCATGTCAAGCTGGCGGTCCTACCTTTCGACAACCTGAGTAGCGACCCCGCTCAGGAGTACTTCAGCGACGGCATGACCGAAGAGCTGATTACCGAGCTTGCGCGCATGGCGCCGGAACGCCTGAGCGTGATTGCCCGCACATCGGCCATGCGCTACAAGGGCTCGCGGAAGGAGGTTGGGCGGATCGGCCGCGAGTTGGATGTGGCGTACATCGTGGAAGGGAGCGTGCGGCGCGCCGGTGACCGAGTTCGCGTTAGCGCGC
>Ga0315277_10012407_pt1 | contig 10687 bp, 12 predicted proteins | sample YL17G05_15_MG_FD_203695 | JGI IMG/M metagenome (GOLD analysis project Ga0315277, IMG submission 203695) | Sediment microbial communities from Yellowstone Lake, YNP, Wyoming, USA - YL17G05_15 | ecosystem: Environmental > Aquatic > Freshwater > Lake > Sediment | place: USA: Wyoming | collected... | reverse complement strand
GATCTCCTCGTTGAGATCGAGGATCCCAAAATGAGCCTATTGCGGTTTATAGCCCTTGAGAACTACCTGAGCGATCTCCTCGGGGTCAAGGTCGACCTGGTGGAGAAGCAGACTCTGAAGCCTGCCATAGGCCGCCATGTGCAAGAAGAGGCCGAAGCATATTCCCCTAAGAGTGCGCAAAAGTTATCCGGAGGTCCCTTGGCGCGAAATGGCCGGGATGAGGGATAAGGTGAGTCACGATTACTTTGGAGTGAGCCTTCTGCGGGTCTTCGAGACGGTGAAAGAGGATCTGCCCATTCTGCGCCCTGCCCTCGTCCGCGTCCTCCAAGATATCGATGAAGGCAAAAATGCCTGAAGGCATGGGCTGGCTCGATGCCTGGGGCCAGCGGAACTCTGGAAAGGGCTTTCGCCTTTCGTGGTCAATCTTTTTTAGGTTCAGCAAGTATGGCTATGTTTCCCGATCCAATTTTAATTTGGGGCCGCCCGTCGGTCTCCGACTGGCCGGAGCACAGCTTGCCCACCGCAGCTCATTCAATAAACCGGAATGCGAGCTGTAATAAACCATGAGCTCGATCGCATGGAAAACGTAGAGTCATTATGAGTGAAGAGAATCAAAAGAATCCCAAAGAGGACATTCTGGAGACGGCGAGAAAGATCATCAAGCTCGGCCCCATCTGCGACAGCTGCCTTGGTCGCCAGTTCGCCATGCTCTCCACCGGCCTGACCAATGCCGAGCGCGGCCGGTCCATCAAGACCGTGCTGGCCATGCAGGCCTCGGCGGTCGATGACAGGGCCCTTCTGAAAGAGCTGGCGCCCTCTTTTCGCAGCGCACGGCTCAAGCTGGGCCATAAAGACGAGGATGACGCCCGCTGCTCCGTCTGCCTGGGGGAGCTGGCGCCCGAAACCCTGGATGCCTGGGCCGATAAGGCAGCAGCTGCGCTGCAGGGCCGCGAGTTTGCTACCCTTCTTGTGGGCACGAGGATGAGCGGCCTTCTGGCGGAGAACGAGGAGCTTCTGCTCGCAGACGGCGGCTCCAATCACGCCGAGCCCTTCAAGTCCGAGTTGAACCGCGAGGTGGGAAAAAGGCTTTCGGCAAAAGTGGGCAAGCAGGTCGATTTGAAGAGCCCGGATGTGGTCGTCCATCTCAATTTGGAGAAGGGCGAGATCCACTTGCAGGTCGCCTCTCTCTTCATCCGCGGAAGGTACCGAAAGCTGGTGCGCGGCATTCCCCAGACCAGGTGGCCCTGCCGGGAATGCCATGGCCGGGGCTGCCCCCGCTGCGCCGGAACAGGTCGAATGTACCAGGAGTCTGTGGACGAGCTGATCCGGCCCGCCGTGATCGCGGCTGCCCAAGCCAAGGACACCGTCTTTCATGGCGCGGGCCGGGAGGACATCGATGCCCGCATGCTTGGGACGGGCAGGCCCTTCATCGTCGAGGCCGTGCATCCTGGGGTCAGAAGCATCGATCTGGCGAAGCTCCAGGAGGAGATAAACTGGCAAGCCAGCGGAAAAGTGGAGGTCCTGGACCTGGCGCCTGCTGCAGCAGAGCAAGTGGAACGGCTCAAAAAGGCAGTCTTCCAGAAGACTTATTCCGCCCTGGTGAAGTTCAGAGCAGAGGTCCCAGAAGAAAAGCTTAAATCGGCCTTGAAAGAATTGGTAGGGTCAATCGATCAGCGGACGCCAACTCGCGTCTCCCACCGAAGAGCAGATAAGCTCAGGGTGAGAAAAGTTTATAGCGCGGATCTAATTGAGGTTTCGGGCAATTTGGCCAGGATATCTATAAGAGGCGACAGCGGCCTGTACATTAAGGAGCTGATCTCCGGAGATGGCGGCAGGACAAGGCCAAGCCTCGTGGATTCCTTGAGAGTCGACGCGGTCGTTGAAGAGTTGGATGTAATAGATGTAGGTGGAGAATCAGATGGCACATCATCACGGAATGAGGAAGAAAACGAGAAACAAGCTGAGCAAGACGGTCAGGGGTAGGGGAATTTCTCCCGTAATCAGGGCGATTCAGGAGTTCGAGCCCGGAGCCAAAGTGCACGTGCAGATCGATCCCAGCATACACAAGGGCATGCCTCACCCGAGATTCCATGGAAAGACGGGCGAGGTGGTAGGGAAGAGAGGTAGAGCCTTCGTCCTGAAGGTCACAGATGGCGACGCCACCAAGACCCTGATCGCATTACCTGAACATCTCGCAGCGCAAAAATAGATGATTGTCAAGAGAGTATTGCAGGAGGATCTCCTGACCTTGGCCGAGGTCAAGGAGATCCTCGACCAGATCCGGCTGAAGCGGGCCGAGGAAGAGGAACTGGGTTACGAGCTGCGGCGGGCTATTCGGCATGCTGAATTCTTCGCCAAAGGCACTGCCGAAGAGAGCAGGGGCATAGTGGAGCAGCTCAAGAAGCTGGAGAAGATGACGCCGGATATCGCCGTAAAGATAGCCGACATCAGGCCTGCCACCAAGGATGAGCTCAGGGCGATTTATGCCAAGGAAAGATTCACATTGGGTGAAGAAGAGCTGAACGGTATTTTAGATATAGTATTCAGGGGATAGAGGCAATGCCCGAGGGGAGACCGCCGAAGAGAGAAGAGGTAGCCAGGGTTCTCGATTATCTCCCCTATGGGCGGGCTCATGACTCCAGAAGCTACCAGAAGCAGCCTCTGGTCCAGGCCGTAGGCGAGTCCAACTTTGTGCTCATGGAGATGACTCCCAAAGAGGGCGTGGTGCCGACGGCAGGCACCAGGGTCTATATCGGCAGCGGTGAGCGGGATGTGATAGATCACGTCAACCGCAGGATCGACTACAATGAGCTCTCCCACAGCGCCAAGCTGGAGCTGCCTTTTGAGATGCAGAGGATCGTCCTGGAAAAAGAGGCCAGGTTCATCCGTTTCTTCAATGAGGCCGGACCCATCACGACCCGTATGCACGCCCTGGAGCTCTTACCGGGCATAGGCAAGAAGCTGATGTGGGCGGTGCTCAACGAGCGCAAGAAGGGGCCCTTCAAGGATTTCGCGGACCTGATGGAGAGGGTGAAAGGGCTGCACAACCCCGAGAAGCTCATCGCCAAGCGCGTGGAGGACGAGCTGATGGACGATAGGATAAAGTACCGGGTCTTCACCTCCTTGCCCCGCGTAAGATGAAAAAGAAGGGCCAGCATTTTCTTGTGGATCGCGCTGTATCAGAGCGCATCGCGAGCTATGCCGAGCTGAAGCAGGATGACAGAGTGCTGGAGATTGGACCTGGCAGTGGCAATCTCACCGGTGTCCTGGCGGCTCACGCTGCTCGCGTCTGTGCGGTAGAGGTCGATCCCAATCTGGCGGCGGAGCTTCGCGCTCGTTTCCCGAACGTTCAGGTGATAAATGCCGACGCCCTGACCATCAAGCTTCCCGATTGCAACAAAGTCGTCTCCAACCTGCCCTATCAGATCTCCTCGAAGATAACTTACCGCCTGCTCTCCCGGCCATTCGAGCTGGCGATCTTGATGTACCAGAAGGAGTTTGCCCTGCGCATGATCGCGCCCCCTGGCAGCAGGCTATACGGCAGGCTGGCCATGGTGGTGGGCTTTCTCTGCGAGGCACAGATCCTGGAGACTGTCCCCAGGGGGGCCTTCCGGCCCGTGCCGCAGGTGAGTTCGGCGATAGTCAGGCTCCGGCCAAAGGTGGAAAGCGGTGAGGTGAACGCCGAAAGATTCATGCGGCTGGCCGAGGGACTCTTTTGCCATCGCCGCAAAAAAGTGAAGAAGGCGCTGGCAGCCTTAGGCGTCGGCCGGGAGACTCTGGCGGAGCTGGATCAAGAGCTTTTGGAGAAGAGACCGGAGGAGCTGACGCCGGAGGAGGCGGCGGGATTGGCAAAGATCCCCGGCAAAGAAAACCTAAATACCCAATCAAAGCTCAAAGGCTTTTGATCTTTCGTGCCCGATCCCAAGACAAGCAAAAATATAATACTGCTGGGTTTCGTCAGCCTTCTGAACGATATCAGCAGCGAGATCATCCAGCCCATTCTGCCTCTTTTCATCACCTCTTTGGGAGGAGGCTCTCTGGCCGTGGGCCTCATCGGCGGCATCAGTGACGGCCTGCCGAGCATCATCCAGGTCTTTGCTGGATACTGGTCCGACCTTTTAGGAAAACGAAAGCCTCTGGTGGTGGCAGGCTACGGCCTCTCCGCCATTGGAAAGCTGCTCTTGCCTTTATCTGGTGCCTGGCAGCAGGTCTTCGTGCTCAAGACCATTGACCGAACCGGGAAAGGGATACGTTCTGCGCCCAGGGACGCCCTGATCTCTGAGTCGGCGGACAAGAACAACCGTGGAAAGAGCTTCGGACTGCACAGGGCCATGGATTCATCCGGCGCGGTCATCGGCTCGATTCTGGCATATGCCCTCTGGAAGGGCGGCCTGAACTTCAACTCTATCTTTCTTGTTGCAGGCGTCCTGGCCGTGGTGGCCCTCATTCCCTTTATTGCAGTCAAGGAGAGCTTCCGGCCGCCCCGCGACCAGCTCACCCTGAAGCTCTCCGATCTTTCGCCGGACCTGCAAAGGTTCATAGCCATTGCCTCCCTCTTCGCTCTGGGAAACTTCAGCTACATGTTCTTCATTCTGCGAGCCCAGGCGCTCTTTGGCGGCGGGGAAGCGGTGGCTGCTCCGCTGCTTTTGTACGTTCTCTTCAACCTGGTCTACGCCGGCCTGGCCATGCCTGTCGGGATATGGTCGGATAAGATCGGCAGGAAAAATGTTCTGACCCTGGGCTACGCTCTCTTCGCTGTAACGGCTCTTGGGTTTGCCTTTGTCTCCTCTCTGGCGGAGCTGATAATTCTCTTCGCCCTTTACGGCCTGGTCTATGCCATAATCGACGCTTCACAGAGCGCCTTTGTCTCCGACCTCAGCTGCACGGAGCGGAGGAGCACATCGCTCGGGCTTTATTATGGCGCAGTGGGCGTGTCGGCCATCTTATCAGGTCTTGTAGCCGGTGAGCTGTGGGCCCGGCTTGGCCCCAGCGCGGCCTTTATCTTCGGAGCAGCGGCCGCCATCCTGGCCTCCCTGGCCCTTCTGAGGATGAAGAAGATTGAAGTGCAATCCTAGCCACAAGCCAAGAAATCCGACAAAGGACGTGGAAAGAATAGCTCGGGACAAATATCTTAAATAAATGCGAAGACTATATATTGATCATGACCGAGGAAGAGACGGAGAAGAAGCTGAGGGAGCTGCTTTCCAAGGGCGTTTCCCAGGAAGAGATGCTAAAGCAGCTCAGCCTGGCGGAGGGGTGCGGGCTCAAGCTCTGGTGCCAGGAGCAGATCGTTCCAGGCTCCGGCAAGAAGATACACCGCTGGTGCGGCTATGTCACTCGCTGCGATGATCCTGCAGAGAACGTCGGGGAACCCCTCTGCGGGGCATGGATAGAGGGGGCCTGCCCGGAAAAGTGATCCGATTATTTTCATAACATTTTCTGATATTATTATTAATAATAATATTAATAACTCTTAAGCCTGGGCCGCTCACATCCCGAGGCGGATGTGCTTGGTCTCCAGATACGCCTCCAGGCCGTGGTGCCCCAGCTCTCTTCCCAGGCCGCTCTGCTTCCATCCCCCAAAGGGCGCCTGCATGTCCACCACGCTGTTCACATTGACCCCGATGCTTCCCGCCTCCAGGCGCTCCGATGCATAAAGGGCGGTCTTCAGATCGCGGGTGAAGACGTAGGCGGCCAGGCCGTATTCCGTGTCGTTGGCCAGGGAGACAGCCTCTTTCAGGTTCTTGAACCTCATGATGGGTGCCACCGGCCCGAAGGTCTCCTCTTGCATGACCTTCATACTGTGGTCGACACCGGTGAGGATGGTGGGCAAAAAGAAGAAGCCTCTGGCAAAGGCCGCGCCCTCCGGCTCGCGACCGCCATAGAGAAGCTCGGCTCCTCTGGCAAGGGCATCGGCCACATGTTCCCTGGTCTTCTCCCGCGAAGCTTCACTGAACATCGGCCCCAGGTCCACGTCAGGCTCCATGCCGTTGCCTATCCGCAGCTGCTCTGTGCGCTGCACCAGCTTTTCCGTGAACTCCTCGGCGATCTCATCTGCGACGTACACCCGGTTGACGCTGATGCAGATCTGGCCCATGTTGGAAAAGGCGCGCTGGGCGCAGGCAGCGGCAGCCTTCTCCAGGTCGGCGTCCAGGGCGACGATGAAGGGCGACTGGCCACCCAGCTCCAGGGATATCCTCTTGATCTGCCCGGCGGCGTGAGCCATGATCCAGCGCCCGGTTTTGGTCTCTCCGGTGAAGGCGATCTTTCTGGATATCGGGTTTTCCACCAGCTCCGCACCCACCTCGCCTCCTGGCCCGTGCACCACATTGGCCGCTCCCGGCGGCAGCCCGGCGTCGTTCACAGCTCGCACGAACTCCGTGGCCGCGAGTGGGGCTGCGCTCGGCGGTTTGGCCACAAAGGTGCAGCCCGCGGCGAGAGCGGGCCCCACCTTCCAGGCCAGAAGGTCCACAGGGAAGTTCCAGGGCCCGATCAGCGCCGCGACGCCTACGGGCTGCCTCAGCACAATGCTGCGGCTTTGCGATGAGGTTATCCATTCTCCGAAGTTTCTCTTGCCCTCCTCGGCGTAGTAGTCGAGGACTTCCGCCGCAGACAGAACCTCCATCCTGGCGTTTTTCAGGGGCTTGCCCTGCTCCAGAGTGAGCAGGCGGGCGATCTCTTCAGCTCGCGTACGAACAAGATCGGCCGCAGCATGCAGAATCTCGGCGCGCTTCTGGCTGGGGGTTTCCGACCATACGGGAAAGGCCTGCTCTGCCGCCTGCAGGGCCAGGCGAGCATCCTCGCGGCCCCCTACAAAGACCTCGGCTACAGGCTCCTGATTGGCCGGATTCTTAATGACCTCGACTTTTCCAGATAAGGAGGCGACCTGCTCTCCGTTGATGAGCATCTTAAATTGGCGCATAAAGACCTCTTAATGCCTTCTTTGCTTTTCAGGCCTCTCTCACAAGGTCGAAAAAGTATTTAGGCTTGGATGGCCAGGGGAGAGGTCAATGCAACTACGGAAAAGGGGGCCTGAACTTTGCCGACCGAAGATCTCTGGGTCATCTCATTCATAGGCAGGGACAGAACGGGCCTGATTCGCGACATCCTGCAGGAGCCTGCACTGCAGAAGGTGAACATCGTGGACATGGACCAGAGGGTGATGCAGGGCATATTTATCATGTCGGTGGTTGCGGATTTCGGCGCTGCCAAAGTCACGCCGCAGGAGCTGGAGGCGTGGTTTCGCAAGGAGGCAGGACGCCTCGGCATCGAGCTAAGCTTTCTTCCCATGGAGCAGTACCGGGGCAGACGCCGGTCGAAGAAGAGCATGTACATAGTCACCATTCTGGCCAAGGACAGAGTGGGCATCATCCAGGACGTGGCCAGCATCGCTGCCGAGAATAATATCAACATCGAGAGGGCATCGGTCACCGCTCGCGGCGAGCTGATATCCATAGAATTCCTTATGGACTTTGCCGACTGCGATGTGGAGAACTGCAAGAAGAACGTCAAGAGGGATTGTGAGCGGCTCGGCCTGGATGTGGTGGTTCAGGATCATGGAAGGTCCCTCAAAGAGAAGCGGCTCATCGTCTTTGACATGGACATGACCATCGTGGATTTCGAGATCATCAACAAGCTGGCCAGCTTCGTGGGTGTGGACGAGCAGGTTAAAGCGATAACGGAGAGGGCCATGAACGGTGAGATGGATTTCAAGGAATCTCTCCGGCAGAGGGTGCGGCTCTTGAAGGGCACTCCTGCCGGCACCTTGAGCGAGATCGCCGAAGATCTGCAACTTACGCCGGGATCTGAGGAGCTGATCCACCACCTCAAGCACGTGGGCTACAAGATCGCCCTCATCAGCGGCGGCTTCACTTACTTCACGGATGTGCTGAAAGAGAGCCTGGGCTTCGACTATGCCTTTGCCAATGAGCTGGAGATCAAAGACGGCATTCTCACCGGCGAGATCAAAGGAGAGATCATCGATGCCGAGGCCAAGGGGCGCATAATCTACCGACTAGCGGAGCTGGAGAGGATCAGCCCGGATAACATCGTGGCAGTGGGCGATGGGGCCAATGACTGTCTCATGATCAAAAACGCCGGGCTGGGGGTGGCCTTCAACGCCAAGGAGATCCTGAAGAAGGTCTCGGACGGGACTTTATCCAAGGAGAACCTTCTGGGGCTGCTAAACATCCTGGGACTGGCGGAAAAGGAGAAAGAGATGCTTTAACTCCGAGGAAGACAGTGTATATTGGGATATTAATATTACGATTATCAATTAATATTTAGTGATAATCACCGCAGGTCTATGGGTTTCTTTTCCATATTTGAGGTCTCCTTGAAGATATTATTAGCGGCCTAACGTGCAGATCAGCGACACGGCTTTTCCGCGTCCGCTGGAGCGACTGGTTCGGCATCTCCGTTGCGTTGCCATACATAATGCTCCATCCTCTTCTCGAACCACTGAGCGAACCCCATGTCCGCGATGAGGTCGAGGTGGTAGTCCAGATTCGGATGGACACGACGCAGTCGATCGAGGAGTGTACACTTCGGACGGTCTTTGCATTCCCAACATCCCTTCAACCCCTTGCTCTGGACACACTGTCTAACCTCACAACGGGACTTTCCACCGCCTTGCCGGCACGGAACCGGACAGCGAAGCTCCTTAATCTGATGTAAGACTGATAAGAAGGTGGGATAGTCTTCGAATTCCTTATGTTGTGCAGATTTGAGTTCCGCGTACTGATCGAACTGTAACTGTTCAAGTATCTGATCAAGTCTGTCCACCAGCGCAAAAAGCTCCTCACATGACGGTATGCAGTCAGCGCAACAGAGACCGCAGTAAGCTGTTAGCATTTCATCCATATTTTCCTTCTTCCAGCGGAACATAGAGTTGAGTGACCATCCTGACTAAAACCATGAACTTTGGGTTCCTTCAGGATGGACTAATCCTACGCGGTGCCTCTTTAGCGATCCACTCCAACGATTTGTTAGGCTTCTATGCTAGACAGGGAGTTCCTCACTATCATTCTCGATTCCCTTGCTTGATAGCTGTCGGTACATCCAGTTTACGATGACTTCTCTAGTCAGATCATAGCAGTTCCTGTGAATCATTTTCGTCGTCGTTTCACGTGTGTCTAGGAGAAGATCCATAAAACGCGTCTCGGAGAATTCACCTAATGGAAACTCCCCTCCGTGGAAATGCGCCGACCGTATCGAACCCCACAAATGATCTATCAACAGTTCCAGATCCGGCCACTGTGACGCATGTTTCTTAATAAAATTCGCTATTGTACTTCTCGATCCATTTGCTTGGCTTATGGCATCAATTGCCGCAACCCTGTAGGCTAAGCCAGCAGACGGAAACTGTGAGCCTATTACTGCTCCTACCTGATAGAGCCTTGCCCCGTTGTCGAACGCTATCCGCAATTCTGGCTTGGCATTGTCTATGTTGCGCAGTATCCTCCGGGCTTCCTTGGGAAGACTCAACATCGTGCCTGCTTGAGTGTATTTTGCGGTCAAGGATCCTTTATATTTTCCCAAAGGGCAGGCTTTTCCCTTCAAGGGCATGCCGTCGAGGTCTGGCTTCAATGGTGCATAAAATGAGTAATATCTGACGCTACTTCCGATATGCCCATTATTCTCAACGGGAATTCCCCATCTTAAACCGCAGTCCTGTCTGTAGAGGCCATGATTCAACAAAAGAGAAAGTCTTGCTGCGTGTCGTTTTGAAGCTTCCTCAGAAAGCGCAATTGCATGCATTTCGTCTACGGCTTCAATATTCATGTCAATTGATACGGTTCGTTCTGCGTTAATGAGAAATGGCTGGTCTTCTTCAGGATTTACAGGCGCAAATCTGAAGCCGGGAAGCCAGTACTCACCATCTAACTGGCTACCAATATAAAAGAAGAATGATCTCCTAAAATACGAAGTCCGTTTTGACGATATAGAGGCAGCAAGTACGGAATTGACAAACTCGAGTATTGTCGAGTGCCAGTGGGATTCGGGGGGTGCTCCCTCTGCAGACTCCACTTCTAGTGATTGAAGGACTCTGTTGTCTGCAGAGCGCGTCAGAGTCCACGACAAAGGTATGAAAATTCCGTTTACTCTAAAAGGCCCAGTTAGCGTACTTACATAGCGCCCATCCTCCAGCCGAGTCGCCGATCCACTTGAAGATGCAATTCTCTGTCGAAGCGCGGAATTGAGGTAGTCCAGGAACTCCCTCTGACGGTTACCTTCTGGTATGTCGAGCGCCATTCGCATGCTTGCCTACCCCTATTGAAGTCTAACGATATGCATCACCAGCGGCTGAAAGCAGTCCGGTGGATGCCTTGGTTTTGGCTGTCTGTAAATCCTTTGATCATTTCTACCGCCACGTGTGCTGACAATAAAGACATTGCGGCTTGTGAACACAGGGTATCTCATCGCATTCAGGGCATCTCCACTTTTCTTTTTCGTTTCTAATGAAATGCCTTATGCCGAATTTTCTAATGTTCTCGAGATTGGGTCGCGTATGTGAGTTACTGAAAAGCGCTAACAGATGGCGCAATGATTGCTTGCTGCAAAAATGAATCTGGGGCATCTGATTTTGGCGATGATTTTCAGTAACCTTCACCCACGACCCGAGATTGCCGATCATGCTCATGCCATACTTGGTTCTATATCGCTTATCCAAATGGCTCAGCCTGGC
>Ga0315277_10012404_pt1 | contig 10689 bp, 9 predicted proteins | sample YL17G05_15_MG_FD_203695 | JGI IMG/M metagenome (GOLD analysis project Ga0315277, IMG submission 203695) | Sediment microbial communities from Yellowstone Lake, YNP, Wyoming, USA - YL17G05_15 | ecosystem: Environmental > Aquatic > Freshwater > Lake > Sediment | place: USA: Wyoming | collected... | reverse complement strand
GCGCAGGTTGGCGGCGTGGCGCAGCGACTTGATCAAAGTCGCTTTGAGGTTCTCGACGTTCTGGGCGTCGTAAGCCTGTGTCGGGGCGGCTGTCCGCTGGCCCTCCGCGGGCGAGCCGCGCAGCTCCTCGACCGTCTGCGCCCAGACCGGGTCGGCGGTGGGCTCGCCCTGTGGCTGGGGCTGCTCCTGTTGCGGCGGCCGCAGCGGCAAGTCCACGGGCACAAAAAACAGAGCCCCATACCCGGCCAGGTACAACCCCTGGGTGCGGGATTCCTCGTTGCCGAACATCCGGGTCATACCGTTGATGCGGACGGCATACCGCGAGGTCTGCGTCGGCGCTGCCACTTTATCGAGGATCCGACACATCACGGTCATATCCTCGGTGATCTGGGCCACGCGGCTGGCACCCTCCGGCGCAGCCTCGGTGCCGTTGACGACGCTGGGGGACTGGTTATTGTCGGTGCTGTTGGTTTCGGCACTGCTGCCCAACAGCTCGGGCGTCGGTACAACCAGGACCGTCTGGCAGGCCTGCCCCCACAGACCCTCGACGCCCAGCCCGCCGCCTGCGGCGGGCGACGAGGCCGCCTGAAGATCCGCCAAAACGGCGCTTTCTGTCGCAAGCACTTGTTGCTGGGGAACAGGTGTTGTGCTGACTGATTGTTGCTGGCGCGACTGCGGCACGGTCCGTGAGCGGGTGCTTGGCGTTATCGCCGCCGGGCGCTGTGCTGTCTGGGTCAGGGATAGAAGCAGAATCATGGTTGCTGTGAGCGTCTTCATGGGTGCTCTCCTGTATCAAAGTCGCCGGCTGTCAGCCGCTAACGGCTCATCACTAACTGCAATCGCTGCTCGAACTGTGCCGGCTCAAGCTGATCCCGGGCATATTGGTCGATGTCCGCCTTCCTGGCCCGCAAGGTCAGGAGGGTCCGCCCGCAGGATGTCGAGACCTCGGGCGGGGCATTGGCAGCCGCCGGGGCCTGAGCTCCCGCCTCCGGCGCGGTCCCCTGCACTACGATGACCAGCCATTCGTTGGGCTCGAGCGCCCGGATGTTCGCGGCGTGTCTCATCACGGTCTTAAGCTTATCTTTCAGCATCTGGACCTTGCCTTCGTCGTAAGGCTCAGCGGGTGGCGCGCCGTCCGGCAGAATCACAGTTTGCGGCTCAAAGAGAGACCGCCGGGTCTCGGCCCACACCGGATCGGCTCTCTCGGCGGCCGCCTGCTCCAGTTGCTCGCGCGGCGGCAAAAGCGGGAAATCGACCTGGAGGAAGAAAAGCGCCCCGTAGCCGCCGATGTACATGGGTTTGGGTCGTCTGGTTACGGGGAAGAACAGGCGGGGTCCGCTGCCCGGTGACTGCCCGGTAAGGTTGATGAGCAGGGAATTCATGGCGGACATGTCCGCGAGCAAGGGGTAGCCATCCGAAAGACTCTTCTGGATGATGCGGCTCATGATGCTGAGGTCCTCGACGAGCGGGTCGAAGCTCTGCGGCTCCACTTCCCTGCCGGGAACCACGAGGACCGGCTCCCCGGCGCGGTTCCCACGGTTGGTGGTAAAGACGACTCCATTCACGATCTGTGAGAGGGAATCCTGATTCTCATCAATAATCACCGTGGACACTGAGGGTTGTGTGTCGGGAACGTCATCAGGCGAGCCGGGCTCGCCGGCAAGGCTCATCGCTGTAGGCGGCACCGCCGGGGCGGGCGTGGCTACAGGGCGCAGCGCCACGCTGCTCCCGACCGATTCGGGGGCCAGGCTCGCAGCGGCCGGTGCTGCGGGCGGCGGCGCCGGAGATGCTATCACAGGCGCGGAGCTTGAGGTTGAGACGCCCCACAGCGGTCCGGCCACAGCGGCGAGGACGATCAGCAAGGTGGTTGTGCAAATCCTGGATGATATACTCATGGTTTGCTCCTTTCGTCTGGGAGTTGATGCGCCGGGATCGACGGCAGCTCGGCGTCTTCCGGGCGGACGTCGGTGAGCAGTTGGGCAAATTGCTGCCGGGTGCGCGTCAGCTCGTTCTCGGTGCGGTAGGCCAGCGTCTGCAGGCCGCTGGTGAGCTGCGTTTTATCCTGCACGCGGTTGCGTTCGATCTCGTAGAGGGCCAGGGCGATGCGGCGGAAGTCCTGGACTTTGGCCGTGTCGAGCGACTGGATCAACTGGGTCAGAAGGTCATTCGTTACCGCGTTCGAGGCCGCCAGGGTCTGTACGGCGAAGCGGTTCAGGTCGCTGCGGTACTGCTCCGTAAGCTCCTCCTTCACGCGGACATAGGTGCTGGCCAGACCGAGCTGGTAGTGGTGCCGCATGTCCGCGATCAGCTTTTCCCGGATGGCCGGCTCGAGCGCGGCCGCCAGCGCGGGGGTCAGGGCATCACGAAGCTCCTGCAGGTCCGGCGGCCGCGGTGCGGAGAGCCTGCCGATGGTATATCCCACAAGGAGCAGCGCTGCGGCAGCGGCTGAGAGCTTGAGGCCCAGTCTTATGAAAGCCGTTCGCCCGTCGCTTCTACGGCGGGTGGCGGGGAGAGAAATCGTATTTTCCCTAGGTTCCGCCCCGGCCTGGGCCTCCGCCAGCCGCCGGAGGGTCCTGTCCAGCACGTCTTGCGGCACCGGCTGCGAAAGGCCTTCCTGCTTCAACTGAGCGAGTGCCTGCGCCAGAATGTCATCACGTTTTTTCATGGGACACCTCGTCATCTTCCGTCGGCGTCGCGCCGAGGGCCTCGCGGAGCTTCGCCTTGGCGCGGTAGAGCGATACGCCGACCGAGTTGATTCTGATATTCAGCTCCCGGGCGATCTGCCGGTAGCTCATTTCGCTTAAGTACCTCAGGCAAAAGACTTCCGCCTCTTGCGGGGGCAGCCGGCCGATGGCGTCCCGGAGCTGCCACGTCAGTTCCTGCGTTTGCACCTGGCTGCTCGGATCGGGCCGGTTGCTGTCGAGGTCCTCGCCCTCCCGGCCGTTCACCTGGCGGCGCTCCTGCCGGTCTCTCTGGCGAAGCCGGTCGATCGCGCGGGTCGTGGCCAGGCGGACCAGCAGGCCCGCCATATTGCGCACGGGCTGACGGCGCGACACCTCCAGCGCCGCGAGAAACGTGTCCTGGAAGCAGTCGGCCGTATCGGCATGGTGTCCGAGCAGTCCGTAGGCCGTCCGCCAGACCATCGGACCATAATCGGTCACAATTGCTTGCCAGTCATGCCCTTGCAACGAACGCCCCGGAGAAAAGCAAAGATCAACAACCTTCTCAAACACGGTGGACCCATCGGGTCGCGGCGGGGACTCGTCTGTGCCGCATCGCCCGAGCCGCATTTCGCCGTCTTCGGGTTTCTGCATCACCCGTCTGTACATATGTCGATGCCGGCGGCCACTTTATTACCGTCGCGCGGCCAAGGTCGCATGGGCCGCCGATGTCACGCGCTCCCGCGGACGCCGCGCGACGCGCCCGTGGTCCAAGAAAAATGCAACTTTTCTGTGCCTCAGCAAGATTTTTTGCTTGCATTCTAATCAAGCGATTGTCAAAATACCCGCGTTGATTCGTGGGGTAGTTTCTGCAAGAGCAGAAATGTTTGGACTTGGAGGCGTTGCATGACAGGTGGACACAGGGGCGCACGACAAGTAGCAGGGAAGCTTTTGCTGCCTGTGCTTTTGTGTTTGGTCGTGCTTGGTTTATGGGGGTGCGGCGAGGATATGACCGCGCGACCCTCGCCCAATGTGAATCGGCTCGGCACCGCGCCGGCGGACCAGACCGAGGCGACGCTGTTGGCCGAGCTCGACCGGAAGTTCGAGAATCCGCAGGCACATTACGAGCTGGCTCGCCTCTACCATAAATCCCAGAACTGGACGAAGGCGGAGTACCATTACAATTTGGCGCTGAGCTTTGAGCCGGCGAACAAGGCCGCTCAGGCCGGGCTCGTGAAGATGTACATCGATCGCGGGGAGACGGCCAAGGGCGAGCAGTTCGCCAACAGCTATCTCCGGCAGGCGGCGACCATGGTGAATGAATCGCTGCGGCTGGCCTCCGAGTTCGAGAAGGTGGGCCTGGGCGACTACGCCTTTCGCGGTCTGCGGCAGGCGCTCGATGCCGGGCCGGACTCTTACGAGGCCAACAAGCAGATGGGCTTCTACTACCTGGGCAAGGGCGACAACGCGAAAGCCAAGCAGTACCTGGTACGCAGCTTTGAGCTGTATCCGAGGCAGCCGGACGTCGCCGGTGCACTGGGCAGGCTCGGCGTGGTCGTAGAGTGGCCCAAGTCGGACGAGGAGACGGTGGTCCCGAAAGCAAAATCGTGAGGACTCGATGAGAACCTGAGTGGGCTCCGCACCCGAAACAAAGCGACCGACCGGCGAAACCCACTCTGACAAGTTGCTTTTTCGTTGCCCCGTGGCGAAGGGATGCGCTGCGGGGTTTTTTTTATGGCGGCTTTCGGATCGGTTCGGTTGGGGCTTGCTGATTGGAGATCGTCGATCGGAGGTGAGCAGCGGACGGTGGTTGATACGCATTGTGCTTGAAGATTTCCTAGCGCGGGTGGCAGCGGCAAGCGCAGCTTGCCGATGGCGGATGGGCCAACCATCGGTAGAGATGAGAAATGTACGTGTTTAGCTTGGAAGACATAACGCCGGGTGGCATGGGCAAACTTGTTTGCCCGTGGGCTTTCAGAGGGTCAAACCCGACAGAACGAGCACCGTCAAACAAGTTTGGCGGTGGCACCCGGCATGCTGGAAGACTCAGGCTAAACGCGTACCGCAAAATCTTGCGTCTCTGCATGCTTGTCGCTGCCACCCGAACGGTTAAAGGGGCTACGGGAAACTCCGTCGTAATCGGTACGAGATCCGCGTGCGGCTATGGAAGGAGAGGTTGGCTATGAAACAAACGGCGTGGTTGTTGCTCGTGTGTAGTCTCGGCGTCGCCGGCCGGCCCGTTGGGGCGGCCGCACCGGTGCTTTATGACATCCGCGATTTCGGGGCCAAGCCCGACGGGACGCTCTGCACGCGGGCGATTCAGGAGGCGATCGACAAGTGCGCCGGCAGCGGCGGCGGGACGGTCTATCTGCCGCCGGGGACCTTCCTCTCGGGCACCCTCTACATGAAGAGCCGGGTCACACTCCATCTCGATGCCGGCTGCACGCTGCTCGGCAGTGTCGGTCTGAGGGATTATCCCGTGACCGTCCCCGGGTACAGGTCGTACACCGACACCTACACGGATAAGAGCCTCATCTACGGCGAGAAGCTGGAGCGAATCGCCATTACGGGCCGGGGCATCATCGACGGCCAGGGGGCCGCCTTCAAGGGACCCTACAAGGTGCGGCCCTATACGATCCGCTTCGTCGAATGTCGGGACGTCGTGGTCGAAGGGATCACCCTCAAGGATTCGCCCATGTGGGTGCAGCACTATCTCGCCTGCGACGACGTTCGCCTCAGCGGCATCACGGTCAAGAGCCACGCCAACAGCAATAACGACGGCATTGACATCGACTCGTGCCATCGGGTCGTGGTCACCGGCTGCAACATCGATTCCGGCGACGATGCGATCGTGCTCAAGAGCACCTCCGCCCGCCCGTGCCAAGATGTCGTGGTGAGCGCCTGCGTGTTGCGCAGCACCTGCAACGCCCTGAAGATGGGGACCGAGTCGAACGGCGGCTTCCAGAATATCGTGCTGACCGGCTGCACCATCTACGACACGCGTTTGGCCGGCGTGGCGCTGGAGATCGTCGACGGCGGAACGATGGACCGGGTCGTCGTATCCGATATGACGATGACCGGCGTCGGCGCACCGCTTTTTGTCCGCCTCGGCCATCGTGCCCGGCCGTTCAAGGAAGGCATGGACAAGCCCGGTCTGGGCAGTCTGCGGAATATCACCCTCGGCAATATCGAGGCAACGGGAGCGAATCCCACCGGCTGTGCGATCGCGGGCTTGCCCGAGGCGAAGATCGAGAATCTCACGTTGAGCAACATCCGGCTTTCCTTCGCCGGCGGCGGGACAGCCGACGAGGCGTCTCGTGCTGTGCCGGAGGAGGCGGATAAGTACCCGGAATACGCCATGTTCGGCCGCCTGCCCGCCTACGGCCTGTACTGCCGGCACGTTAACGGATTGAAGCTGACGAATGTGCAGGTGCAGTTGGCAGGCGACGATAAGCGCCACGCTGTGGTGTTCGAGGACGTGAAGGATGCGACCATCGACGGCCTGGATGCCCCTTATTTCAGCGGCGCCGCCTCGCTGTTGCGTCTGACCGGCGCGCAGAATATCCTCATCCGCGCCTGCATGCCCCAGGTCGCCACAGAGTTATTCGTCAAAGTGCAGGGAGCAGGTACAGAAGGCATAACACTCATGGGCAATGACTTCCGCAGGATTAAAAAGGTGATCGAGGCGGACGCAGAGGTCCCGCAGGCGGCCGTGGCCCAAGTGGCAAATCGCGTGAACTGAAAGAGGGGAAAGGGATGATTGTCGGCAAGTACTCCTTCGGAATCGGCGACCGCTTCGGCCATCAGGGCAAGGCCCAATTGGCCGCCATCATGAAGGCTCGGGCGCAGGGACTTGATATCACGCCCGTCTGGAACAAGTCGAATCGCGAGCACGGCATCATCGGCACCAAGCCCGCCGACGTTCGCAGAGAGGCGGATGCTGCTGTCGTGGCCGGCGGCTGGAAAGAGGCTTACTTCGTCGATGCCGACCATATCGGCCTGGCCAATGTGGATGCGTTCCTCGAGGCGAGCGATTTCTTCACGCTCGACGTCGCCGACTTCATTGGCCGGCCGGCCCAGCCGTCCGAGGTCGAAGCTTTTGTGAAAAAGCATAATTTCCTCGTCGGAACTCACCGCATCGAAGGAATCGAGGAGCCTGTTCCGATCAGCAAGGCCCGCCTGACGGCTATTGCGTCCAAGTATCTGACTGCCGTGCGGCAGGCCGGCAGGATTTATCGTCACGTCGAGGCGAAAAAGGGAGCCGGCCATTTCGTCACGGAAGTCTCCATGGACGAGACGGATACGCCCCAGACGCCGATGGAGATGCTGATTATCCTGGCGGCGATCGCGGACGAAGGGATTCCCGCTCAAACCATCGCACCGAAGTTCAGCGGCCGGTTCAACAAGGGCGTGGATTATGTCGGGGACGTGAAGCAATTTGCCAGGGAATTCGAGCAGGACCTGGCCATTATCCGGCTCGCCGTCAAGGAGTTCGGCCTGCCTGCGAATCTCAAGCTCAGCGTCCACTCCGGCAGCGACAAATTCTCGATCTACGGCCCCATCCGCCAGGCGCTCCGGAAATTCGATGCGGGCCTGCACCTCAAGACCGCCGGCACGACCTGGCTGGAAGAGTTGATCGGGCTGGCCCGCGCCGGCGACGACGGTCTCGCCATCGCCAGGACAGTCTACGCCGGTGCGTTCGGCCGCATGGAGGAGCTCTGCGGCCCGTACGCCACGGTTATCGATATCGACAGGGCGAAGCTGCCCACTCCCGAAGAGGTCGAAAAGTGGGAGGGCGAGCGGTTCGCCGCGAGCTTGTGCCACGACCCATCCTGCCCGCAGTACAACCCCCACTTCCGCCAGCTTTTGCACGTGGCCTACAAAGTCGCCGCCGAGCTGGCCCCCCACTTCACCGCCGCCCTCGCAGCCCACGAAGCCATCATCGCCGAGCACGTCACCACCAACCTCTACGAAAGGCACATCCGGCCACTATTTCTCGGGACTTGAACATGCGCGGTGACTGCCGTAGAATGTGGCCTATGCCGGCTTGATTCACATCCGGGTCTGTGTGAAGAAAGACGGGGATATGCGTCGATATAGTCACTGAGATGCGTGTTCCGTTGCCGACGGAAGGGAGAAATAGGGGCCATGGTCTCGAAGAAGAGGGAATTGAAGCGGAGAGAGCCGCGGACTGACAGCTCTCCCGCAGGTGTGCATTGCGCCACTGGCGTCAGGCGCAGTCGATCCAACTTGGTAATCGGGCTGACGGGGCCATTTGGGAGTGGCTGCAGCACCATGCGAGATATCCTCGCCCAAGCGCAGTTCGGGTTTCATCCTTTCCAAATAGCGGATGATATTCGATCTGAGGTCGAACAACTTGGCCAGATGATCCCCAGAGGGGAAAAGGGCTGGAGGAAGGTGCTTCAAGAGCATGGAAACGCGCGTCGCAAGGAACGGATAAGTTATTGGGTCGACAAGGTCGTTGGAAGAATAGATGAAGCCCAGCTTGGAGAGAAATGCATCGTCATCGATGGTTTCCGGAATTTTGGTGAAGTGCAGGAGATTAGGAAAATCTATCCGCGTTTCTTTTTGGTGGCTGTCTGCGCTGACAAGGACGAGCGATGGGATCGCGTGCGTAAAGACTACAAAGGAAACTTCAACGAGTTCGAGGATGACGATAGGCGAGACCAGAATGAGGACTTTGTTTGGGGCCAGAGTGTCCAAAGATGTGTAGATGATGCAGATTACGTCTACTACAATAATGAACACTTGGTGGTTGATCTCGCAGGTACTGAAGGTCCCAACAGCAGTAAGATCGAGAAGGAGCTCAAGAAGACAGCCCAAGACTTCGTGCCTCTCATGAATGGTGAAGGGCACCCTCGTGATCCCACAGCAGATGAGATTCAGATTGCCGCCGCGTATGCCCAGTCACATTCCTCAACATGCTTAAAGCGCCATGTTGGGGCAGTGATTACGGTCAGAAAGGACGGTCATGAGTTCCCGGTTTCTATGGGTTTCAACGAGAATCCGCCGTCTGTCAGGACGTGCAAGAGCGTATCTGCGTGCTACAAAGACGATGACATGATGTCAAAGTTGAGGGCACGTGGGAACAAGATATACTGCCCGAAGTGTGGGAAGGTCCATAAGGAATTGAGCGAGCCGTGGAACTGCTCGAGGTGCGGTACAAGTCTCAAGGCATGGTTGCATCCGAATCGGAACATGGAGTTGTGTACAGCCATCCATGCCGAAGAGCGCGCCGTCCTTTCACTGGGAGGCCGATCAGCTGAGGGCGGAACACTGTATGTCACTACTTTTCCGTGTTTTCAGTGTGCTCGATTGATTCTGGACGCAGGAATAAAGAACATCGTGTACGTGGAAGCGTACCCAGTGAAGAATACGGCGGTGTTTTTGAGCAAGAATGGTATAGAAGAGATTAGGCCCTTCAGCGGGTTCACCGCAAGGGCATTTTTTAGAGTATTTCCTAAGGTCAACTGACCGGTAGAAATCGAATCACAGGGGAAGGAGAGAGCAATGGACCGGGATGCGGATAAACTGAAAAAAACTGTGCCAGCTAAGAAAGAGCTGGTTGATGAAGAGGCCAAGAAACATCAACCATCAAGCGACGACGGAAAAGGCAAGCGTGGCTGGAGGGATGTCTTCGATAACCTCACATATTCAAGTGGACCCGGGGATAATATATACGTTTTTGGATAGCGATTGAATGTATCCGGCCTTGGATCCCTTAGCCTCTGGGATGATCATACGTCCTTGATCTGCACTCTCTGGCCGATCACCTCCCGGGATTGAGTAGTTCAGCAAAACTCGACGAGGGCGGCGAAGGCGGTGAAGCCGGCCCCGAAGGATACGAGCAAGGCGCGGTCGCCCGTCTGCGGCGGGGCCTGGCGCAGGATGCGGTCGAGCACGAACATGACCGAGGGCGAGGACATGTTGCCATACTCGTAGAACGTCTCGTAGGAGAATCGGAGCTTTTCGGGTGCCAGTCCGACGTGCTTGGCGACGGCCTTGAGCACCTGCGTGCCCCCCGGGTGGACGATCCACCGGTCGATATCGTCTATCGTCAAGCTGTGCCGGCTCAGCAGACGTCGAACGACCTGAGCGACGGCTTTGGCCCCGATGACCGGGACGTTTCGTGTCAGGACGTTCCGCAATCGCCCTCCTTTCGTCGTATAGCGCAGTTGCTCGCGGTACTTGGGCAACGTGACGGACTCAAAGTCGATGAAGCGGAGCAGTCCGCCCGCCGGGTCTCCGTTGAGGCTCGCGCTGAGAACCGCCGCGGAAGCGCCGTCCGCGAAGATACTGTTGCTGACGATGAGGTCCGGGTCGGGCCCGGTGAAGAACGTGGCCGAGCAGATCTCGACGGACAGGCACAAAACCGTCTTCCTGGCCCCGGACTGAATCATCCGGCAGGCGGCTTCCAGGTTGGGAATCGCCCCGCCACAGCCCATGCCCATGAGGTCCAGGGCCCAGGTGAACGCCGGCAGGCCAAGGTCCTCGATAAGATACGACGACAGTCCCGGACACAGGTAGCCCGTACAGGTGTTGACGATGAGTCCCTCAACGCCCGCGGGTTCCAGACCCGCCTGATGCAGGGCAGCGCGAGCGGCTTCGGCGGCGATGCGACGACCATGCTTCGTGAAGCGGCAGATCAGGGAATCGGGATCCTGGGAACAGATCTCCTCGTCCACATCCACGGCGATGTATCGGCCCCGGATCGGTCCTTCCAGGAGGAGCTGTCGGTACAATTCCCGCTCGGCCGGCTCCATGGCGAAATGTGCTTCGAGATACGCGCAGATTTCCCGTTGGGTCGCATAGCGCTGGGGATTCGCCGTTGCCAGTGCCGACAGGATCGCTTTCATTGTCCCCCCTTCCGATCGAAACGGGCGACGCCCGAGACCCGGCAGAACCAGAACCGTCGGACCACCGCCGCCGGATCGTGCTCTCTCAGAATCTGGGCCAGCTCGCCCGGCTTGAAACCCCGCAGGATCGAGAGCAAGCCATCGTGCTGGAT
>Ga0315277_10012402_pt1 | contig 10690 bp, 8 predicted proteins | sample YL17G05_15_MG_FD_203695 | JGI IMG/M metagenome (GOLD analysis project Ga0315277, IMG submission 203695) | Sediment microbial communities from Yellowstone Lake, YNP, Wyoming, USA - YL17G05_15 | ecosystem: Environmental > Aquatic > Freshwater > Lake > Sediment | place: USA: Wyoming | collected... | reverse complement strand
CTGTGCGGGGCGTGCAGCGAGGTCTGCCCGGTGAAGATCGACATCCCGCATCAACTGGTCCACCTGCGGCATCGGGCGGTGAATGAGCCCTCGCCGATGAACTCCGCCACCGAGCGATTGACCTGGCAGCTCTGGGCCTGGGCGATGAGCGGCCCGCGGCGGTACGGGCTGACGATGTGGGCGGTCCGGCTGGGGGTGCGGATGGCGAAGCTGCTCCCCTGGCATCCCGGCAAGCTGGGCGCCTGGACCCGCGGCCGCGAGCTGCCCAAGGTGCCCGGCCCCGCGTTTAGAAACTGGTGGCGCCGCCACCGCAACGATTTCACCCCATAAGCCGCTTGCGGCTTAGCGCGACGGTCTGCTAAGCCGCAAGCGGCAGCAATCCCTGGCCCCTGACCCCCTGAACCATGACCAGCCGCGACGCCATCTTGCAGCGAATCCGAACCGAATTGGCCAAGCCGGGTGCCGCTGGCAGGCTGCCCGCCAGTGTTGCCCCCCCGCCGGTTCCCGAGGTCTGGCCGCGGGAGACCTCCGAGCCGGCTGCCTTGGCCCTGCGATTTGCGAACGAGCTGAAGGAGGTCCACGGCGAGCTGATCCGCTGCACGTCGATGGAAGAAGCCCAGCAGAGGCTGGCCGAGCTGCTCGACGCGTCGCAATGGCGCTCGATCGGGGCCGTCGACACGCTGTTGACGCGGCAGGTAACGGGAGCCTTGGACCCGGCAAGGGTGGCCTGGACGCGATCCGGCTGGCCTGCGGCGGAAATCGCCGAGCTTCCCGCCGGCCTGGTGGCGGCCGAGTGGCTGCTGGCGGATACGGGCACGTGCGTGATGGTCTGCGGCACGCCCGAGGAGCGGCTGATGTGCTACCTGCCGCCGGCCTGCGTGGTGATCGGCCGGGTGGACCAGTTGGCCGAGCACCTGCCGGCCGCCTGGGAGGAGATCGCCCGCCAGGCGGCCGATCCGACCCGCCGCGGCGAGTTTGTTTTCGTGACCGGCCCCAGCCGCACGGCCGACATCGAGAAGATCCTGATTCTGGGCGTACACGGGCCGAAACGGGTGACCGTGATCCTGGTGGGATGACGGGCCTGGGGATTAGGGATTGGGGATTAGGGATTAGGGATTAGGGATTAGAGATTGGGAATTGGCATCCGCTGGAGTGCTCTAATCCCGAATCCCCAATCCCTAATCCCTTGGGAACCGCTTGATGCCGGGCCGCAGGCAGCTTACAATCAGTGCCGGGGACCAACGCCATGGCGATTACCTGCCCGCGGTGCGGTGCGGGTTTTGACGTTACGTTGTTTCAGTTCGGACACCGGGTCCGATGTGATTGCGGCGGAGTGTTGGCGTTTCCGGGCGCCGATCTGCGCAGCGGTCACACCGTTTTCGGCCCGGAGCAAGCAAAGGAGGATGGGCAGATGGCGGAAGTGGAACTTGGCAGGGTGACGCATTATTTCAGTAAGATCGGCGTCGCCGCCATCGAGATCACCCAGGATACGCTGGTGGTGGGCGACACGATCCACGTCAAGGGCCACACCAGCGATTTCACCCAGAAGGTCGACTCGATGCAGATCGACGGTCAGTCGGTCGAGGAGGCCACCGTGGGCCAGTCGGTGGGACTGAAGGTGACCGGGCACACCCGCGAACACGACATGGTCTACAAGGTCGTGGAGTGAGCCACGGCGTGCCTGGCGTCAATGCAGTGGCACCAATGCACTGGCACCAATGCAGTGGTGCCGGCGTCTCGCCGGTGTGACACAACTCATGGCAACGCGTTCACTTGCGTCACACCGGCGAGACGCCGGTGCCACTTGATCCTGCTTGATACTACACCTAATTGAATCGTATTGGGCTTAGCCCTCCTCGGCAAACAACAGGCAGAGCACGTCCAGCGCCCGCATGGCGCGGGCCGGGTTGCGGACGCCGTCGGGCCCGAGCGAGTCTTCCCAGATCGCCAAGGCGTAACGCAGATACTGCTCACGCGATTCGGCGACGAGTTCGTCGCCCAAGTCGGCCAACACCTCCGGCCAGAGCGTCTCCAGTTGTTCCAGTGCGGTTGCCTGCCCGTCGATCGCCTCATAGACCACGTCGTCCAGGCGTTCGAGCTTCTCCTGCACTTCGGGAAGGCTCGCACCGAGCGTCTGGGAGGGGGCAGCCGCCTTGAGTTCCTCCGGTGCCGTGGCAGAACTTTTGGCAAACCGGCGGTGGGCCGCGTGGGCACGCGTCAGACCGCCCGATCCCCGCGTCGCGGCGGTGGGAACGCCGGCCCCGGGGTCGGGGCTCTCCGCCGCCGCCGGCCGGTGATCGCTCCGCAACGCCGAGGCGTCCAGCTCTTCCAGCAGTTGCAGTCCCAAGGCGGAAAGGTCGTTCGGCGCGAGGTGGAAGCGCCGCTTGGACAGTTGCGTCGCCAGAAACGAAGTCCGCCCGGACGTCAACACCCGCTCGATGAACCGCGCCCAGCCGTCAACGGGCATCGACTCCGGCGAGCCATTCTCCGGAGATTCCCAGACGGTAACGTTCTGGTGATGGGCAATCCAGCGTCGCTCGGCAGGGTCGCCGGAGAGCGCCACGATGCGAAACGGCCGGCGAGAGGAGAATTTCAACCCGGTCGAGAACGAGAACTCGGTGCGGCATTCCGGCGGCAGGCAGTTCAGCAGCCCGGTGATCAGCTCCTCGGCCGACGGTCTGCCGACCACCGCCAGGCAGACCGAGCCCAGCGCCGCCTGGACGAGCGCGGCCATGGCCTGCGGGCCGGGACTGGCGGCCAGCCGGGCCAACAGGGTCTGATCCACGGGGGCCGCCCCGCCGGCCAATTGCAGCGGCTCCAGCCGCCGCGGCACTCGCTGGTGGACCTCCAACATGCCGCCGGCCAGGGCCGCGCGCATCAGCACCAAGGGGTTGTTGGCGAATCGCCTGAGCACCTCCAGCGGCACGACCAGGCACTGCGTGTACACGCGGTGGCCCCCGCGGCTGCTGTACTCCCAGCCCGCGGCCGTCGTCCGCGAAATGCAGAACGCCCCGCTGGGCAGCGGGTGGAAGTTGAGGCTGACCGCCTCGGGGCCCAACTCCAACAGCGAGTCGTGCGACGGTCCCCAGACGGCCAGTTCCCGCGCGTCCACCTCGCAGACTCCGGGGCTCCGGCCCACCACTTGATAGCCGGCCAAGCGATTGGTTTCGGCCGAGGTGAAAACAGCTTGCTCGACTTGTGCCATATTCCGAAGATCACCCTGTGTCGAAGTTGATCCTACCCCTTCTCCCACTTGGCTCCCAGCTTGTCTAACAGCCATTCGAAGGGCTCGACGATTCCATGGGGCTCGATCCGCAGCGGCACCTGGACCCGGCCCTCGCTGAGCGATTCGCGCCAGGCGCAGGCGCCGGCCACCCCCGCAGCAAAAAACTTGTGACAGTGGAATCGTTCCTGGCAGTACTGCCACAAACCCACAGCGTGGGCCTTGGCGTAGCCGCCCGGGTCTTCTCGGCAGTCGTCGCACTGGTCGGCCTTGCTGAGGATCAGCGCCACGGGCCGCTTCGACCAGCCGTGCTTGGGATCCTTGGCCAGCTCGCTCAGGGTGGTGAGGAGCTTCATGGTGAAGAAGTCCTGCTCGGGCATGCCCTCCTGGAGCTTGACCGTGTCGATCAGGATCATCGCCCCCGTGCACTTCTCCAAGAAGGAGCGGATGACGCGGAACGTGTGCGGGTGGTCCACTTCTTCGAGCAGGGCTTCGCCGGCCATGTCGGGCATGATCAGCTCCATCACCTGCCGCAGATGCGGACGCCGCACTTGACAATGCACCCAGTTCCAGCGGTCCGGCTCGTTGGGCGTCTTGGGAGGAAACTCGCAGCGGGCCAGGGCCGAGAGCGTCGTCTGTTGCAGGGTGATCGAGAACGCCCCTCGCGCCAGCAACTGCATCCGGTCCAGTTGCCGCGAGAGCATGTCGATCAGCATCCCCAGGTAGACCGTCTTGCCCGCGTCGGCGGCCCCCACCACCGCAATCATCTGCGGCCGGGTCTTCTGAAAACTGGCCTGATGCGCCAAGGCCATCGGCGCCAGGCAATGCGTGCAGAACTCGGCGTCGAAAGTGTTGTCCGTGTCACAAATGTAACAGGAGATCGGCACGGCGTATTGGGCCAGCCGGTAGGACTCCAAGGGCTGGATGACACTCTTGGTCATGCACGCACCTCCTCGGCTACGGGAACCGGTTCTGCGGCGGCTGCCCCGGCGGCGCCCGGATCGTCGGCGCCGGGATCGGCGCCGCCCGGAGCGCCCCCGGCACGTTCCTCCACGCTGGGCGGCTGACGGGTCAACACCAGATCGCAGACCCCGACCGCGCAGCGGAAGCCGATGTTGTGCCGCCGCCCCAAGGGATTCTCCCCGCTCTGGAATTGGCAAGTCGCCTGGTTGTCGAAGTAGGTATCGAACGCCCCGCCACGGATGTTCTTCATAGGCGTGGGAAGCTCCAGCTTGCCTGCGAGGTGATCCTCTGGGCGGAAATTCCCGCTGGTCCACTCCCACACGTTGCCGATCAACTGATACACGCCCCCCACGCTCACGCCTTCGGCATAATGGTTGACCGGCACGCTGCGGGGACGCGCGGGGCTCCAGAGGTTGGTCCGCTTGCGATCCATGGTGTCGCCCCAAGGATAACGGCGCTGCAGCCGCGTGGTGGCGGACAAGGGCACGGGCCAACTGCCGGCCTTGACCCACTCGGCATCGGTCGGCAGGCGCTTTCCCACCCAGCGGGCGTAGGCACTCGCCTCGTACCAACTCACCCCGACCACCGGATGGTCCTTCTCTTCCGGCCGAAAACAACCGTCTCGCCAATAGCGCGGCCCTGGCATGCCCGTGCCGTCGATCAAGTCCAGCACTGCCGGCCAGATCGACTCGTCCCAGAGGGACATCTGCTCGTAGCCGCCGTCGGCCACGAACTCGTAGAACTGCTGGTTAGTTACGGGGAAGCGGTCCAGGAAGAATCGCTCCACCTGGATCAACCGACCTCGGGCGGCCGCAATCTCCTCCTCGTTCAACTTGCCGTCGTGCAGCGCTTCGTCGATCCGGCCCAGCACCACTTCACCGTCGGGCACCAACGCCATGTTCTGCTCCAACGCCTCCTGTGCCCGGCGGAGATGGGCCCCGCTCAAGTTGACCGCGATCTTGGGGCGCAACAACAGGGCGAACCGCTCCTGTGCCAGCATCCGCCCGACCAAGGCGTCGGTGTCGCCGGGGTCCACCGGCTTGCGGGAAGTCGCGGGCCGCTGCGGCAACGGGACAGTGGCCGGCGGAGACCGACGGGGTGCCAGGCGAGACATGGTCGCGTTGGCCGCGGTCGCCTCCTCCGGCGAGCCCCTGCTGGCGTGGGCGATCCGCCACAGCACGTAACAGAGTCCCACTGCCCCGCCGGTCGCCAGCCACAGGTTGCGTATCAGCCAGGCCAGGCCGAAGATGACCATGCAGAACAGCGAGGTCACCGCTCGGATCACGTGGTGCTTCTCTCTCCCCATGACTGTCTCCGATAGTGATTTCTCTAACCTCCAGGACTCCGCCGGCGGCTCAACCGGTTCGTCTGGCGATCACGTAAGGCGGTCCGTCCGATTCGGATAACACGCCGAGCTTGACCGTGTGTGCCGGTTGTGTGGGCTACACGCGGATGGGCAAGCCGGCGTTTCCTGCCCGCGCTTGACCCGGCCGGTGTCTTGGCCGTGCCAGAGCCCCGGAGAACCCTACGACGCCGCCATTCTCTCCTCCCGCTTGAAGGAAGCCACGCGGAACCCCAGGTAACAAAGCCCCAACCCCCCGGCAACCGCGGGTGCCGGGCTCCAGGTCAGCCAACCGAGCAACATGCTCAACAAGCACAACAGCAAGGTCGCTCCCCAGATCAGGTGTCTCTTGTGCTTTCGCATAGGTGCCTCCAGTGTCGCGAGGACGTGGTGAAAGACGCTCTTGACTCGCCTGGTGATATTCAGGCCCGTATCGATCACATGCCTCCTGCTCGTTGTCTCCCGAGGTTTTTTCTGTTGCCAAGAGGCAGCCGCTTAGGGGACTGCTTGACGTTCCGAGCGTGCCGCCCTTCGCCGGGCGAGGTCTCTCTGGAGCATCTCGAACTGTGCCGCCACGGAGTCGAGCACCGGATCGCCGCGGGGCACGGTCGAGCCTTCCCCGGCCGCCACGACGCCGCACTCGCGGGAATCCGAGAGGAGCATCCCTGGGGTGAGCCCTCCTTCGGTCAGACGGCCGGAGATGCCTTCCAACAGGCGGCGCATGCGTTTCAGTTCGACGGCCCACTCGGCCCGCTGGGCAGCCGCCTGCCGCTTTTGCTCCGCCAGCGACTCGGCCATCTCGGCCGCCCGGCCGCGAACCACCTCCAGTTCCGATTCCAGCACGGTCCGCTCCTGTTCCAGCAATAGCTGCTGGCGCTCCAGTTCACGGAATCTCTCCTGGAGTTGTTGGTCGGCTTGGGGTTGCGCCGCGGCTTGCTGACGGACCTCGAGTTTCTCCCAGCGCTGCGCGATCTCCTCTCGGGCTTGGGCCAACTCACGGCGGGCGTCGGCTAGCTGGGCAGCCACGCTGCCGAGCTGCTCCACCTGGGCTTGCGACGCCTCTTGCGCCCTGCGCAGCTCCGCCCGCTGCTGCCGGATCTCCTCCAGCATCTCCGCGAGCTGCCCGCTGCCAGCCGCGCTGATCCGCTGCGCCAGCCCGGAACGGGCATCGGTCAACTGCGCGCCCACCGCCGCCAATTGGTCCGCCTGCGCCTGGGCTTTCTCCTGGGCGCCGCGGAGTTCCGCCCGCTGCTGCCGAATCTCCTCCAGGATCTGCCCGAACTGATCGTCGGCGGAGGCGGTCGTTTTCTCCGCCACCACGGAGCGGGCGTTGGCTAGCTCCGTGGCCACGGCGGCCAGTTGCTCCGCCTGGGTCTGGGCTTCCTCCTGCGCGCTGCGCAACTCCGCCCGCTGCTCCTGAATCTCCCCCAGCACCGCCCTGAGCTGATCGTCCTCGGCCGCACTCGCTTTCTGGCTGAGCGCGGAGCGGGTGCCGGCCAGCTCGGTAGCCACGGCGGCCAATTGCTCGGCCTGAGCCTGGGACGCCTCCTGTGCCCGCCGCAATTCCGCCCGCTGTTGCCGGATCTCCTCCAAGACCTGCCCAAGCTGTTGGCTGCTCTCGGCGGCTACCTGGGCGTCTTGTCCGAGGTGTTTCCGTTGGGTGGCCAGTGCGGCATGATCCTCCTGTAATTGTGCCGCCTTTCGCGCCAATTCGCTTTCGGCCTGCATTCGCTCCGACTCCCACTGTTTTTTCCGCCCGGAAAGCTCAGCCAATATGCTGCCCAACTGGTCAAAGACTTCTGAAAAGAAGTGTTTGAACTCGCCGTGGCTGGCGCGGACCTCGCCGAGCGCGCTTTGCACGGAGTCCCGGCCGGCAAGATGTTCCGAAAGCTCAGCAGGCATCGATCTATGTTTGGCTGATAATCGCGGCGCTTGGCTGATAGTTGCGGCGTGATCCGCCTTGTGCCGAACGGCCCAACTGCACGCCCGCCGACCCGTGCAACGAAATGCCTCGTCCCTGCAGTGCCGGCCCCGCAGTCAGCCCCTCGGCCCGGCGCTCGCCAAGCAGCAATCGGCGGCACCGTCGCAGCGGACCTGTCACCAACCCAAGTCTAGGTCGGGAATCGACTTCGGGCAAACGCTGCGCTGCTGATTCCGGCGGCGGCGCGTCGCGGTGCCGAAGCCGCCTGTCGCAGAAAAGAACGGCCCGTGCCCAGATGCCGACAACGTCTCGGCTTAGGTCAACTGTCTTTCCGCAGAAACGACGTTGCCGTTTCGCAACGTCCGCGCGTCGTCAATCGCCGCGATCGCGGGCAAAAACCAGCACGCTGTTGGCCGGTATGGTGATCCCGGCAGAGTGCGGCAGGCCGTGCATCGCCGGACCGTCGGCCCCAATGCCCCCCGCGTTCCCCTGCACCCAAGGATTCATGAAGTTGTCGTACGCGTCGCTGTTGAAGACTTCGTGCCAGTAGCCGGGCAACGGGAAGCCGAGCTGGTAGCTGCGATCGTAGTACGTCGCTTCACGCAGGCTGACCACCACCACCACGTCGCGGCCTACGCCGGGCACCCAGCGGTGGAAGGCCAGCACGCGGTTGTACTGGTCGATCTGATAGACGTTGATCGGTTCCGACCGCAACGCGGGACAGCGGCGGCGGAGCCAGGTCAGGTCGCGGACAAACCGATGGAAATCACCCATGTGGCGATCCTCGCCTTGCTGCCCGTCCCACCCGTCCCACCAGATGAACAAATCAGGATGATGGGGATTGTCGGACCAGAGCTTATCCTCCAGGATCTCCTGGCCCATGAAGAGCATCGGCACCCCCGGGGCGGTCAGCAGAATCCCCGTGGCCACCCGCGCGCGGCTGCGGGCGTACCAGGAGCGGGAGTCGCTCCCGTCCGCCAGCTTGGGGATCCGCGGCTTGCGGTGGTCACCGTCCATGTCCAGGACGAAGTCGTGGTTCTCGATGCAGTTGTACGCCTGCCAGGCGGCGGGAAAGTTCCAGGGCCGCTCCAGCCCGCCCTTCAGCCGCCCCAGGTACACCGCCGCGCCGGCGCCGCCCGACGCCTCGGCAATCACGTCCCGCACGCCGTCACGCAGCGCGTCGGCGTAGCCGACGTCGAAGCCCATGCCTTCAGGCGGAGCCCACACGCCCAGCCATCGCCAGTCGCCCCAGTATTCCGCAATCTCGACGGCCTGCGGCTTCACGTGGTGCAGGGTTCCCGTGAGGCTTTGGCAGAAAGACCAGCCGCCGTTGCGGTCGATCACGCTTACCTCGTCGAAGCGGAACCCGTCGGCGTGATATTCCTCCAGGAACATCTTTGCGTTGTGGATCAGAAAGTCCTGCACCTCCGGCCTCTGAAATGCGAACACCCTTCCCCCGGCCAAGTCGTTCTCGCAGAAATAAATGCTGTTGCGCTTGTCCGGATTGGCGGGAAAATCGAAGTGATCGATGCCCTGGGCGTCCAGTCCGCCGCCCGCGTGGTTGTAGACCACGTCCACGATCACCGCCAGGCCGTACAGGTGGCAGATGTCGATCAACGCCTTGAGCTGGTTCACCTGCCCGCTGAGCTGATGCATCGTCAGCGGGGCGCAGCCCTTCTGGGCGAGCAGGCCGTTTGCCTTACTGCGGTAAGGCGCGAGGTGTACGGGATCGACGCAGTAATCCATCTCCGGCGAGAAAAGGTCCGAGCAGTTGTAGCCCAGGCCCCACTCGCCCTGGAATTCCACCAGCGGCATCGGCTGCAGCGCGTTTACACCCAGGTCCGCCAGGTATTCCACCCGGTCCAGCACGTCGAGGAACTTTGAGACCCGGTCGTGCCGAATGTCGTTGCCCTGCCCATCGCGAGCATAAAACACCCCCACGTGAAATTGGTAGACGATCAGGTCGTTGAAGTCCGGCGGGCGGAAGCCCTGGTCGTGCCACGGGTACGTATGGGGGTCCCGCACGATGCAGTCGCAGTCCGGGTAGTCGTACAGTTCCAGCTCGCGCGCCCAAGGGTCGCGTTTGAAACCGGAGTCCTGCTCGCCCACGATGAAGAAGCGATATTTCGTCCCGTCGACCACGCCTGGAAAAAAGCCGGTCCAGTGGCCGGTGGCCGGATCCTTCACCAGCTCGTCGGCCGGCTTCGGCTGGTAGTTCGCTGCCCCGTGCAGCGCCACGTAGACGTGCCGAGCCCCCGGGCCCCAGACGCGGAAGGTGGCCCCGTCAGCAATCAGGTTGGCCCCCATGGGCGTGGAATCGCCGATATGCGCTTGTGATGCGGCCATAATCCCAGACCTCCTGCTTGTGCGCGATGAAGTGCGCCGGGCGGCCAGCCGACCCAAGTGCTTGCCTGCCGGCGCACTCCATGTTATCGCGCCCGGCGGCGATCGGCAAGTTGAGAGGTGCGCGAAGGCTGGTGGGCGGGCTGGTGGGGACCGTCTGGGCGGAGGCCCCTGCGCCGCAGGATGTCCGGACTGCCGTGCGGCCCGGACACCCCCCGCTGCCCCCCTGCCACGCCCGGCGCCACCGCTGGCCGCCGCCCGATGCCGAACCCCTGCAAGCTGGGCCAGAGAAGATGGGCGTTCTCGCGAAGGTACCGCCAGCGGAAATAGAACTGTTCAAAACACTTGGCGTGCAGCTCTGCCATCTCGGCGGCCGCCAAGTGCTTGTACTTCAGCAGGGGTGTATAGACCGTGTAGCGGCTGAAGTCGAACTCGGCAATCTGATCCTTGATCTGCGCAAAGAACTCCGTGCCCGGGTAAGGCGTGACGACGTTGAAGTTGGCAAACGTCGGACTGAGCGACTTGGCGTAGTCGAGCACGCGCAGGATCGAGTCCTGGGTGTCCTCGGGAAACCCGATCAGGAAACCGCCCACGGTGCGGATCCCCATCGCGCGGCAGGTGGCAATGAACTCCCGCTGGCGATCGTCCGTCACCGGCGAGCGGTGATACCGCCGCATCGTTTCCTCGTCGGGCGTCTCAATGCCCACCGTGATGCTCGTCAGCCCCACTCGCTTCAGCACGCGCAGGACCTCGGGCCGCATCAGATCGATCCGCGTCTCGATCGAGAACTGGATCCTCCGCGGCAGCCGCCCGATCAAATCCGCCAACTCGAACAGCCGTGGGCGGCTCAGCCCGAACAGCGGGTCGCGGAACTTGAACGACCGGAATCCCCACTGCC